>Ga0105162_1000046_pt1 | contig 79847 bp, 71 predicted proteins | sample JNZ201metaG_FD_81532 | JGI IMG/M metagenome (GOLD analysis project Ga0105162, IMG submission 81532) | Hot spring microbial communities from Jinze hot spring, China to study Microbial Dark Matter (Phase II) - JNZ 20120812A | ecosystem: Environmental > Aquatic > Thermal springs > Hot (42-90C) >...
ATAATATTGAGTATAACTATAGTATCATAGATTCTAATGGTAAAAAATATCTATATATCGATTCTCCGTATAGTAATGGAATATTGAATCAAGGTGAGTATATTAATGTAAGTGTTAGATACGTTGTCCGCGTTGATATGGCTAAGAGAATTGAGAATATAATTGATTTCATGAAAGTAGATGATCCTTATGTATTGATAAATAAAGCTGGGCAGTGGAGTGATCTAGAGCAATATATTAATGAAACTACAACGGGTTTAACAAGCTTATGGAACTATACTAATCCATTAATTAAATTACTAGCTAAGTATATTAATAGAACTGTGGGTAGAAATAATCCATTCTCATATCTCATAAATATACTCAATTGGATAGACAATAGTATTATTTATTCAACTAGAGTGCCACCTAGATTTCCATGGGAGGTTATTGTGGAAGGTGCTGGTGATTGTGATGATCAATCTAATTTATTGATAACAATTCTAAGATCATTTAAAATACCTTGTTTTCTCGAAATAGGTGTTGTATATGTTGGTGAAACGTATTATTTAAAGAGAAGCGTTGCGGAAGGTTACTTTAATTACGAATTCATAGGCGGCGGTGGTCATGGATGGATTGTTGTTTATATTCCACCGTGGGGTTGGATTAGAGTGGATCCTATAGTTAGAGAGAATCCATTTACTGGTAGGAGAGAGCCTTTGTATAAAATTGGTATTAAATATGCTTTATTCTATATTTTGCCTACAATTGTTTTAGAAAGAGTTTTTGAAAAAGACTATGTTGAGGAATCCGTTAGATCGATTGAAGAGATTAGGAATAGGAGGATAAAAATCGATTTAATACTAGAAGTCTATAGGATTGATTAATTAGATTAACTAGTTGTCTCTCTAATTCTTTTATCGATCTCTTCTAATATATTGTTGAAATGCACTCTATTTAAATGTAGATATAATCCTCTCTTAGTGAAAGGTCCTTTATTACATAACCCACATCTTAAATGATTTTCTTTCTGTACAACTAGTTTTGTTGAGATATTGTTAATTATCTGTATCATTAATTGATAACTGGTTGAGCCGACAATGTTTTTTAATTCAATATTATCTACTGGAAGGTCTAATGCTTTTCTAATAATGTATTTTACTAATTCGTTTTTCAGAAATATATTATTCAATTTCTAACACACCATTTTCTATTTCTATTAATCATAAGTATATTTAATTAATATTTTTAATATAAAGTATTGGTTCATGGAGAAAACTATTTTATATGTAACGTATCATTATTTTAAAGAGATATGTTTCATTATTCGTTAGAAATAATGGTTGATTAGCTTGAACCGAGTGTTCGTAGTAGGAGTCGGGTTAACTAAGATAGATAGATTTTATGAAAAAAATGCTAGAGATCTGTTTGTTGAAGCTTATTTGAAAGCTGTTGAAGATTCTGGTGTTAAGCCTCAAGCTCTTGTTGTTGGAAATATGACTTCGAGTGTTTTAATGGAGCAAGATAGTTTAGCTGCATTACTAGCCGATTATGTTGGTTTGAGAGGGATTCCTGCATTTAAAGTTGAAGCAGCATGTGGTAGTGGTGGTGCAGCGATCTACGCTGGTTTCTCGCTTATTAAATCTGGTTTAGTAGATATTGTTGCTGTAGGTGGTGTTGAGAAATTAACAGAGGGTTTAACGAGTGAAACTACTCGTGCTCTAGCTCAAGCAGCTGATGCTGAATACGAATTATTCTATGGTGTTAGCTTTACTGGTTTAAACGCGATGTTAGCTAGACTGTATATGAATAGGTTCAACTATAATCGAGAAGACATGGCTTACTGGGCTCTTAGAATGCATGAATATGCTTCTTATAATCCATATGCTCAGCTTCCGCGTAAAACTAGTCTTGAAGAAATACTTAAGAGTAGTGTTGTAGCCGATCCACTTCACTTATTCGATTGTGCACCTATCGGCGATGGAGCAGCGGTAGCTATACTTGTTCGTGGAGAAGAGAGAGCTAGAGAGATTGGTAGAGCGATGGGTCGAGATGTATTGGTTGAGATAACCGGTATTGGTTATGCAACTGATTCGGTTGATATTGGTTCGAGAATAGATTTGCTAAAGCTAGTATCAACTGTTGAAGCTAGCAAACAAGCTTATAGAATGGCAGACGTATCTGAGAGAAATATTGATTATGTTGAAGTTCATGATGCTTTTCATATTACAGGTTTTCTAGCATTGGAAGACATGGGTTTCGCTGATAAAGGATTAGCTCCTAAACTATGGAAAGAAGGTAGATTTGGTAAAGGTGATAAACCAGAGGTGAACTTCAGTGGTGGTTTGAAAGCACGAGGACATCCTGTGGGTGCTACCGGTGTTTATCAATTGATTGAAGCAACAATGCAGTTAAGAGGAGATTTTCCAGGTTTTAAAGCAAGCGATCCAGAGATTGCAGCTACTCATAATATTGGAGGCGTAGGTACTTTTTCAATAGTAACTGTTGTAAAGAGAATTAAGTAGTTAATAAGGTGTTTTAATTGAGTTTTCGAGATATGGATGAATTATTAAGAGAGGTTAGAGAATATAGAGAGAGATCTATTAAAGGTGGTGGAGATGATAAGATCAAAGCTCAGATTGAGAAAGGAAAGCTTTGGGTTAGAGATCGTTTAAATAAACTACTTGATCCAAATAGTTTTGAAGAAATACAGTGGATGAGAACTCATCGTTCAACATATTTCGAATTAGATAAAATAAAGTATTATGGTGATGGAGTAGTAATTGGATTTGGTAAAATAGATGGAAGGATTGTATATGTTTTTGCACAAGATTTTACGGTTATGGGAGGTAGTATTGGCGAATCTCATGGCGAGAAAATAGCTTATTTAATAGAACTAGCTATTAGAAACGGCTACCCAGTTATAGGACTATATGATTCAGGAGGTGCTAGGATACAGGAAGGTGTTTCATCACTACATGCTTGTGGTAGAATATTTGCAGCTAATACTAGAGCTAGTGGAGTTATACCTCAGATCAGTTTAATACTGGGACCATGTGCTGGTGCAGCATCCTATAGTCCAGCGTTAACTGATTTCATTATTATGATTAAGAATTCATACATGTTTATTACCGGTCCCGAAGTTGTTAAAGCAGCTACAGGTGTTGAAGTTTCTTTCGAAGAACTTGGTGGAGCAGATGTTCATAGTTCTAGAAGTGGAGTTGCTCATTTCGTAGCTGAAACGGAAGAGAATGCTTTCGAAATTACACGTAAACTACTATCTTATCTACCTAGTAATTCTGAAGAAGAACCTCCTTATGTTCCAACAGATGACCCTGTTGATAGAAGGATTGATGATATATATAGTATTATACCAACAGATCCTATGAAACCATTTGATGTTAGAGAAGTTATAATACGTATTTTAGATAATAATGAATTCCTCGAAGTACATAGAGATTATGCTCAATCAGCAGTCATTGGTTTCGGTAGAATAGGTGGTTTTACAGTAGGAGTTGTAGCTAATCAACCGCTCGTAAACGCTGGTGTTATAGATATCGATGCTTCAAATAAAATAGCTAGATTTGTTAGATTCTGTGATGCATTCAATATTCCAATAGTGACGTTAGTAGATACACCGGGTTTCATGCCGGGTATCGATCAAGAGCATGGAGGTATAATTAAACATGGTGCTAAAGTACTTCATGCTTACGCTGAAGCAACAGTACCCTTAATAACCATTATAATGAGGAAAGCGTATGGAGGTGCTTATATATCAATGGGTAGTAAAGCACTTGGTGCAGATATTACATATGCATGGCCAACTGCTGAAATAGCTGTTATGGGTCCCGAGGGTGCTGTTAGAATTCTCTATAGAAAAGAAGCTTCTAAACAACAAGATCCTGAGAAATACTTGGCTGAGAAGATTATCGAATATAGAAAATTGTTTGCTAATCCGTATAGAGCCGCTGAACTAGGTTATATTGATGATGTAATAGATCCTGGTGAAACCAGGATTAAACTATATAGAGCTCTAGAAGTTCTCAGATCGAAGAAACCAGAATTCACATATCTATTGCCTAGAAAACATAATAACATACCATTATAGTTATTGTACTCTCAATTTAATCAAAACATCACCTGTTTTAACAACATCTCCTGTTTTTACCAATACTTCTTCTACAATACCGGATACGTCGCTTTTCACTTCAACACTCATTTTCATAGATATCATTACTAGAACAACATCGCTCTGTTCAACTCTATCACCGGGTTTTACTTTAATACTTTCTATCTTACCAGCTAAAGGTGCTTTAATCTCATAGATTTTCGCCTCTTTGGAAACCGGTTTAACAGTAATTTTTTCTCCTTTCTTATCAATAACTGGTTTAGTTAAGATAGGTATTTCTACAATACTCTCAACAAGTGGTTTTTCACCATCAATAAATATTTTCCCATTACTCAACATTACTCTATACTTGTCGTAACCTATTTGTACAATATAGTTGTTATCATCTATTTTCTCCACAAAAGTTTCGTAAACTCGGTCGCTTCCAACTTGTCTAATAGATACTTTATCGTTGTTAACAATTATTTCGTATTCAATTGATTCACCACTATATGGAATAACTCTATATCTCTTCCTCTTCATCGATAAGCACCATTTAAGTTCGGGGGCTATTAATTTTTAATTAAATTTTCGTTTTAACTTCATGTATGTAAAGCTATTTATTTATTTAAAATTATTAACAAATTGGATAATTAAATGGGTATTCATTGATTGGAGAAAACAAGTAATATATTGTACTGTCCAGGTGTTTTGATTGGTATTGCTTGTTTAGGACAGGCGTGGATATTGAGTAGAGTATTTGGTAGTTTAAGAGAATTTTTAGGTATTGAAATTATACATGGTTTAACAGCTATTATTGTAAAAATAGATAAATCAAAATATGTTTTAGCATGTATTTACAGTGTTGATTCTAATAACTACACGATACACGATGTAATAGAGACTAAAAACTGTTTAATCATTACTGATAAAGTATTTGGAGCACGTAGTAATGCTTTAAATAAGTGTTTGAAAGAAATCGGTATCAAACCGTTTTCTATCAAACCTAGTTTATTGAAAACGAGTTTCAAGTGTTTGGATAAATACGGGAAAATATGTGTAGTAACGAGTGGATTGAGTAGAGAATATAGTTTAACATACTTGTTGTTATCAACTAATTGTTATGAAAAATCTATAAATATTAAGACAATTAGTATAATAGAGGATTTAATTGATTTAACATTACATCCTGTTTCAAAACTATTGATTAATAAATGTATTGAGAAGAGATTGGAGAAAGAAAAATGTGATGAAATATTGAATACTGTTAATAAGAATTTCTTAATATATCTCACCGAGTTAATCAGTAGAAATACTGTTAAACCACCTAGCGACCTAGATTTTAACGATATTATAAACTATGTTAAATCCATAGTATGGGAACGGTGATTGTTTGAAAACATTCAATTGTCTAAACTGTAGCGACTGCTGTGTATTCAAACACGAGTTTGAAATGCCTCTCGTTTTCCCATGGGAAGCGCGTAGAATAAGTAAACTATGTTTTAATAACGAGTGTGTTTTTAAACCATTCTTAGTATACCAGTACGGTAATCTAAATATCATTGTTCTTTATAGATGGATTATTAAAAACAAATGTATTTTCTTAACTAACGACAATAAGTGTAAAATCCACGGTGAAAAACCACTAGCGTGTAAAATCTATCCATTAATCATTAACTTAGACGATAATACGCTTAGAGTTAGTTATGTATGTAAATTTATATCTAGTAATAAACATTTACTAGATAATACTGATCCAGCATTGTTTTTTAAAAACGAGTACTTTAATGCTCTGAAAACATTCATATTTTTAAAAATAATAGATGAATATGCATGTAATAACAAATGGAGGAAGATTATTATAAACAATACCTCGATTAATAAACTCGAATATATTGATATTGATCAATATATTGACGTATACGATTTGATGAATAGTATAGAGAAATCTTTATCCAAATATTCTGAGAAACCATCCTAAATCATATATGTTCTTGTAAATACCTTTACCAACGTATTCAGCGACACCTATAACTCTACGATCACGGTGATCTACGACGGAAATCGGATTACTTAGTGGTGGATATTTCTCGAGAATGCTTTCCTCTAGAATATCTCTACCATATAGAAAATTTTTAGTAGCGATATCGTTGACAATTATTGATGCTTTAAAACCAGTATCGTAATATATTTTTTCATATAATTGTGGAGATAAATACACATTATCATTAATTATTAATCCGATCCATAGACCACTATATATTAAGCTAGCTTTATTCAATCTACCTGCTTCTTCGTGGATGAAACATATTTCATCAAAACAAGTATAATATAGTTTACTAGGTATGTATTTTAAAGGATCTACTCTCAGAATATTCTCTAAGTAATGATATAATTCACGATAATGTCTCTTATTCAATGATCCAATTCTTAGTTTTATCTTTTTCAATGATCAATACCTCTTTTTACTGAGTATGCATATTGTTAAACCAATCATATTGTGTAAGTGAGGCCATATTCTTACGCAATTTTCAACACTTTGGTTGAAAACTATTCTACCAAAACTTTTCAAACCACTGCTCCATTTAAATAGTTGTAGAGAGGGTTTCACTACTTCAACATCATTTCTAGTCTCAATAATTTTTGAAACAACATATTCGTTTTCTTCAGGAGCAATACTACATGTCGTATATACTAGAATGCCGTTATCGCCTAATATTTCTAAACAACTATTTAATAATTCTATTTCTTTTTTGACAATAATACTTAGATCTCTTAGACTTGTTTTTGTTTTTCTACTGGGATCTAGCATTATTATGCCTTCACCACTACAAGGCGCGTCTAAGAGTATTCTGTCAAATTTCCTGTTAATTAAACGAGGTAGTTTAGATACATCACTCCATATTATTTTCACATTACTAATCTTCATTCTAATTAAATGACTTACAAGCGTTTTTAAACGATATAGAGCTATATCATTAGCATAAACAGTATTATTGTCACCAATCAGTTCTGATAATAAAACTGTCTTACCACCAGGTGCTGCACAAGCGTCTAATACGTCTCCCTTATAGTTTTCTACCAACAGTAATGGAGGTATTATTGAAGCAGAATCTCTATATACATAGTAGTATCCTTTTAAATACTCGTGAGTAGAGCCGATTGTTGGAGAACCAGGTTGTTTAACAATTCTATAAGCATCCCCGATCCAATCAATTTCCTCTAAGACAAAACCTAGTTCAATGAGTCTTTTTTTCAAATCGATTGAAGATATTAATCTAGTATTTGTTTTGACAACTGGTTTGGGTCTTTTCTCAAAAGCTTGCAATAGTTTCAAAGTATTGTCAAAACCGAGTATTTGTAGATATCTCTGAATCATATATGGTTGGTAATTATATTGTTCAGCTATTTTAAATGCTAACTCACCCGGTTCAACATATATTTCTCTATAAATATCGTCAACGCTAACTCTGATTCTATTGTTCATTACTTAATTAACACCAAGCGTTTCTCTATATATATCCATTACTAATCTTGCGTTTTCAAGCATCCAGTGATTGTTGTTGAAAAATACATATATTTTCTCCGGATTTAGATCAATTGTTTTATAAACTATTTCTCTCAACTCTTTATCGCTGTATTCGTAACCATACCAATATTCTCTACCATGTAGTCTCAAATAGATAGTATTAATACTCTTCACAATCCAGTTAGCGATTGGAGCATCTATAGACACTAGTGTTATATTGTTTCTACAAGACCATTCTACTATTCTGTTATTGAAACAACTACTGTGTCTAAATTCAATAGCCATTCTCTCGTTCAACGAAATTTCTTTATTAAACATAGAGATGTTATCTAGATTACTATCTTTACAAACATAATTTGGAGGCAATTGGAATAAGTAGAAATCAATGTATTTATCGAGGGGTTCGAATAATTTGTAAAATTTCCACCATATATCGAGAGCTGTTTTTTTCATTCTATGGAAATGAGTAATACTGCGGTGAACTTTAATACTCCATCTAAGATTTGAGCCTTTACTACTCCAGCTTTTAATTTGATTTCTAAAAGGAAATCTATAAAAACTAGCATTAAGCTCAACAGCGTTTAAACCACTATATTTAACATACCAGTCGAAACTAGCTTCTTCATTCCAATCATACAGCCATCCAGAAGTCCCAACAAAAACTTGTATCAAATTAAAACACCATTGTCTAAACAAACGACACGTATAGACTATATATAGAATTGTGAACAAAAAATTTATAAATAAATTCGGGAATTTGATATTTAGATAAAACCCCTCCCCCGGTTCTGTATCATGTATGAAGCCAGGGGGTTTAAAAAACCCCTGGTGATACATTAATCTTCTCATAATTCATTAGTTTTTCATACATTGCTGTTTTAATGCTCTCAGTATTTTATTGAATAATAGTCTAAAGTTTTCACCGGGTTCATCGGTCAATTGTATTTTAATATATTTTTCCCCTAATATACTTTATATATTTTTTTCCATAAATTTGCAAAAATATTTCTATATTTTTTAGAAAAATTTATTTATAATTTGGCACAAAATATTAATTGATGTATAAGTATTGTTGAAATTGTTTAAACGAGGTTTTTTGAATGAGCGTTAACCTGGAGCCATATGATATTGATATTAAAGTATTCGATACTTTTGCACAGCTTTTTAAAAACTATTTATTTAAAACTATTTCGAATAACAACACGTGTAGTGAAAACCCTTGTCTACTCAATTTTCTCTTATCTAGAAGGAATAGATTTAGTAAATCTTATTTAAACAATGTTATCCATATACTTATTTTACTCAACAAATATGGTAGATTAAGGTTATCGGAATTATCCGAAATTCTGAATATGAATCCGGGTGCTTTACATAATTATGTCGAAGAATTGTGTGAAAACGGTTTTTTAGAAATTGAGAGAAATGGTATTAGAACTGTTTATGTTAAATCAAATGAAAATACTAAGCGAGCACTAAGTGATTTGAAAAATATTGTGAACGGTATTCTCGAGGTTATTGAGAAAGAAAAGAATAGTGTTGTACAAATATATGAATTGTTAAATAAAATGGTTTCTAAAGAATAAGCTTTGTATATCGATGAAAATATTATTTAGAGATATTTTTGTTAAATAACAGAGTATTTATAAATTACGTTAATCGTTTCTATCTATAGGTGTTGTTTATTGAATAGTATTCTCGAATTCATAGAGAGAAATACTCCCATCGATTTCGCTAGATATATTGATAATACGTTGTTAAAACCGAATGCTGATTATAAAACAATTGAGAAATATATTGAAGATACTCGTAGATATAATTTTAAAACACTAGTCTTACCTCCAAGTTTAGTACCGTTAGCTAGAGAGATTAGTGGTAATACTATTGAATTAGCAACTGTTATTGGTTTCCCACTGGGAAGTACGTTGACTAGTGTTAAGGTTAATGAAGTTTTACATGTTGCTGAATATAGAGTTTCTGAAATAGATATGGTTATGAATATTAATTATTTCAAAATAAATAGATATGATGATGTTTTAAGAGACATTATTGATGTAACTAGTGTTGCTAAGAAATATGGAATTAGCGTTGTTAAAGTCATTATTGAAACTCCCTTATTAAGTGATGAGGAGAAGATCAAGGCAACAGAAATAGTTGTTAAAGCAGGTGCTGATTATGTTAAAACATGTACTGGTTTTCTAGGAGGAGGCGTTACGATACACGATGTATTAGTATTGAAAAAAGCTTCGAGAAATAGAGTTAAGATTAAAGCATCTGGTGGTATTAGACACGCTGTAGATTCTATACTACTTATTCAAGCAGGAGCTTCACGAATAGGTACTAGTTCTGGTGTTGAAATAATAGAAGAATATATTAAACTAAGAGAAGAGTCTATTTAGAAAATGGTGTCTATATGAATACCGGTGGTATTATTATCATAGAGCCTACAACTACTTATTTCCAAAACATGTTTAGAGTTGTAAAGATATATGCTTACGAGAAATCAAAGTATCAGGAGATCGTTCTCGCTGAACTAGATGGATTTGGCAAAGCACTTATCATAGATAAACTCATTCAGAGTACTGAGAGAGATGAGTATCTATATCACGAATCTCTCGTTCAACCAGTTATGGTGATCCATCCTAATCCACGTAGAGTACTCATACTCGGCGGTGGAGAAGGTGCTTCGCTTAGAGAGGTTTTAAAACATAATTGTGTTGTAAAAGCTGTAATGGTTGATATAGATGAATCAGTTGTCGAGTTTTCTAAGAAATATTTAGAATTTATTCATAAAAATAGTTTCTACGATAAGAGAGTTGAGGTAGTAATTATGAATGGTTACGATTACGTAATCAATTCTCCAGAAAATTCTTTCGATATCGTTATAATGGATTTAACGGATCCATATAGTAGCGAGATCGCTAAACCACTTTATACAGAAGAGTTTTTCAGAGAAATAAATAGAATACTAGCAGAAGACGGATTAGTAGCGACACAAGCGGGTAATAGCTTCTTCTATAATAAAGCTTATAAAAACGTTTACGAAAATATGAGAAAGGTATTTAAATACGTAGCTGAATACTGGGTTTGGATACCAAGTTTTGCCTATGCTTGTAATTTCTTAATAGGTTCTAAGAAATATAATCCATATGATATAGATGCTAGAGATTTCAATGAAAGACTAGTTAAACGCGGTGTTGTCAACAGATTTATTAATGGAGATAGATACGTAGGATTAATAAAGACAAATATTGTTATTGGAGATTTAGAGAAATAAAAAGAGATGATGAAGGCCAGGACAATCGACTACTTCAGGGGCTGGTAGGATGAATTACCCGGTTTCACTGATCTTTTCAACTAGTATTTCGAAGTAATAAAGTACACTAGGTTGATTTAGTTGAATTGGTTAACATATGCTTTAATAACACTTGTGTTCTGGGGTTTATGGGGATTTATATTAAAGATTTCATACAAGTATTTAAACTGGGTTGAAGCATATTTCTTCAGTGTTTTAGCTTCATTTACTCTAGCTTTAATTATATTTACTATATTCAAAATTAGAGATCCTAATTGGAGGATCAATAGTTATATCTACATACCTTTAATAGCTGGATTATGTGGAAGTCTAGGTGGTTTGTTTTTCAACAAAGCTCTCGAGAAAGGAGAAGCATCATTGGTTATACCATTAACAGCGCTATATCCTACAATAACTATCATTTTAGCATCAATATTCCTCAACGAGAGAATAGGTATTCATCAGATAATAGGTATTTTTCTAGCGATAATAGCTATTATTCTAATATCAATAGAGTAGTGTTAATAAATTCTACCACGATCTAATTCGGATAACAATTCATTGTAATCAATTAATCCGAAAGCTATGATATTATCTCCAGCTCCGTAGGATAATAAGAGATTTTCACGATCAATCCTTACAATACCGCATGCCATTATCTTAAATGGTTTATCACCAATTATTTCGTAAAGCGGTCTTGGTTCCATGATATATCTAGGCGTGATAGCTTCAACATATACTTCTCTATCTTCAATACTGAGTTCTACTGCAAACAATCTATATGTATAACTATATTGATCGACCCCGTATAGTATGCTTATAAAACGTTCTCTAGATTCATTAATTAATAGTGGTTGAGTACTCCACCCGACTTTGTGTTCAAAACCTGGAATTGGTAGAACGCATTGTATATTATTTAAAACTATTTGTTTAAGAACAGTTTCATTATCAATCATTGATTCTCTATCAATACTTGAATATACTAGACTATAGGTATCATCTATTAAATGGAGTCTATAAAATAAATAGTAGTTGTCAACATAGTTGTATAGAAACGAGTCTTTAATACATATTACTTCATCTGCAATAATATTGTTTAAACTATACACGTATTTCTTAATCCAAGTCTTATTTTCATTATCGTATATTGCTGTTAATGGCATTGTTCTATATTTCTTCACAATATTATTGAAATAATTCACACGCCTACCTATATATGTCATATATTGTTTATTTTCAATTATTGTTAAACGAGGATCTTCAACACCCCATATATCGTATCTATTATCAGGATATAAAACTATGTTTCCTACATATTTATTTTCAACAAATGACCCGGTTATTAAATCATCAATAGGTATTTCTAATTCGATAATGAAACTAGTATATGTTGATGAACCGAAAGTAGCTCTAGCATATATTTTCAAAATATCGTTATCACATAGAAACATAGTTGGATTGAAGATCGCCGATGGGGAACTAATCGGATGGTTTCGTATAAAAACTCTATCTGGAGTAATAGCTCCTATTCTCGTAACAATATCTATTGTATCAAATAATCTCTTAGAACAAGCTTCAACCCCGCCTGAGCTAACCTGAAACCTAGATCTACAGTTCATTTTAAACCCGTTTAAATTTCTCAATTAATAAATAGAACAGTATTCATTATTTTAAACTTTATATAGATCTATGAATATATTTTAAACAAGTAGAGTATGGTGAGCGTGATGAAGAAATTAGTGCTTGTTATTATGTTAGCGTTTCTAGTAATTAATATGAGTTGTTTAGAGAAAAGTCATGCCGATATACCAGTGATCGTTCACTTCGGATATTTTTACTCAGGTTTCGATGCTTACTATAAAGTAAACATCATCGGTTATCTTGAGAATAGTCTTGGTGCTATAGCTGTGACTGTTAGAAATGATCTGAACTATGATGTCAACTTAACTCGTATTAAAATTGTATTCGAATGGGGCGATGTATTCGCAATTAATAATCTAACTATTCAACTATCCAGAGGTTTATCGAGAGTATTTATCTTAGAGTTTACAATACCTTCTATTGGAGGAAAGATTACTAATTTGAGACCATATACTTACTATGTTGAAGTAGAATATGTTTATGGAAATGAAACGGGTGTTTGGAGATATACGCCTGAAAACTACTTCGTTATATTCAACTCTGATCAGAGAGATTACTATAATTTGAAAAGAGAGTTTGAGAGTCTTTTGTATTCTTCAATATATATTACTAGAGCTAAAGCGAAAGAAATGTATTATAAAGCTATAGTTGAGAGAGATTTAGGTGACTTACTTTACTCGCGAGGAAGTTTTAAAGAAGCGGTAGCTAAGTATAAGAATGCTATTGATTTACTAAAACAAGCTGTTAGCTTAGAATACAGTATACAATCAGTTTTTGAAGAAATAAGTTTGAACCGCTCGATCATATTGCTTAAACAAGATGAACTACAGCTTGAGAATATAAAGAGTCAAATAAACTACTATAATAGTCAAATAGAAGTTAATAGAATATTAGCTGAAGCTGAATCGAAGAAAGCTGATGCTGAATTAAAGAAAGCTGAAGCTGAACTTATTTCAGCATTAAACGTTAAATACTATGCATACGCTATCATGATCTATGGATTCGGTTTTATCATAATATCAATAGGTATATTGATATATTTAGCAAAGAAAGCTAGATAGTTTCTATTTATTTCTTTTTTATAACTATTATATACAAATCCTCGTCGATCAACCATTCGCGTCTATAACCTTGAACATTATTTATCTCATCAATACTACGTAGTAGTTTTAAAATCGTTGATCTAGTCTCATTCATAATATAGTTCGAGTGTTTTTCGATTAATTCTAGTTGATCGCTTGGTCCATAGATATATGTTTCGATTTTAGCATCCAGTTCCAAACCAATCTCCTTCCTCATAACCTGAATTCTACGGACAATATCTCTAGCAATACCTTCACTTATTTCATCTATCGATAGTTTTGTATCTATAGCTACACTACCCCATTCACGTTCTTCAACAACATATCCTTCTAGATAAGAAGGAGTGATTGAAACATCAATACTTGTTAGTTTCACCTCGATATTATCGATATATACTACATGTTCACCTTTATTGATAATATCTCTAGCAATATTATTTTGATTACTATCAATGTATTCGAAAATCTTTTTCGCAATATCTCTATATTTAGGACCTATTGATTTATAAATAGGTGTAACTATGTAGCTAACTAATTCACTGATTTTACCAATATCTCTTATTTCAATACTTCTAGTATTAACAATTCTCTTCAGTAAATCTGAGTATTTGTTCAAAGTTTCGATTAAATCACTATTTCTCGTATATATAAGCACTCTCTTAACAGGATATCTTAGTTTAATACCAGCTTTCATCCTAGCCGCCGCAACGGATTCGTAAACCTCCTTGATAAACTCCATTTCCTTCTCAAGAATAGGGTCAATATATTGTTTATCAACACTAGGCCACTTCATTAAATGAATTGATAAAGGTAGTTTTGGATCAGCTTTTCGATATATGTTTTGATAAATATATTCAGATAAATGTGGTATGAAAACAGATGATAATACTAGCCATCTGAATAAAACATAGTATAGTGTTGTATAAGCGGCAAGCTTGTCTACAGTATTTTCCTCAATCCATATACGTGGTCTAATTAACCTAATATACCAATGGCTTAAGTCTTCTACGATGAATTTTCCAAGCAATCTAGCTGCTTCATGTATTCTATAGTTATTTAAATAATCTGTAACTTTGTCGACTAAATTATTTATTCTACTCAGTATCCATTTATCTTCTATTCTTAAATACTCAATATAATCTTCCAATCTATTTAAAACAGGGTCGAATTTATCTAACTCCATGTATGTAGATGCGAATACGAACGTATTCCATATTATATCCATTATCCTTCTTGTTTCCTCAATACTCTTCCATGAAAATCTTATATCCTCCCAAACAGTATTCTGTGAAATCCATAGTCTAAACGGATCTCTACCAACTCTAGCGATAACTTCATCTAATCCAACATAGTTACCGAGACTTTTATGCATCTCTCTACCTTGTTCATCGAGAGCGAAACCATGTATTAAAACCGTTCTATATGGTGATTGATCAAAACCTAAAACACCCGCTCTTAGTAATGAAAAGAACCATCCTCTCACCTGATCATGTCCTTCAACTATGAAATCTAGTATTATATCGTTTAAATCCAATTCAAAGGGTCGTTTCCGTGAAGCATAGAAACATACCGCGCTGTCAAACCATACGTCTACTACATCCGGTACTCTCTTCATTAATGAACCACATAATGGGCATTTTAAATAAACTCTATCAATCCACGGTTTATGTAATTCTTCTGGAATATATCCATTGTACTTAACTAATTCCTCTCTACTACCTATAACTAATCTATGATTGTTTGAACAGATCCATATTGGTAGCGGTGTACCCCAGAATCTCTGTCTAGATAAAATCCAGTCTTGTACGTTTTCAATCATATGTTTTATTCTATCAAGACCCCATTCAGGTATCCAATTAACTTTATTGACTTCTTCGATCAATTTGTTTTTTAACAGAGATACACGTATAATCCACTGAGGTATAGCACGCATTATAACAGGTGTTTTACATCGCCAACAAACAGGGTATTTATGGATCGTGACAGAACTGTGTAATAGATAATTTCTCTCTTTCAAATCTCTTATAATGAGTTCATTAGCTTCACGAACGTTTAAACCACTATATTTACCGGCTTCATCGGTGAATCTTCCTTCGTCGTCAACTGGTGATGCTATGAGTTCAATACCGTATTGTTTAGCTACGTTAAAATCTTCGAAACCATGACCTGGAGCACCGTGTACTAAACCAGTACCTTCATACATTGTAACGTATTCTCTAGAAGCAACTACTTTATGGTATTTTCTAAGTTCTCTCTGAATAGTCACGATATCTTCAAGAGGATGTATGTATTCCAAGCCTAATATATCAGATCCTTTAAACTCCTCTAGAATAGTGTATTCTACCGTATTTATAGTTTTCAACAAATATTCAAGTCTTTTTTTAGCGATAATATATGTTTCATCACCAATACGTATTCTAACATATTTTTCATCAGGATGGATCATTACGAAAGTATTTGCAGGCAGAGTCCATGGAGTTGTAGTCCATATTAGCAAATACTCTTTATCACGATCTTTAACAGGTAGTTTTACAATAATACTAGGGTCTTCTATTTCATGGTATTCTATTTCATATTCAGCTAATGTTGTTGAACACCGAGGACACCAGTAGACAACTCTATTCTCACAAGTTAGTAAACCGAGTTCATCTATTTTCTTGATAAGCCACCATTCTGCGTCAATATAATCATCCGTCATCGTTAAGTAAGGATTACTCCAATCCATGAATACTCCTAATTCCATAAACCATTTTGTTAGCGATTTAATATTCTCGATAACAAATTTCTTACACTCATTTACAAATCTCTCAACACCAATTCTCTCCTCGATCTCTTTTTTAAATCTAATATTCAGTTTCTGCTCTATTTTAACCTCGATAGGTAATCCGTGACAATCATATCCAGGAGTATCGTTGACTCTATAACCATTCATTCTCTTGAAACGGAGAACAATATCTTTCAAAGTCTTATTCCAAGCACTACCTATATGAGGTGTATCACTGCTCGCATAAGGTGGTCCGTCGATGAAATTGAATTTTTTAATACACTTACTATTCTCATTTTTAACTAATTCATATACTCTATTACTTGTCCAGAAATTTTTCACCCAGTCTTCAACTTCATGTGGATTATAGTGACCAATTATTTTACCAGTCGTAGGCAATTGTGACCAACTCTTGATGTATACTATATTACTTTACGAGAATATATTTAATAATAATGATGAGTAAAATAAATATAACTTATTGATTAAACAATAAAACTATCTTATTTAAAATTAAGGAAACTATGTTGAGAATTAATGTCTAAATCTGTTTCTTTCTTAAGATTTATCATAATGTATCTTAGATGAAAGTAGTCCATGATTATTATGAATTCTAGTGTTCTAGATCTATCTTCAATAGTTATTCATGTTTATTAACTTTGATTCACGTTAATTTAATTAATTTAATTTGAATACTTCTTCCTCCTATTCTATAAGCTCTGTCGATAAAATTAAAAATGATTGTTTATTTATTGAAAAAGTAGTTAATGCGTATTTAACTATTGATCAATGAGATGCTAAATTAGTTTACTGTGTGGATGATGATCTTGAACAATAATTTTATGAAAAACCCGATCGTGATCTTACTAGTATTAATGGTTTTAATACAAAATATGGATATAGTACGTGGTGAGCTTAGAGTAGGTTATAGAGAACGAGATTACCTTGTATATAGGGTTTCAGGCTCTATATGGGTTAAAGCTAGTATAAATAATGTCACGAGAACTAGTGGTAGTAGTTTATTTAGCAATCTAGAATACAATGGTCACTATTTCTATACAAAACACTACATATATGAATTTACTAATGTAGGTATTGTAAATTACTTTAATAAATCGTATATATATATACGTGGAACTAGATTTGTTTCAAACATTGAGCTACATTATGTTTCTGAATCCAAATACTCAACTCCACCAGATATTGTTGTAAATAAGAGCGTTGATTACATCGATATAATAACGTATATGTGTGGTAGATTAAGTGATCTATCGATAATTAGAATCGATGATCTTCACTATAGAAGTGATTTTAGATTAATTCTATTTCGTAAACCAAGTGATCTATTGAATATACCGTCCGGTCAGGTTCAATCTTATTCAGATACATGTAGTATCAATAGAATTTTAGATTATTTGAGTAATAATCTACTAGTGATAGTTGACCCTGGTTATAGTAATGATTTTATACTAAGAAACGATCTATTATTCGGTGGTTTTTCCACGAACAATTATGTATTCTCGAAATACGATATATTGTTAAGATACTTTAATGGAGTATTAATCTATGGTTTAATAACAGTATATGTCAACTCAACACTAACAATTACGACATCTCTGGAATCAGCTTTAATTGAATCAACAGTAGATTCTAAAAAACTATACTCTATTGAAATAGAGTTAATAGAAACTAGTGTTTCTCAATTACCTACATGGAGATCTCTTAGAATTGATTTAACCTATCTGATGAAAACTGGGAATTTATTGGAATATGGACTAATTGTTCTCTTCGTATTAATTGGCTTTATATTAACTCTATACATATTGTATAGAAAACTAATTAAAACAACTAAAAGATATGGTCAATTTATTAAGTGATAATCAACATTTCAGACTACTATAAATTTATATAATGTTCTATTTAGATTAATCGGTAAAGGTGGTTAAACTATGAGAATAATTGTTTTTATAATCATAACTCTATTTCTAGTAAACGTATTGTTCAACTCTTTTATTTCAGTATATTCATTTAGTTTAAATACTAGTTTGTTTGAAACTGATCGGTTAAATCTACTAAACTATAGTTGGTTTAAAACAATAAATGTTCAAGCACCAGCTGTTTCAGGTAATAATATTGGTATTTTATCTAATATAACTCTTATATTAGCTTATCCTGGTCATGGCTACGTATTTTTCACTGCACTACCTTTTACAGAACTAGATACACAAATATCTATGAGGACTGCTGCATGGATAGCTTCGGTTATTGCTGGAGTTGAATTTGATAAATATGATTACTATGTTTTAATGAAAGCAGATTATCCAATAATTGGTGGACCGAGTGCTAGTGGATTAGTAGCAGTTGGTTTTCTTTCACTATTTTTAAACACAAGTATTAAATCACTTGTAACAATGACCGGTATGATAAACTTAGATGGTACTATTGGACCAGTTGGTGGATTGAAAGAAAAAATAGAAGTAGCCTCGACTAATGGTTATAAAATTTTCATGATCCCCAGAGGTCAGAGAATATATAGATATCCTGTAGTGTATGAAGAGAGATTTCTATGGGGTGTTTTGAGGAGAGTTGAGTATAGAACGCTGGATCTAGTTGAATACGGTAAGAGTTTGAATATAACTGTTATCGAAGTTGGAGATTTATTAGAAGCATTCAGTATAGCTACTGGTTTTGAATTAAAAATTAATGAGACGAGAATATACATTCGAAACAGTGTTTTAGATAGAGTAGTGAAGAATAAGTTAACTAATCTATTCAATATTATTGAAAAAGATTTAATAGATAGTAGAGAATTGATTAATAGAATTAGCAATCCTTTTGACAAATACTATTTAGAAAATACTTATAAAGAGCTCTACAGCAAATACAATATGTTAAAAAATAATTGTGCGGATTCTAAACAATATCGATGTATTATTGATGCTATGAAACTATCATCGAATACAACTGATTTCACATGGTTTCTCAAAATATATCATCGTGAAGCTAGTATTGACGACTATATACGGAATGTTAATGATACTTTAAATAATCTATTGTTTGAATTAAATAAATCAATAGAATACATAGATGAATTCAATAAACTAGTTTTATTTTCATCAGCATACGCTTATTTTAAAATAAGTGGTTTCTACATGGCTATAGCTATGGAATCATATAGGTCTCGTGATAATACCCAAGTTTTTTCCAACATTAGACAAGTACATTACTATATTAAACAGTGTGATTTATTGATTGAACTATTGAAAAATCTTGAATCTAGTAGTCAAAGATCTATAAAAATATATCAAAAACTTGTTGATCAAATATACTCCACGGCTCTCAGCTCTTATTCATACGTAGTAACCTTAAGTAATGAAGTAGGTTCATTTCCACGAGAATTAGATTTTCTCTCAGCTCTGCACAGTATTCTCGTAGAACAGAATCATATATATAATATTATTGGAATTACTCCATTGATTATAGGTTACTCATCGGCATCTATAAATTTGATTTTCTGCAGAGGTAGTTTAGATAATACAATTAATTCGATATTGAAAATCATAGGTAGATATATTTATCTAGTAAAGAATTTGACTGTTCTCGAGGAATTCTTGTTAATAACTGGTCTCGAGTATTTTGAGAACAAAGATTATGTTAATGCATTGATTTATTTAAGTGTTTTAAATGCGTATTTACAGATTCGTATTATTAATAATATTGGTGTAGCGAATTCAATAAACTTACCATCATTGAGTCAGTTTAATTATAGTTTAGTCAATAAGACGAGAAGTGTTTCAAACCCTCCATCAACGTTATGGTTGAATAATTCACGTTACTTGATGATATTGTTTTACATAATAGTTGGTGTAATTACAATATCGCTTGTTTTAGTGATCTACTTTGTTACACGGCGAATTTAGTTAAATAGATGTTTCAGTAATAAGTAGTGGTTTTTAAAATGAGTAAATACTGGTTATATAACATTATACCTAATGGATTTGAATACAACTTATTATCTAAAGTTATTGAAAAATACTATGGAAACTGGATACATATTGATAGAGTTGAACAGAAGTATTCTTTTAACATAATTATTTCAAATAAATGTAGTGAATTTAGATTGATTAAACCAAATACTGTTGAAGTATGTGTCGATAAAGCGAGTATGGAGAATATCAGGAGAAGTATTGAAATAGGTAGAGCTCTGCTTAGACAACATGTTGTTTGGACAAACAATACCTATTCTTTGTTTGGAGAAGGTTTTGAACTCGAAGACTACTCTATCCATCCAGCTTATGATATCTTCATATGGAGAAATGGTGTTGAAACATGGATTCTAGATTCCAAGAACATAGTTTATGGTTCAAATCCATTAATCCAGAAGAGATTTGGTGGTGAACATTTAGTTTACAGTGGTTTTAGAAAAGTAGCTAAACTAATTATTCCGGATTCCGGTTTTGGTTTTAAAGCAGAACAGTTGAGTAATGAAGTAAATTCTAATCATTTAATCGATTTTATTGAAACGAATAAAGCTATTACAACATACTATACTGTTATTTCAAGAAAGTTTCTAGAGAGTTTGGGTGAACCTGATCATGTTTTAATTAGTTTCAGCGGTGGTAAAGATAGTCTTGTTACACTAGATTTAGCTATTAAACACTACGGTAGAGAAATGGTTACAGCTGTCTATGTTGATACAGGTGTTGATTTTAAGGAAACAATTGAATATGTGAATGAATTATCAAGTAAATTGGGTGTTAACATAGAGTATGTTTATGTACCTGTTAGAGAATACTTATCTATATATGGTTATCCTACGAAAACGAATAGATGGTGTACCTTATTCAAAACAAATGGTTTTAAAAAAGTATTGATGAAGTATAAAGAAAAATACCGTAAAATACTTGTTTTAGTAGGTGATAGAGATTCAGAGTCGTTGAAGAGATCTAGAAAACCACCAGTTAGAAAGAAACAAGGATATCTAGAAGCTACTCCTATTAAACAATGGTCTACAATACATGTTCAACTATATATCTGGTTGAATAATCTACCGGAAAATCCACTATATAGATATGGTTTTTATAGATTGGGGTGTAATATCTGCCCGGCTTTAACTAGTTTAGAGAGATATATCATGATCACTAGACTTGGTTTTAGAGAAAACGAGTTAAATCCTAGATAGTATTTCTAAATATTCAACAGGTAGTCTCCAACCGGTTGAACCGAGAATTTCTATCAAATGATCAATGTTCTCGGTTTTAACAACTGCAATAGTATTGGGATGTGATATAACATAGTTTAAAGCTATCTGAATCGGTGTTTTACCTATTTTGTCAGCGATCTCACGTAAAATTCTATGGTATTTAACCTTACCTTGTTCAATAGGCGAATATGCTTGTAATGTAACCTTTTTCTCAAGCATAAATGGATAGAGATCTTTCTCAATATTTTTGTTTAAAACACTGTAGTGGACTTGATTAACAACAATATCTGTTTTCTTAGTTGAATTAATCGCTTCTTCTAGCTCTATTCTATTGAAATTACTGACTCCGATATATCTTGAAATCCCTTTTTCAACAAGTATCTCGAAATTCCTAATCTGCTCTCTAATAGGTAGAGATGTGTTGGGCCAGTGTATTAGAAATAGATCAACGTATTCAATATTCATTCTCCTAATAGCTCTTAAACCAGCTTTTAATACATTATCTGAACTAATAAGATGGTTTGGAAGCATTTTAGTCGTGATGAAAATGTTTTCCCTACCATATTCTCTAACAACATTACCTACAAAGACTTCAGCATAACCATTATCATACATTTCAGCAGTATCTACGTTATCCACACCGTGTTGGAAAGCATATAAAAAGACTTTTCTAGCTCTACTGTAGTCTCTAATATTCCATGTTCCCAAACCGATAGCGAATACTTTTTCATCAGTTTTACCGATATAAACCTTATCACTATAGTTTATAGTCAATTAATCACCTAAATAGTGTATAGATACTTAATGTCATTTTTATTTAATGGTGTTGTAGTTTATGACTCTAATTGTATGGGATGTTGAGAAAAACGTTGTTAGAAAAGCTCGTAGAGAGGATTTATACGAAGCTATATACATGATCACGCAATTAATTCCATTAGGTAGAGTTACTAGCTATAAGAATATCTCTGAAATACTCGGAGTCAATCCAAGATTAATTGGTCAGGCGTTAAAAAATAATGATAAACCGATTATAATCCCATGTCATAGAGTAATTGCTTCAAACGGTTATTTGAAAAACTATAGTAGAGGAGGTATTGTTGTTAAAAAGAAACTACTCGTCCTGGAAGGCGTGATTGTTAAGGGAGAGAAAGTTTCTAGAAAATACTTCATTGATCTAAAGAAAATACTCAGTTGATTAATATAGTTGAAGCATATTAATATTCTCAATTGGAAGATAAATACAAGTATATAACATTGCTTAAAGAAATAGGAATATGGTGTAGAGATTGAGTAAAATAACTATCATATTAATCATATTGATTATAGCAATAATAATCGGTATAGTAGCTTACGGTATATATATGGTAGCCGATTGGGATGGCGACGGCATTCCTAACTACCTAGAGGCAATTTATGGAACAGATCCTTATAAAAAAGATACTGATGGCGATGGAATATCCGACTATGATGAAATAAACATTTATAAAACCGACCCACTCTCTAAAGACACCGATAGGGATGGTTTAAGTGATTTTGATGAAATAACCATTCATGAAACAGATCCTTTGAAACAAGATACTGATGGTGATGGTTTAAGCGATTTTGAAGAAATATTTATGTATGGAACTAATCCATTAAAATACGATACTGATGACGATAACTTATCTGATTACGATGAAATAAATATTTATAAAACAGATCCGTTTAAAAAAGATACAGATAACGATAATCTCCCCGATGGCGATGAAGTACATGTTTATAAAACAGATCCGCTCTCTAAAGATACCGATAAAGATGGTTTAAGCGATTTTGAAGAAATATTTATGTATGGAACTAATCCGTTAAAAAGCGATACTGATGACGATGGTTGGCCGGATTCGGAAGATCTATGTCCCTGTAGTAATATGGTGCTTAATATAACTATTATTAAATGGATTGAACTAGAACCTAAAGATAGCGATAATCCAGGAGATCCATATATTGTTTTTACAATTATATATCTATATAAAGGTACTACTATTAGATTTAATGAAACTGTTAATCTTGGTTTAAACGTATCTAATCTCATCAACTATTCATTTATAATAGATATACCTGATTGTATCCCACAGAAATTAATAGCTATAGAGATAAGAGTATTTGATAATGATACTTTAGATAATCAGCCAGCTGATTATATTTACTCTATTGCTTATAGAGGAGAAACACCTATTTACGTATATAGTTTTATATATACGTTGTTTGAAACGGATATTAGAAGTACGCGTGGAGCCGATGCAGTGCTTGAACTAATGTTTGAAACTATTTGTAAACCGTGTTTAGAAAAAAGTTAGCCTATTTTAAACCTAGTTTTTTCAAGAAACTCGTTGACAATATCTTCAATACTCGGTCCCTCTATGATTTTTATTCTAAACTTAACTCTTACAACTGGTTTATTTATCTTAATTAATCTAGCTAAATTACTAGGAGTTCCGAGAACTACGACATCAGCAGGAGTAGAGTTTATAACTTCCTGTAGCTCCATTAACTGGTCACTTCTATAACCCATACTAGGTAGTACTGGACCTAAATGAGGATATTCTTCATATATTTTTCTGAAAAACGGTGTAGCGTACGGTCTTGGATCAACTATTTCAGCACCATATTTTTTAGCAGCTACGTATCCAGCTGCATACGGTGAACCCCCATGTGTGACCGTGGGAGCATCTTCTACGACGAGCGCTTTGTTTCCAAATAATAGTTCTGGTTTATCAACACTTACTTCACTCTCAGCCAAACTTATTTTAGCATTTGGATTCACTTCTTTAATGTTCTTAACGATATATTCTACAGCTCCTGGTTGTGCTTGATCAACTTTATTAATAATAATAGTGTTTGCTAATCTAATATTTACTTCACCGGGATAAGTTTTCACCTCGAGTCCGGGTCTCATAGCATCAGCTACTGTAACCATATAATCTGGTTTATAAAACGGCCAGTCATTATTGCCACCATCCCATAATATTATATCTCTCTCTTTTTCAATAATATTCAGTAATTTACCATAGTCAACGCCAGCGTATATTGTCAAACCTTGTTCAATATAGTGTTCGTATTCTTCTCTCTCTTCAATAGTTGCATTATATTTATTTAAATCATCTATAGATCTTATTATTTGAACAACTGTTTTTTCTAAATCACCGTAAGCCATAGGATGTCTAACAACACCTACTCTAAATCCTCTCCTAATCAATACATTAGCTATTTCACGTGAAACACTACTCTTACCAGCTCCTGTTTTAACAGCTGTAACCGCTATTACTGGTTTACTGGATTCTATCATAGTATCTTTAAGTCCTAGTATTCGAAAAGACAATCCACATGCAATTAATCTAGATATGATCCTACCTAGTTCATCGTAACTTAGATCACTATAGCTTAAGACTGCTTCGTCAACACCGTATTTCTTAACAATTTCTTCTAAATACTCAATGTGTAGTATAGGTATACCTTCACGATATAGTTCGCCGGCTAAACTAGGGGGATATCTACGGCCAGCAATACCTGGCAATTGTGTCTGTAGAAAAGCAACAACTCTATAATTTGGATTATTTCTAAAATAAATATTAAAATTATGGTAATCCCTACCACTAGCACCAATTATTAAAACCTTCCTAACCATATTTCTCAACCCTCTTGATTTAAACAAAAATACTATCGTTTATGAAAATTATGTAAAACTATTGTTAGCATTATTAAATGAATTGAATATAGATTTTTAATTTTTACTAAACAATACTAGATTAGATTATATACACGGTTTTAAAGAATACTCATAGTAGTATTTATTTAACTGTGATTATTGAGTTGAATAAATTTCATTCAGCAATTAATGCACACGAATCATCTAGGTGGATTATATGTTGAAAAACAAGTAATTGACTTGATCAAACTAGTATAATTAGTGTTAGATCTGAAGATAGTTCTACAAAGATTTAATGCAAAGTCTCTATTTTAATAAAAAACCAGTCGATATTAATTCATGCTCCTTGAAATATGTTTATTAAAAGTTTTAAGAAATTTATTATCCAATAAATGTTTGTTTTCTCTAAAAACGTTTTAATCTATAGTTGTTTAGAGTATTCTGTAGCTCATTTAATCTCTTCAATAATATTTTTCTCTCAATACTCGCTACCAATCTACGTGTTGGTATCACGGCATCAGGATTCACGCTGATACTGTCAATACCTGTTTCAACTAGGAATTCAACAATCTCTGGATAAACGCTTGGTGCTTGACCACATATGCTTACCGTAGCTCCTTTACTATGAGCTTTTTCTATGAGCATTCGTATTGACTCTAACACAGCCGGGTCTCTTTCATCGAAATAACCCATTTCAGCTAAAATATTGCTATCACGATCTGCTCCTAGAACTAGTTGAGTTAGATCATTACTACCTATACTGAATCCATCAACATATTCAGCAAATTTATCGGCTAAAATAGCTATACTAGGTACTTCAGCCATAGCCCAGACTTTAAAGTCTTTACTCCTCTTCAAACCCTCTTCTTCCATTATCTTAATAGCTTTCTCAAGCTCCCATGTTGTTCTAACAAATGGAAACATAACCCATACGTTTGTTAAACCCATTTCTTCACGTACTTTTCTAATAGCCTGTACTTCGAGTCTAAAACCAGGTTCGTATTTCGGATGTATGTATCTACTAACACCACGCCATCCTATCATCGGGTTTCTCTCATCTGGTTCGTATTTTTCACCACCTTTCAAACCACGATACTCGTTTGTTTTGAAATCACTGAATCTTACAACAACCGGTCTTGGATAAATAGCTTGAGCTACAATAGCTATTCCTTCAGCTAGTTTATTCACGAATAAATCCGGTTTCCCGATCTCGATTAAATAGAGTGGATGATATTGAACCCAATCGCTTATTATAAACTCTATCCTCATTAAACCAATGCCGTCAAATGGTAGATCCTTGTATTTATGTATAGCATCTGGTTCACCTAGATTCATATATATTTTCGTAGCAGTAACTGGATATAATGGTAGTAATTGTTCAGGAGAAATACCTACAGCACCTACAGCTACTTCAACCTCTGGTTTCCTAGGTTTCACTATTTCTTCAACAAATCCTTCGTATACAATACCTCGACTAGCATCAACGGTTACTTCAATACCAGATGTTATCGTTTTAGTAGCAGAACCCGTACCGACTATACATGGTATACCAAGTTCTCTACTTACAATAGCTGCATGACTAGTCATACCACCTTCATCTGTTACAATAGCAGCAGCTTTCTTCATCAATGGAACCCAATCAGGATCTGTCATTTTCGTAACAAGTATTTCTCCTTGTTTAAATGCCTGTGCTTCAGGACTATGTGGGTCGAATATTACTTTAGCAATACCGTACGCTACACCGGGGCTAGCAGGTAGTCCTCTTATAATTACTTTAGCTTCGCTTAATTTAACAACTTTCTTAGCTATAGTGTTTAAAGATGTTTCAGCAACAATAGTTTTTTGTTCTTTCTCTTTCTTAACGCTCCAAACAGTTTCTGGTCTAGCTTGTACTATGAAAACGCTTTCTGGAAAAGATAGATCGGAATCTATAGCCCATTCTATATCCATGTGTCTACCGTAGTGTTTTTCGATCAATTTAGCTAGTTCTGCTAATCTCTTCACTTCATCTACGCTGAGCGAAGGTTTCTCGGGATGCATTAACTTAACTATACTTAGCTCAACAACTTCTCCATTGTAAATCCACGTATTGTTCTCATCACTCCATTCTATGTGAATATTCTTACCTCTATTGTTATCAAAAACTATTGCTCTAGTCTTACGACTAATCTTTTCTTCAATAATCTCTAGTTTATCCTTATCAACGATCCATTCATCAGGCGTTACTTTTCCTCCCACAACTGATTCGCCCAAACCCCAGCTACTTTCAATAGCAATAACTCTTTCATCACCTGTAACAGGATGTAGTGTAAACATTACTCCAGCAGATCTACTGTTAACCATTTTCTGAACAGTAACGCTCATAAGAGCTTTTTCATGAGGAATACCGTGAGCTACACGATAGAATACTGCACGCGATGTGAATAAACTAGCCCAGCATCTCTTAACGTATTCAACAACTTTATCTTCACCATATACATTTAAATAAGTATCTTGTTGGCCAGCGAAACTAGCTTCAGGCATATCTTCAGCTGTAGCACTACTTCTAACAGCAACTCTCAAATCATTAGGTTGAATACCTAGTCTTCTACTTAACTCCCGATAATATCTCCCGATTTCAGATTCGATTTCAGGCGGCATTGGTTTACTGATAATCATTTCTCTAATCATAGCAGTAGTTTCATCTAATTGCTTCTTATCATTCACATCAATCTTACTAAGCAATTCATTTATCTGATTCGCTAAACCAGTTTTTTCTAAGAAATACTTGTAAGCATACGAAGTTACCGCGAAACCCGGTGGAACAGGAATACCTGCTTTTATCATCTCTCCTAAATTAGCATTCTTTCCTCCAACTAATAGAACATCTTCCTTACCAACCTCTTCAAGCCATACAACAAATCTTTCTTTACCGGACTTGTTCATAGATAACCACGCTCTCATTATCTTCTACAATTACTTATTCAATATTAATTAACAGTTTTTAAATCTAATTATAAACAAAGAATTCTTTTAATAAAACGGTTGATAGATAAAGTTGATATATTTATTTAAATCATTTTCTCGAAACTCTTCTCCGTAATCTAATCCAGTAAAACCATGCTTTCCTCTTAATACTACTAATTCTAGAGTCATATCTTTCAGTAGAAATAATCCTGTTCTTAATACTCTTCATATCAATTCTTCTGCCACTAGTTTCTAAAACAGATAACAGTAGTATAGCATGAAGTCTCTCCATATTCTTAATCTCATTCATTAAATCAAACCAATTCCTATCGATAAAGTCAATAGTATAGTATCCTTTTCTAAAAACAGGATGTGATATAATTGATTTAATAAAAGGAATATTTGTATCTATGCCGTGTATAACGTATTGATTAAGCGCATTCTCTAATCTATGTATAGCTTCATATCTATTAAACCCACATACGGTGACACTCGATAGAAAATCACGAAATTCCGGATTTATCTCAACGTTATTGTCAATAATGCTTTCAATACGAATACCCATACCATGCGGTTCACTATAGTATCTAATGATACCACTCGAGTATTTCTTTTTAAATGGATTATAAGTATCTATGAAAACACCTATACTACATCCACTGGGAGATACATTGTCTTGTTTAATATCAAGTTTCTTTTCGAAAACAATACTCAACTGTTTCTTAACTATATCGATACCAGTAATCATCTCTGATACATAGTGTTCTCTTTTCAAACGAGGAGTGAAATCAACGAAGTAATAGCTACCATCACGAATACTATATACTAAGCCAATACTACACACACCTATAAAACCAGTATTCTTTACGAAATCAACTGCTTGATTTAAATATCTCTTTCTAACTTCATTGTTAACAATATGAGAAGGTGCTTCACAAACAATAACACGGTTATTAAATAAAATACTTATATCACGATCATATAGGTGGATAACGTTAGAACCATCGCTAATCAACTGTATCTCAATATATTTAAATCCATTACCAACAGCTTCAACAATAAATTCTTTAGGAATTTTATCAACAGTCTCTGTTTTTATTTTATCGAAAAAATCTCTAACACTTTTCTCATCTATTAAAACACTCGTTAAACCACCATAGATGCTTCTAACAATTACTGCAAAACCGTGTTCACGCGTGAAATTAAGGACTTCATCAACATCTTTAACAACACTCCAATTACAAACAGGTAGATCGTATTCTTTAAACAATTTCTTAATAAAAACTCTATTTCTCATTTTCTCGAGAAGATTAACTGGTGTATTAATAAGTGTGAATCCGCGTTCAACAACTATTCGAGCGAAAGAAATATCTTCGCTTAAAAAGCTAGGACCAGGGTAAATAGCGTCAACTCCATAATCTTCAGCGATCTTTAGAATACCATTATAATCGTTTAAATCCGGTATTTTAACATCGTATTTAAACAATTTCCTTCGGTTACAAGAATTATTATATGTATATAAACCAACGGGTATATAACCCATTTCAACAATAGATCTGGCAATACGTAAAGCGGATTCGCCTGTATCAACGACAAGGATTCTAATAGTCAAATTTCCACCGAAGAATCACTTAATCATGTAAATACAAAACTCAATACATTAGAATAAATGACAATTATAAAAAACTTTTCATGTAAACATCTACAATAGAAATAAATTAAAATACAGTTAATTGGAAATGGAATTTAAAATTCATAAGCAATTATCTAAAACTTAATTAAAATATTATAATCAAAATTTCCCCATACAAGTAGAAAGAAGAAAACTCTATACATGTTAAACAATTATCGTATTAATACAATAGTGTAAATCTTGATATTCCACGATACTTTTAACTGAGTTAAAATAAACTCCTAGATGATCAACAGTCAACTCTAATTACATGCTTTAACGAAACTATACTTTTCATTATCTTAAGCCGATGTGTTAAAGCTAAGTATTAACTATTTCATATAATTTAATACACAATAACGTGATCTAAATTGACAATTATTGTGTTTTAAATATTATTTCAACTAGTGATGTTTAGACCTCTGCTAAAATAGTTGTGTAAATACGCGTTATCCCCATGTTTCAATAAAATAGATTCTAGTTTGAAATTAATAGCTAAGGGTTTTATTTCAGAAAAACGATATTTTAGCAATATTTGTTTTATTTAAATATTCTATAAGTTTCTTTAAATCACTATTCTTCAGTTCTTTAATAGATTCTAGATCTATGTCTGTTAATGGTTTTATTCTATAAATCGCCATGCTCTTTGTTTTCGCTACGATCACGTGTCCTAATCCTCTTTCAATGAATATCTCTATTATCTCATCAATATCGCGTGGACTTGGATATGGATAGTTTGATAAATGTGTATGAGCTGATATACATTGTGGTATTCTTGGTGCAGTAACTCTATTCTTTTCACCTTCTAGTATGAAGCAATCTCCGTTGAATAATACGCCTAGATAATATTCATAACCATTAGTTATAGTTCTAGTTAAATATCTCAACATCTGATAGTGTAGTGTTTCACGATATCTATTTATAGCATAATCGTATATGTAATTATAGCTTATTGAATCTATTCTATCGTAGTCTATCTCAATCCTCTCAACATTATGTAGTTTACTGAAAATATCTATGCTATCTCTAATACTGTATTTACAGTTAAAAGGTGTTAATACTACTTTAAAACTATTAAGTTCGTTTAAAGATACTTTAATATCACTACATTCAGAGTCTTCGTATACATCTTCTATGAAATTTATAACTCTACATAGGAAAGCTATATGTTCTGAATCATTGTTTCTAAAGACTTTATGGTATTTTTTCAAAAACTACACCGTTTCAAGAGATAAATTGTAAGCTAGATCAACGTAAATATCTATTACCTTAAACACGTTGTCTAAAACTATGTATTCATCAACTTGGTGAGACATGTATGGAACACCGGGTCCGTAAGCAACTGTTTCAATACCTCTATAGCTATAGTATCTCATATCGAGACCGCCGACACAAACTGTTTTAACCGGTTCAACTCCTATCTGTTTATAGACAACTTTAGATAGTGTTTTAACGAGTTTAGATTCGGGATTTGTGAAAGCTGGATTCATTTTCTCAACAATACTAAATTCTACTTCAAATCCAAGCTCTCTGCTAGCTCTTTCTACAAAGTTATTTATTTCTCCAACAACTTCATCAACGTTTTCTTCAATAATCAATCTACGGTCTATGCTGAAACCAGAAACACCGGGTACGATATTTATACTACCAGGTGCTATTAACTTACCGCCCAGTGTTGCTGAAGGATATTCACCGCCCGGTGCATCGTAGATATAACTACTCTTCTTATTCTTTAAATAAGGCAAATAGTTTTTAATAAAGTAATCAGCTACTTTAACCATTTTCTCGAAAGCATTATCACCTAGCCATGGGATAGATCCATGTACTTGTATACCTTTTGTTTTAATAAAACCCCATACAAGACCTTTATGGCCAATCCAGATATTTTCTAAACCACTTGGTTCAGCTATAACAACCCAATTCGGTCTACTATTCATATATTCAACTAGATAACCCGTCCCCGTTAAACCACCTATTTCTTCATCAGGTACGATAACTGCTTCAACGACAATATTTAAATCACTAATTGTAGAGAGGTAAACTAGTGTTCCTATGATTGAAGCGATACCTCCTTTCATATCAGTCGATCCACGTCCATATATTTTATTATCGATTTTCTTAGGTTTAAATGGTTCAGTTATTTTCCATCCTTCACCTGGGTAGACGACATCATAGTGTCCATTGAATTGTAGTATTTTTTCGCCACTACCCGTTCTAGCTATTAGAATGTAGCGTGGTTTATCTGGATTGTACTCTCTCGGTAGAGTTTGTTTAACGTATTCATCAGGGACTCTATGTATATTAACGTAAACACCGTGTTTACTCAGTATTTCAGCATAGTAGTTCACTATTTCATAATAATTCTCTCCCAACACCGTTGGATATTTAATGCTCTCTATTAAAACTTCTTCAGCTAATTCATATATCCATGGAGATGGTTTTAACAACAGAATGCACCTTTTTAATCATAGATTAGTAATAATTTTCCGAACAAATATATCCTACGGTGTGAGGAAAATTTTTGTAAAAGTAGTCGATTAAGAAAATACTTTCTACAAGTTATGGAAATCTCATCGGGATTATTGAATTAATTAAATGTGTTAATAAGTTTTTAGAAATACATGCAGGCTTCTATATTGTTTTATATAACGATTAATAATGATTGAGAATGTAATGAAGTATTTAGTTTATAAATATTTTTAGAAAAAACAACACAAAGACTTAAATAATACTAGAATAAGTTTTAATCAGGTATTTCCTCAACATGAATGATCTGGACAGGGCAAGCACTAGCTGCATCGTTAATACAGTCTTTTAGATCGCTTGGTACAGTTCCTGTTGCTGGATCTCCAGCTCTATAGCTTGCCGTTATCTGAACTTTATTATCATCGGGATTCATTTCGAAAACATCTGGACATATTGATACACAAACCATATCTCCTATACAATTATCTCTAGGATCTATCTTAACTCTGTATTTGGGCATAGAACTACACCGATTTATTACTATTGATGATAGAGTTTATAACTATTACTATTTCCTCAGAGATACTTTGATCAGCTATGCGGGGCCTCTATCACAACGGTTTTAAACCGTTCTAGTATTTAACCCGGGATCCCTCTTCATCTAAGTAATTATATTTCTTTAAATACTTAAAAGACTTTTATACTAATCAAATTGAATATATTATCGTGTGATTAAATAAACGGTGTTTTTATTGAAAAAAACAATCTATTTAATCATAGCTCTCAGTTTATCGGGTTCTATTGTTAAAATAACAGGTGGTTTGTTCCATTCATCTAAAGCATTATTTGTCGATGCATTAACGTGTATAGCTAATATTATAGCATTGATATTTACAACATATTACTATAGGTTGAGCAAACTACCTCCAGACATAGATCACCCTAAAGGTCACCATAGATATGGACTTGGAGGTTCAATAGTTACTCTCACTATATATGGTTATGTAGCAGGTGTTGTATCGGTCGATCTAATATATACTAGAGAATATGTGGTAGATTTCAATGCAGTATATTTTGCTATAAGTGGTTTCATACTATATGCTCTATCTATATACCTATCGTTAAGAGTTAGTCGTCACTATAGAGCATATGGTTTTTTCACAGTCGTTGAATTATATGAGAGTTCTGTAACAATAGTTGCTGTTTTACTTGGAGCTCTGTATTACTATTTAATAGATTATGTCGGTGCAATTGGTTTAACAATCTATCTAATCATTGGAATAATTAGAATATGTAGAGAAACAATACATACTGTAGCGAGCGAAGAAGTATATATTGACTAAAAGTTATGGATATATTTTATTACCAAAACCATTTCTCAAAGCTGAATTATCGTATATCTCTCTTATTTTAAACAAATAAGCTGGGTAATTGCTCTTCACACCACTATAGTGGAATATATCGTGAATACTATTCAAGTATATTCTATACGGATCGTTTTCACTATCTCTAATCTCAACACTACATCTGACTTCAAAACTCAATCTCGGAGGTGTGTAGAATAGTAGTGTTGCATAACCTGTTTCTCTAATATTAAACCAACTGTGTTTAAACCCCATTTCTAAACCACCTATAGTAAAGGGGTCTATGTATTTTAAATCATAGAATTCTCGTAGAAGTAGACAAGCTGTTTCACGCATATCACTAGGCCTATTTGAATAAGCATATTTATACGCTTTCTCAGAGAAATTAATAATAAAATCCTCTCTAGGGACGAAACCAACCATTTTAACACTACCACTTAATCCACTAGATCCATAAGTTATTACAACTGGGGTTGTTCTCGTGAATTCTAATAGAAAATTCTCAACACTTTCTCCTCTACATATTTTCTCAACTAAACTCACACGGTCTAGAAAAAAGTATTTGTAGAAAACATCAGGTATACTTGTAGACAAATTGTATTCACCATAATGTATTATTGTATAAAATACTTAAAACAATATATTCACAAAACCGGGTTTTTCTAAAATATTTTGATTAAAGATGGAATCCAATTATTTATTGGAATAGAGGTAATAAATTAAACCATGGTATTGACATGTTTTTAAAACTAATTCTGATCTCTATATAATTGGTGTTTTGTTTGATAAGAATAGTTAGTATTCCGGTTGATAGATTAATCAATGAAGCTGTTAAGTATTTGAATAATGCTTATTCACCATACAGTGGTATTAAAGTAGCTTCAATTGTTTTCACAGATAGAAACAATATATATCCTGGTGTTAACGTTGAAAACTCTAGTTATGGTTTAACAATATGTGCTGAAAGAGTTGCATTAACTAGTATGGTTACTAATGGCGAGCGTAATCCATTAGCTATAGTTATTGTTTCTAATCAAACTAAACCATTGAAACCATGTGGTGCTTGTAGACAATTCATAGCAGAGTTTAATCCAGATACTTTAGTAATATCACATAGCACTATATCTAATAGAACTGAAATATACTATTTGAGAGAAATATTTCCGGACCCGTTTAAACTATAGCTATTATAATGTGAAATTTACTAGTTTTAAATCTCTAAATTACTTTAATCCTTAGTAGTTCTTGAATAGAAAGATAGTATGAAATTTACAAATCATTTGTCATAATATCATATAATTTTCCCCATTTTCAAGATGATTACTAATTTATTACTTTTATCTCCCTGACACTACGTTAGCTTTGCAGAAGTTCTGGTTTCATATTGGTCAATGTTATTTTACATTAACTCTCGGAATCACAGACTATAGATATTTTTCATCGACACTTATATCATTGGTTTCTACTCTTTCAAGACTACTTCCATATTTGGTGATGAATATCTTGTTCATATGGGTTTCCACTAAATATTATTATCGCGAGTAGACTTGACTTTAATAAAACAATTCATTCATATCTAGATCCTATATTCTTAAAATAAAACAATTGTGTTTAGTGTCAATTTATTGTTCTAGTGTACTATAGAAATCCCGTATATATTATTCATCTGCTTCAGCTGGGTCAGCTAGTCTTTTATATTACTTTATTAAGCTATATACGAATATCGATGTGTTAACGATACTAAATAGTGTTTTAAACACATCTGTTTCTATTACAAACCTCTCGTTTGATTTAAACACTTATAATTACGTGTACATTAATTGAAGTCAATATTGAGTTTAGTTTTCATTTTCATAATGTTTTTAAACTTAAGTATTTAATCCATAAACTTTATGGAACTATATTATAGTTATAAGTGATTAATGAATATGAATCTAACTAGATCTCGGTGGTTTACAGCTTACTTAATGGCTGGTTTATTCAGCGGTATCGCAGGATCTATTTATTTCACATACAGTAGAGTTTATTTAAGAGATTCATTGGGGGAAAATAGTAATTATGTAATTGGTTTACTAATTTCTTTTGAACAAATACCGCAATTCCTAGGAATTGTCGGTGGTTTTCTAGCTGATTACATTGGAAGAAGAAAACTTTACTCTATCAGTCTCTTTAATCCAATTTTCTTTATAATAATTCCATTCATAAACCCAGTTTTATTTCCATATATTATTCTAGTTAATTCGCTGATCGGTTCAATCAGTGGACCAGCTGTATCAGGTGCTATACTAGCTGCTTTAAATAGATCCGGAAAACTATACTCAATATACGTAATGGCTCCAACTATCGGCTGGATTATTGGAGGAATTATCCCCGGTTTAACGAGAGAACTTATTGGTTCAACCGGTTTATTCATATCAATAGCTTTACTAAGCTATTTATCCACAATACTATATTTTGTTTTCTTCCCCGGTTTCGATTTTGAAAAACCGAGATTGAGTGAAATCCCTATTGTTTTCAGTAAAACATGGAATATAGTTTTAGCCAATACTGTTGTTAATGGTGGTCTCGGCATATTCTGGACTCTTATTGGTTTGGAGATATATAGTGAGACTCAGAACTTGTTGTTATATGGTTTACTCTTATCTTCGGCAACAGCTCTAGCTGGTGCTGTTGTTAGACCTTTATCAGGTATTCTTGTCGATAGATACGAACCTATTAATATCATTAAATTTACTCTAATAGCTTATATTATAATAGATACTGCTATATTGTTTACTCGAGGTTTACCACGTATTGCTCTATGGATAATTCCAATATATCCTTTTAGAGATACTGCTACAACAATAAGTATTTCACGTAGAGTTTCTTTGAAACTACAATCTACATCCGCTGGTTTGAATATGACAATGACTAGTTTATCCGGTTTAATAGTATTGTCAATAATTAGTTTCACACGTGGTAATATTGTTTATGTTTATTACATACATATTATACTCTTAATACTTGGCTTAATTCTCTTACTACACGATAAGTTGAAGATGTTTTAAATGAAATATTTCATAAACTATAATGAATTCTAGTGTAAAACTCTAGTCTCCGATACGGATACCAATTACTCAACGGTCTATAGTAACCAATAATTCTACTCCATATCTCTACTTCACTAGAATAACAGACTGGGCAATTTATATAGAAACCTGTATATGTTTTTTCACATCTCTTACAGTATGTAATAGCTGGTGTATAACTCCAATATATTAGATCAGTGTTTTCAGACAGTCTTTTAGTTAATTTGGCTAAACCATCTGGATCAGGTTGTTCGTTGAGAAATATATGCATAATAACACCACCTGTGAAAAACTTTTGCAAACTAGATTCTATCTCTATCCTAGTTGATAGATCGACGTCAGCATAGTATGGTACAATACTACTACTGTAGAAGAAAGTTTTATCAGATACAATGTATTCTCCTATACCCGGGTATTTCTTTAAATCCATCATAGCGAGTTTAATACCAGCTGTTTCACCAGGTACTTCTTCTAGATTAAAAGGTATTCCTGTTTCAATACTCCATTCTCTAAGTTTTAAAACAATATAACGTAGTGTTTTCTCCATTAGAGAAACGGCTTCTTTGAATCTATTAGTTAAAGGTATTTTCCATAAACCAGGTTCGTTCATTAAAATAGCTATTGCTTCGGGTAAACCAATTATACCGATTGTTGAGAAAAATGGTGAGCTTTCGTATTGGAAAACTTCCGGAATGTATTCTAAAGGCATGCTATATACGTCTCTATAATTACTCGCTAAATCAACGTATCTCTTTCTAAACCAATCTAATCCTTCATAAACAATGTTTAAAATACTATCCAATCTCTCTATGAAAACGTTTTCCTCTCCTTTAGATTCATAAGCTAATCTAGGTAGATTGATAGTTATAACACCAGTACTTCCGGTTATATCGGGTATACACCATAATCCACCTGTTCTAATAGATTCTATTTTCTTAACAATATTCTCTCTAATCTCTTCTAAATCCTTTCTAGCCAATACGTATTTATTCTTAGAGTATTCTCTTAGTTTAACCAAGTATTCTCTATCAATATTTATTCTACAACACATTGCGAAAGAAGTATCTGGATTAACAACTCTAGTATTTAACCAGTAGAAACTTCCTTTAACAGATGCTGTATTGAAAACAATTTCATAAAGTTCCGGGTCTTCAAATATTAGTTTAGATGTTGTCATCAATGTTGTTATTGGAAAAGTGAATGATAAACCTCTACCATCACCTTTCATAAAATTCTCGGAGATAGCTTTTAGAAATAAAACTGCTTCATCTAAGTAGTTTACAAGAGGTTCTGTTTCAATACCTCCACATACTCCTTTTTCATCATACAATAATCTACTACTAGCATCTAGAACAAATGTGAAATTAGTAAATGGTGTCTGTAGACTCATTCTAGATGGAAAATTTAGATTAAACAATAATCTCTGAATACTTTGTTCAACACTTTTATAGTCTAAACCATCTTTATTTATGAAAACACCACTATAGAGTTCAACAGCGTTTAACGACTGTGCACCTGAGAAATACTGTTGCATTGAAGATAAGTAATTGTATACGTGATCGACGAATGTTTCAAAATGTTTTGCTGGTTTTGAATAAATGGTTGGAGTTATCAATCCTTTTAATAGAAATCTCTTAATACTATGTCCGCAACAATATGGTATAAATAATGATTGAGGTAGTTTATGTACATATATGTATCCACTAACATGTGCTTCATAAACTCTTTTAGGCAAGTATTTTGAAGCAATTGTTTTAACACTATCTTCCAGTATGTAGTTGAATAAACCTGTAGGACTAAGATATTTATTAGCATTATCGAATATATCACTAGCTTTGCTGAAATATTCTTTAATCAACTTATCAACATAGTTCGCGATTTCATCAACCAATATTCCACCGGTATTTAACTATAACATTAGTATCTAATAATTCCTTAACAATTCTACTTATTTCAAAAACTTCCTCCCTGGATGGATAACAGTATTTACTACACCATTCTTCGTCTCTAACGCTTACAATAGGTTTACCTATTAAAGGAAATACTATAACATAGTAGTTTTTCATTTTACTTAAAATATTCTTTAATTCAGATAAGACTTCACTAATATACCTTATAGTTAAATCTTTAGCAACAGGTATTCTCAGTTCAAACAATACATTATATTGAGCAATTACTTCTAAAGATTCTACATAAGATTTCCAGTAGTTATAACTATTTTCATCTAAACCAGTCATTTCAGTAAAAGGTATCTTAAGATCACTAGCAACGTGATCTAAGAGTTTCTCATCAAGTAGTTTAGATAGATTACTTGGATTTGATAAATTTGAATTAATACTATTCCTTAATCCAATAACACGGGTTTTACTAAAGAATTCTAGTAAACAATTTGTCTGGAGAAGAGGTTCACCACCTGTAACATGAACATAATCGATAAGTTTAACCATGTGTTTTAGTTTTTCAATAATATCTTCAATAAGTATCCATTTACAAATATCCGGGTCTTTGACAGCTAGTTTCCAGTTATGGCAGAACGGGCAATTGTAGTTGCATCCGCATAGCCATAGCGTGAATGATACAGATCCATATATATCGATGAGAGAGAGGTCTCTATATCCACTTGCATATAGTTTACAAATCATTATAGCTCACTTTAATAATATAATGATTTAAATCTTTAAATAAGATTATTGAACAGTGATTTGTTTAACATGAATGAAGCAGAGTTATTTATTATTCAAAACAGATCACGATACTATATTTTCAAAATTTAATGTTAAACTATGTTCCACTACATTTAGTTAAATCAATACCATATACTTCCTTCAATACTTTGAATAACGTATTTATGGGAATTCCAACAACATTATATAGATCTCCTTCAATCCATTCTATAAATATGCTAGCATAGCCTTGAATAGCATAACCACCTGCTTTATCAATCCATTCATTTGTCGATAAATACCATTGTATTAATTCCTCATCTAGATTCATTAGTTTTACTTTAGATACACTGTATTTAAATACTTCTCTCCGATCCGGTTTATTAATAATATATATACCCGAATATATATTGTGTATAGTATCACTTAGAATTCTAAGCATAAACTCAGCTTCATCTCTATTTCTCGGTTTACCGAAAACACCATAGTCTGGATGATGTATTACAGTATCGAATCCAATAATAATGGAGTTATCTGGTGCTTTATCGTAAACAGATAATACCTTATTTCTTGCATTAATTCTAATCGTCTCCAAAGGATCGTGCATAATGATTTCTCGAATATTCGGTTTAATTACTAACAAGTCTTTACAAAAATTCTTCAAAAAATTTATTCTACGTTCACTACTAGTAGCTAGAACGATTACATACATTAAAACATCACTTGTATAGAATTCTTCGTTTACTAGTTACTTAATAGATAAATACTAGAGGGAATTAAATATGTTTCAAATATTTATTCAATAAATTTATCAAACATTTGGAATAATATTGGTAAACCACCAGTATGTATGAAAACTATTTTCTCACCTCTAGGTATTTCGCCTTTTTCAATTAAATCTAATAATCCGTAGAATGCTTTACCTGTATAAACTGGATCTAGTAATAAACCTTCTTTTCGTGCAATGTTTTTGATAAAACTTATTAATTCATTATTTACAACACCATATCCTCCGAAAGTATATTCACTGTAGATCAATACATCGTTCTCAGAGATATTTATATTACTTACTTTCAGTAAATCCACAGTTTTTTGAATTAATTCAATTATAGTTGAAACAAGATTTTCCTCTAACTCTTTTTTCTCAGTATTTATACCAATAACTCTAACATCTTCTACACCAAGTAGTTTTAAACCAAGAATTAAACCAGCTTGTGTTGTACCCGTCCCCGTAGCGTGAACGATATACTTGGGTTTAACATTCATACTTTTAAGTTGATTCATTAGTTCAAAAACAGCTAATGCGTATCCTAAAACACCAAGCGGTGTTGAACCACCAACTGGTATAATATATGGTTTATAACCTTGTTTCTCTAACTCATTTTTTAAATAAAACATTTCACGGTCAGCTTCGGCATTATCACGCACTTCAATAATATTTGCTCCAAAAATCTTATTCAACAAAACATTTCCTTGATAGAATAGTTTTGTCTCAGGATTAGGAGGATAGGTTACTATATACGGTTCAATGCCTAGTTTACGAGCGATAATTGTTGTTAATCTAACATGATTAGAATAGTATGAACCACGCGTTATCACAGCATTGTATTTTTTAGAAACGATTTCTCCAAATATAAACTCGAGTTTTCTAGCTTTATTCCCTCCAAACCAAGGTTCCATAACGTCATCTCTTTTTACAAAGAAGTCAACACTATATTCACTACTTAATTTAAATAGTTTCTCTACAGGTGTTGGTTTAGTGAATAAATCTATTCTCGGAAAACTTATTAATTTCCAAATCAAATTTCCACCAAGATATATTTTTGTTGAATAACGTGTTTAAGTTATATATAGGGATAGGATTATTAATAACTCTGATTGTTTTTGTTTTCTAAATATTTAATCATTAATACTGCATCTTCGTGTCCATAGTAGTTTTTAAGAATTTTTACAGGTTCGTATCCGTGTTTTCTATATAATTTTAATGCAGTATTGTTTGAAACACTAACTTCTAATGATATTAATCTAACACCTTTTGATAATAGTTTATCTTCAATTGCGTTAAGTAGCTTAGATCCTATTCCTCTATTTCTATAGTATGGATGTACAGCTATCGATATTATGTGTCCAAAGTCTTCAATATGTGAAGCTATAATATATCCAACTATTCTATCACGATATTGAGCTACTAGGAATAAATCTGGATTTCTTCTATATAGTTTTATGAATACTTCTCTATCATATCTCATTTTCTCAGAGAAAGATTTGTTCTCTATATCTAGAACGCTGTCTATATCTCCTAGATTGAACTCTCTTATTATTAAATCGTTTTCAACCATTTTTTCACTCGATTCATCTTTATATTAAGTGTTAATATATTTAATAGTGTGTAAAATAAATGTTAATAGAATTACTGTAAGTGTGTATTAAGAATGTATTTACCGATATCTAAATCTGAAACAAGAGGTTTAGTGACAACACTAATTGTTATCTTAAATATCATAATCTACGTCTTAACTAGTTTCGAAAACTATTTCTTAAATATCAGTAACTATTGGTTGGAGAAATTAGCTTACTCACCATTACTACTGTATAGTGGTGAATGGTATAGAGTATTTACATCAATGTTTACACATGCTGATATATTTCACATATTTTTCAACATGTATTTTCTATACTTCTTCGGGAGAGAGGTTGAGAAGAAAATAGGTAGTTTAAAATATTTAATTCTATATATTTCCTCGGGTTTACTAGCTATTGTATTCCACACAGCTTTTATATCAATAACTAGTTCTATTGGATTAGTAACTCCAGCTATTGGAGCATCAGGTGCTATAAGCGGTGTTCTGGGAGCATACTTGTTGTTATACCATAGAAGAGTTTTAACATTCTGTATATTCATACCATTACCAATATGTTTTCCATCGAGAGCAGGTGTTTTCTTAATATTCTGGTTTGCTCTCCAAGTTATTTACGGTTATTTAAGATTTGTATCTAGTATCGCTTACTTTGCTCATGCTGGTGGATTTATTGCTGGTATATCGCTACTATATCTGTTTTCACCACGTACACATGATTACCGTAGATTCACTATATATAATGGAGTACTTTATATCGTTAAAACTGTTCGCAAGGGATTTGGTAAATTTAGTAAAGGCATATTATCTATTCTAGTTCTCAGTTTATTAATAGGATCTGTTTATTCAATAACTAATTCTAGTAAATTAAATGCTATGTATGTTTTCAACATCGCTACTACAAGTGATGGAGCAGATATTAGTAGTGATACAGCTGTTTACATTAATGATAATGATGTAATTCTTCCTACTCGTGATGACCCTAGAGTTGTTTTCAATAGATTTCTATGGAGTGGATTGTTGAAAAACGAAGCTAAAGCTAGGTATGTTGATAGTGATTTTAAAATTAATTTAATGATAAAAGACCCTGTTTATGGAACTAATTTAAATCTGTATGTTGCCGGATTTATTGAATATGATGAGCAGGGTGTTTTAAAAAACTTCAAGGGAACTATTACGACAGATGTTTTAGTAATGACTCGTCAGGGTTTTATAGAGAAGATTAGTATTAAACCAGGTGTTAAATACTATGCAACTATAGAATCTAGAGTCCACGGTGAAAACATTGGTTTAACTATTCTACAGCCCTTCTCCGTAATATCTACTATTGTTTCTTTAACGGCAATGTATATTGTTTTAGTTAAAGATAGAGATCTTGTTGAACCGGAGTATGTTTATGAACCTGTTGAATACTATAATGGTTATTTTATTTAAAGCTAATTAATATTGTTTAATAGGATATTTTTATATCCAGGGAGTTTCTGTGAGCGATTTTGATATAATGTGTTGGAATAAATATGGAGATTTAATGGAGAATACTGTTAAATGGTTTAGATCAATAGGTTGTTCGTACAGATCTTCTCCGTGGAGACAAGAGTTTTTATATAAGTATTCTAAAGGTATTGGTTTGGATCTTGGTTGTGGTTTAGCTTCAACTACACGTGAATTACTTAAAAACAAATATCTAGTTAAACTAATCCTACTCGATATCGTTGAAGAAACACTTGTTAAAATATGTAGTTATGATCATAGAATAGTCTGTATTAGATCTGATGTTTTAAACATTCCTTTCAGTAACGATTTATTCGATACTGTTTATCTACTAGCAGTACTGCATCATATTCCGGGAGTTGATTGTAGATTACATGTTTTGAGAGAAGTTTATAGAGTTTTAAAACCTTGTGGATACTTTATATTAACTGTTTGGAACCCGATCTTAAGTGTTTTACTCAAAAATATGGATTACATAGATTATGGTGATAAAAACTATCTTCTAGTAGATAAGAATGGTGCTAGATACTACTATTTCTATGAATTAGATGAATTGGTTGATCAGGTGATGACTTGTGGTTTTAATATTGTTGAATCAGGGTTTTTTATTCAAAATATTGATAAACCAGATATAACTAGAAACATATATGTTGTTGCAATTAAGAGTAGTAAGTAGTTTAAACAATTTAATAATAATTATTGATAGAAATTAATGTAATTAATTTCAATAAATTTAGAATAATTTAAAGGGATTTATTTTGAATAACGATGTTTTAATTAATGTACGTAAACCTTCACGTATGCTTAGTGGCGTGACTATAGTAGCTGTTATGACTCATCCACTACCATGTCCTGGAAAATGTATTTACTGTCCAGGCGGTGTCGAGTACGGTACACCGAAGAGCTATTTCGGTGAAGAACCTGCTTTACGTAGAGCTAGACGTAACGATTTTCATCCGTATAAACAAGTTTGGAATAGGTTAAAACAATACGAGTATTTAGGTCACGATGTTTCTAAAATAGAGATTATTGTTATGGGAGGCACTTTTCTAGCAGCTCCTGATCGCTATAAAGAATGGTTTATTTCAATGATTTTCGAAGCACTCAATAGATATCCATTAGAGGATCCGCCGTTTAAAATAGATCTAGAGAATTCTCAGCTTAGAAACGAAACATCTAGATATAGATGTGTTGGTTTAACAATAGAAACTAGGCCTGATTGGGGTTTTGAAAAACATGCTGATGAAATGTTACGATATGGTGCTACACGTGTTGAATTAGGTGTTCAGAGTATTTACGATAATGTATTGTATAGAGTTAATCGTGGACATGGTGTTAGAGAAGTAGTTGAATCAACGCGTATTCTTAAAGATGCTGGTTTTAAAATAGTTTACCATATTATGCCCGGTTTACCGGGATCTGATCCTGATCGGGATATTGAAATGGTGAAAGAATTGTTTGAAAATCCTGATTTTAGACCAGATATGTTGAAGATATATCCAACAGAAGTAGTTGAAGGAACTGTTCTATATGATTTATGGCGTAAGGGTTTATATAAACCATATAGTGATGAAGAAGCTGTTGAAGTGATCTCGGAGATGTATAGGTATATTCCTAAATACGTTAGAGTTATGAGAATTCGAAGAGATATACCTGCTCATGAAGTTATTGCTGGAACTCGTTTCTCTAATCTACGTGAATTGGTTGAGAAAAGATGTATTGAGAAGAATATTTTAATTAATGAGATTAGATTCAGAGAAGTTGGTTTACAATACTGGAAGCACGGTAGGAAACCTGTTAAATTAGAGTTGACTAGATTGACGTATGAAGCTAGTAATGGGATTGAAGAATTCTTAGCGGTAGAGGATATTGTCAACAATATTATCGTTGGATTTCTTAGAATGAGGATACCGAGCAATAGAGCCCATAGACCTGAAGTTGATAGTAGAACAGCTATTATACGTGAACTACACGTATATGGACCCGAGATTCCAGTTGGAAAAACTGGTTTTTCATGGCAACACCAAGGTTGGGGTTCTAGATTACTACGTGAAGCTGAGAGATTAGCACGTGAAGAATACTCTGCTAGGAAAATAATTGTATTATCAGGGGTTGGTGCTAGAGAATACTATAGAAAACATGGTTATTATAGACCATTCAATAGTCCATATATGCATAAAGATCTTCATTGAATACGATTTTAGATTAACCTACTCTATTAGATTGCGGATTCATTATATCTCGAACTTTGCTGTGTGTAATTATATATGATTTATTTAATTTGAAGAATATTAAACACGAGATCTTCATTTTAGAAATTGATCTAGAAGAATTTATAGATGATTCAAAATACTATATTGTTTTTCGATAGAAATATTTAAAAATCTGAACAAATATATTAGTTATTCGAATAAACTGGTTAGGTGAGCTAAGGTATGCCTGGATCAATACCTTTAATTGGAGAGAAGTTTCCTGAAATGGAGGTATTGACAACTCATGATAAGATAAAGCTACCGGATTACTATCGTGGTAAATATTTCGTATTATTCAGTCATCCAGCTGATTTCACACCAGTGTGTACTACAGAGTTTTACGCTTTCGCTAAGAGATACAATGATTTTAAGAAATTCAATACTGAATTGATTGGTTTGAGTGTTGATTCAACTTATAGTCATATTAAATGGATTGAATGGATTAAGGAGAAACTCAATATGCCAATACCGTTTCCGATCATAGCAGACCCTGTTGGTGAAGTATCTAAGAAGCTTGGATTACTCCATGCAGTTAGTTCAACACATACGGTTAGAGCAGTATTCATTGTTGACGGTAACGGTGTTATTAGAGCAATACTATACTATCCACTAGAATTGGGTAGGAATATTGATGAAATACTTAGAATGATCATTGGATTACAAGCTTTCGATAAATACCAAAGAGCTATTCCAGCAAATTGGCCTAATAACGAGTTAATAAAGGATTCATTAATAGTTCCTCCTGCTTCAACAGTACAGGATGCTGAAGAGAGATTGAAGAAATACAAGTGTTTCGATTGGTGGTTCTGCTACGAAGAGGGTAAGGCTTCGAGTGATGAAGTAGATAGTGCTAGAAAGTTTCTAGAGAGAGTTGCTGGTAGATAGATTTTACATTAGAGATATTTTAAACACAATCTTTTTTCTTCAATTCCTCTATATTTTCCTTCTCCCCTGGATCTATTTCTCTAGTGTTTAGAAAAGCATCTATAATTTCCTTAGCTAGTTCTTCACTAGTCAATCTAGCGCTTAGCGCTATAACATTAGCATCATTCCATTTCCTAGCTCCTTCAGCATTCTTAGCATCGGTTACAAGAGCAGCTCTAACTCCTTTAACTTTATTAGCTGCTATCGAGACACCTGTGCCAGTATAACATATGGCAATACCGTAATCAGCTTCACCTTTAGAAACTATTTCACCTACTTCAAAACCAACTTTCGGCCATGGATATGGTTTATTCGTCTTTAGAGCACCAACTAATATTACTTCAACACCCTTCGACCTCAAGTATTCTACAATAAATCTAGCAGTACTATATGTATCATCAGATCCGACAACGATTTTCAAAACAATCACCAATTATTTTCATCAAAATATTGATCTGAAATAAATACTTATTGATAACAATCTTTTATCTATAGAAAACTATTAATAGTCTTGGAGAAGAATGGTAATAACAGTTTGTTGATCAAATTAAAAGTAATAGTAAATTATACGATAAGATCATTATCGTATAAGCTGTAATAAACATTATTAAAATAGCTAGTAATGTATATTTTAAACAACGGGTTTCACTATGTATAACTGCTAGAGTTGCTAAACAAGGTATGTAGAGTATTGTGAACAAAGTATAGGATACGATCTGAGGATCGGTTAAACCAATTTTACCAATAGCTTCTCTAACACTACTACTATCCGTTGTTATCAAAAGTGTTGATACAACAGTCTCTTTAGCAACAAAACCTGTGATTAAACCAAATACAGGTATCCAAGAATAGTTGTTTTCAACACCTATTGGTTTTAAAACAAATACAAGTGATCGAGATATTTGTGATCCAATGCTTTCGTTAGGATTATCCGTATACGATAAATTCGTTGTAAAACTAGTTAGAAACCATATTATAACGCTAGCTGTAAAGATAACAACCCCTGCTTTAACTAGAAAATGCTTTACATTACTCCATGTTAACCACCATACGATTTTCGGTATTGGTTTATGAATACTCGGTATTTCCATCAAAATCTCTATTGAAACACTATATCCACGTTTCTTATCAATAATGTAAAGTATTTTATTAATAATAATGAAAACAGTAAATCCGATTAAATATCCTAGAATAATTAATAGTAAACTGTTGAATTTACTCAAAGTAGTCGCTAAAGCGAGTAATACTATTAATCTAGCTTGACATGGTATAAAAGATAGTGTTAATAACAGCCTTAAACGTTCGAGTCTATCAGGTATAGATCTAGTGTTTATCAAACCAGGTACATTACATCCTAAGCTTAGAATCATTGGGAAAACAGCATAGCCTGAAACACCTATTTTAGATAATGAAGTGTGTAATCCAACAGCTATTCTAGGAGCTAAGCCGGAGTCCTCGAGTAAAGCCATTGTTAACGATACGATCATTATTAACGGTAGGAATAATACTATTCCTCCAAAACCTTTCAATATACCGTTAACTACTAGGTGTGTATACGTGTTTTCACCAAATATTTCGTAGATAATGAATCCTACTTGATCTATTAGTTTATCGATCAAGCTGCTAATACTGTATTCTTCGATTAAACTAGCTAGTCTTCTAAAACCAATGGAATTAAACAGTATGTTTAATGGGAATCCAGTATTAATAGTGAAAGCCAGTGTAAAAATAGATAGTAGTATCCCAATACTTATGATGAAACCTATATATGGATTATAAATATACTTGAATAAAAACGGTTCTACAGAAGTTTTAATATCTCTTCTTACAACAGTTTCTCTAAATAAATCGTAAATATATTGAAATCTACGTGTAGATATTATTTCAACAGGATTTTTCTTAAGCATTATTTCAACTTCATTAACAATATTTTTTATTTTATCAAAATCTTCATTAGAAATAATTAACCTTAATTTACTTTCAATATCTCTATCTCCTTCTAGTATTTTTAATGCAATCCACCTAATTGGGTAAACTACTTTACTCTGGTATTTTTCAAGTACTTTAACAATGCTATCTATAAAAGGCTCTAGTTCACCGTAGTTTATAACTAATTGTTTAGATTTCCTCCTACTATTATATAGATCAATTATCTTGTTCATTAACTCATCAATACCTTGATTACTAATAGCTGAGACAGGGATAACAGGTGTATTTAATTTCTTCTCGAGTAGATTATAGTTAATATGTATTCCTTTCTTATGTGTTTCATCAATTTTAGTGAAAACTATTACCACATTACTACCCAATTCAAGGAGTTGTAGAGCTAGAAGGAATGTTCTTTCTGGAATAGTTGAGTCAACTAGAACGAGGATAATATCCGGTTCATAGCTTAGAATATAGTTTTTAGTAATCCGTTCTTCAATAGTATTAGAGCTTAATCCATAGACTCCCGGTAGATCGACGAATTCGATCAGGATATTGTTGTGTATTCTAAATCCTTCGTATTTCTCAACGGTTACTCCAGGCCAATTAGCTACAAGTACTTTTCTATTAGTTAAAACATTGAATAAAGTTGATTTACCAACATTTGGCTGACCACATACAGCTACTTTTATCTTTGTTTTAAAATCTCTTTTCTTAGCACTATCGGACTGTCTATTTAAAAAACAAATTGGCAAAAAATCACCTAATCTATTTTCTCGACAATTATTTTACTAGCAATTCCTCTACTAATAGCAGTTTCACAACCATGTATTTTTACAATGATCGGTCCTTTACAATAATTAACGACTACTTCAACTATTGATCCTGGTACGAATCCTATTTGATATAGTCTATCAGCTATGTTTAAACTAGCAACTCTTATTTCTACAATTCTAGCTTTACTACCGCTTGGTAGATTATCTAGTGTTATCACACCTTTCTCACTAGTGTTAGGTATACCTAACAATTTATTCATAAACATAAATAAACATATTTGGTTATTAAATCTTTCGATATGTTGGAAACGTGTAGATATGTTATATCATGTAGAAGTGGAGTCATATGTTAGATTTAAACATCTTACTCTACCGATACGGACTTGTAGGTATATTTATAGTATCTTTGATAAGCAATGCTATACCGTATTTCACTGTCCCTTATCTATTAGTAATAGCATTGTATTCTAGTCTGGTGAAAAACGTTTATTTAAAAATACTGATTGTTATTTTCAGTGCACTCGGTGCTTCATTCGGTAAAATCATAGTTTATTTAATCGGATTTGGTTTTAGAAAAATTGTTTCAGAAGAATCTAGGAAAAATCTCGAGTTTTTCAGCAAACACTTTGTTAAATCAACTTTTATAACTATTTTTATCTTTGCATCACTACCTTTACCCGATGATGTAGTTTTTATACCTATTGGTGTCATGAAGTATGATCTTAGAAAATATTTTTTAGCACTTTTATTAGGTAAATTGATTGTATCCAGTATAGCTGTTTACTATAGTTCGCTAGCAATATTGTTAGTTGAAAACTTGAGTTATTTACCGTTCTATATCACTATACCTATTTTAATAATAATTACACTTTACATATCTTATTTAATGATGAGTATCAATTGGTTTAGATTAATATTGACTTTAAAAGAAAGAGGATTCTTTAGATTTCTATATGTTTTAATCACTGAAATAATATTTAAAACATGTATTTTGTTTAAAAAAATTATTTATCGATAATTAATTCCCACGATCAGACCCGTAGATCTCTTTTCTCTTCAATTCTATTTCAATAATTCTATTAAGTTCTTCTATCATTTTCTTCAATCGATCTAGATTAGAGTATAAAAACTTCCTACCAAGATCTGTTAAACAATATCTTTTTCTACCATTATCAACTATTTTACGTATCAATCCCTGTTTCTCTAATAGAAATAACAATGGATAAATTGTTCCCGGACCTGGTTTTAAAATATTGTTTGTTAAATCACTTATTTTCTTCATTAACTCATAGCCGTGTGGACTATAGTAATCTATAAGTAGTAGAACAAATAGTTTTAATATGTTGATTCTCATCTACTCCACCTTTTTGAACCAGGCCACCATGCTTTCTTATTCATTAAAGCTAGTATTGCTGGTGTAAATACTATTGATGACAATATTGTCGTTACGAAAACGCTTGTTGACAATGCTATTCCTATTTCACGTAAACCCCAGCTACTACCGGTTATTATAGACCCATATGTAGCTGTAACTATTAACCCCAATCCTATAACTAAGTGACTGACTGTTTTAATAGCTAAACTAGATGCTTCGTAACTATTGTTTCTATTCATTAATTCATATCTCTGTCTATTAACATAAAAACTATTGTAATCCAATCCAACTCCTAGTACCGCGGGTAGTGTTAATAGAGTTAGAAACCATAAAACATGTTGGTTTAAACTATTAGCAATATAGACAACTGTTGATATACCCATTAAATAACCAGTTATTATCGTTACTAATGCTATTAAACCAATCATTAAGCTATTGAAACTTACTGCCATACATATCCACATAAGTATGAAAGCAACTGGAAATACACGTGTCCAGAAAATATTGTTAAGCATTTCCTCAATCTCACTACTAGAAGCTGGTAAACCACCTACTAAGATTTCATTTATCCAATCATTTTTCAAAGAATGCAAATATTTTCTTACCTCACTAACCGTGTCAACGCCTTCTCTAGATAATGGGGGTATATTGAGGATTATCTCGATATACGTAGACTTATTGTCTAAACTTACGAAGCTTTTAGAGTCTTTATCTCCGGGATTGATAAAACTATATACATTACTAACACTTTCTCTACTACTTATTTCTAACACTATTCTCTCCAAGTCTTTTCTAACAACTTCATCGTAGACACTATAGTTCTCTCTAAGTATGAATACTGCATATATTGGTATGAATTTACCGCTTGGAAAGTATTTCTGAAACTCAATATAGGTTTTATAACTAATAGTGTTCTGTGGTATGAATACGCTGTAATCATGGCTACCTTTGAATTGAGTAAAACCAATGTATCCGGTAGCTACGAGCACTAGAGTAATAGATAAAAGTATATAGACTCTTCTAGGTGTTAGTTCAAAACCTCTCCAACTCCTCTTAATTGGTTTATCTATACTATGTGGCCACCAGAACCATTTCTTATCTCCGAAAAGAGCTAGTATCGCGGGTGTGAAAGTTATTGAAACAAGCAGTACTATTATTATAGCTATAGGAATTGTTTCGCCTAGTGAAGCTATCAATGGAAACTCCCATGCAAGTTTCATAACTGCGAATCCGACAATATCTGTTGATGAAGCTGCTATTATTGCTGGTAATGCATATTTAACAGCTTCACATACTGTTTCTCTTTTATCCCTGATCTCTGGATATTTTTCTTTAAATCTCAATATAATATAAGATGTATAATCCATACCAAGTCCGAAACTAGTAGTAATCAGTAATACTCTACTCCAGCTAGAAACTGTTATTATATTCATTGAAGCTAGTAAGTATATTAAACCGGTTGATACAGTTAATGAAGTAGCTATTCCTATAAAGGGAACAACTGTTGCTAGGAAACCGGTTATCAAAACTAATGCAATTAAAATTGGTGCAATAATTGATATGAATTGAACTCTATTCATATCTCTCTTAGTGTGAACAGTCATTTCGTAACCTAAAACGTTATCACCAATTACGCCTACGTAATTTGGTTCTATACCCATTCTACGTAATGTCTCGTTGACAACACTTAATACTCTATACAAATTATCAACTTTCTCATTCAAACTATTACCGAGAGGTATTACTGTTATAATAAATGCATCTAAACTTTCTGAAACCATTATATTTATAAATCTATTAATGAGATCGTTAAGCAAGTTCTCTAAATAATGATCTCTTAGAAAACTATATAGTATCAATGGATCTTTCATTGAAATAGATTTATTTAAATAATAAGTGTAGACAGCAAAGTCAATATCTGGTGGAATCGATTTACTGAGATAATATACTATAGCATCTAAAGGTTTCATACCATTAATAACTTTATAAAACAAGTCTACAATGTTTTTTGTTGGAAATAGTATTGTTCTATTTTCTACTAGCATTATTGTTTCAACAATTAAATTAATATAGTCAATTGTAGAAGCATTAACTGGTAATTCAAATAATCTACGTATAATTATTAACGTTATTTCACTCTTATTTAATAACATTTTTTCAAATAGAATAGTATTGTTAAATAAATAGTTAATAAGATTGAAATCTGTATTTTTAATAATCATTTCCATAGTACTCAGTATAGGAGAATAATCACCTGGTCTATAGTTTTCATTAATAATATTGTTAACGAGAATAGAGTTGTAAAGTATATCATTAACCAGATCAGGGTTATCGTTAAACCATGTTGTAAAAATAATTATCGGAAAACCAATTAATAGTCTATATACAAAGTCTTGATCCAATCTATTACTCCAAATCCTATCAGCGATAAGCTTAGATAATACTGTGTAAAATCTAGTTAAATTAATGTATTCTGAAGATATCTTGGTTAAACTAATATCAATATTAACAATGTGAGCTAGATCAATTAGCTGAAACATATTGTAAACTAAATCGTATATAGCATTATACGAGTAATTACCGTTATGTTTATAAACAACATCAGCTAACACACTTAGTTCTCTAATTCCTGTTAGTGAAATAATTCTAACTCTAGTAATTTCGCGAGAAGCTATATTAAGATCTATTTCGTTTAAATAGTATTTTTCAATAACATCAATTAATTCAACGGGGAAACCGTATTGTCTAATGGTTATTTCCGAAGCAATTCTAGAAAATTCCTTGACAGCTATTGGACAAATAGTACTATTAATGTTTTTTAATTCATTCAATAACTCGATCTGACCTAAAACATTAACACTTCTAAGAACGTTTAGAAAGTATTCTAAACTCCAGTTTTTAGTAAAAATAGTGTTATTGTATAAACCACTATATGTAGTTAAGAATTTGTCCATAAAATCTCGTTGTAATTGTTTTTGCTGTTCAACATATTCTTTAACTAACATTATAGTTAATTCAATTAGATCATCAATACTTATGTTCTCAAATCCTTTTTCAACAACATACTCATATGTCTTGTTAATAAGTACTTCGTCTACAGTATAGTTGGATAACCACGTGTAGTTTATTAGTTCTTCAATAATTGTTTTATTTAAACTATTTTGATAAACACTATTGTTCAATAGATAATAATGTATTCTCAATACACTGAATAAAGTAAAAGTATAGTTGTAGCTAATCGTGTTTATCGAGTAATCTAGCGTTCTCCTAGCATTGTTTAATTTAGTTAAAGTATCTTTGTATAGATTGCTAGAGTAATTATAAGCAAACGGTATCATTGATAAATTATTATATAATTGGTAAGCATATTCTTTAATCTGAGTTGAATTAAAATTATCGTAATATCTACATAATACGATTAGAAAAATATGAGTATTGTTTAATAGATTAATTATAATCAATCCATTTCTATGCATTGAATCTAGAAATGGAATTATTTGATTAATTGAATAATAGAGAGTTAGTGTTGAATTATATAGATTTCGATCAATATCTCTAAATACTTCACGAGCTATTTTATATACACTATTGTAGTCGATAACGTATTTCTCTATATTATTCGATAATTCTCTATCGAAATCGATCAATCTTGGATCAGATACGTTAACTCCAGTAATTAGAATCATTTCATGTGTTATCGAACCACCTGTTCTATTGGTAATCCTAGCTAACTCTCTAGCAGCTCTTTCGCTTTCAACTCCGCTTGGTAATAATCTTTCAGCTCTATATAGAGTTACTTCTTCTAGTCTAAAAAATGCTGGTGTAGATACTGTTATTAAAACAATCCAGATTATGATAATAATTATTGAGTGTTTTACAATCAATTTACCGAGATTCAATCTAACACCACTATCTAATTTCGATATATCTGAATTCGATATATCTAAACTTAATTAAAGGTTAATAAACATTATCTATTCATGGGATGAAGAAGAACCCGGGAAAAAAGCCTCTTTAAGAGGCGATGAATGTTTATTAAATAGCGGGCTCTGACTATTATCTAGATCTTTTTTAAAATACGTGTAAATGTAATTGTTGAGATTAAAATAGGTAGAAGTATTGTTAACGAACCGGTATATGTTATTATGAAACCAGATGAGATTGAACCTGTTAAACAAGCTAATTCGCTTATAATAGAATAGTCTCCTGTTCTATAGCCACTACTTGTTTCAAGATATAGATTGTATAAACAGGCATCCAGTACTGCATTTGAATAGAATATTAACGTGATCAACGCTGTTATCATATAGATATTGTTTACAAATGTAAGTAGTATTATTGCAGAAAACGCTCTCATAAGTATTGCTAAAGTAATTGAAATAGGATTTAATGGTTTTGGATTTAAAGCAATCATTAGTGTGAAAGTCATTAATTTTGCTAAACCATACACTTGTAGAATATTCGTTAAACTTACACCTATTTTACTCAATAATATTAAAGGTAATGGTGTGAATAATAATTCATTGCTTATTTTGAGAAAGAATAAGATAGTTAAAACTTCTTTCTTATTAATAAAGCTCTTACTTAACAGATCGCTGTAAATACTGAATTTATCTGGTAAATACATGGGTTGGAAGCTAACTATAAAACTAGATCTAGTTGGTGTCAGCATTCTACTAATACTTTTCTCGATCTTATAAACAATTCTCTCTATGGGAAATATTGGTTGAGGAATTGCATATACTGTTATAAAACCAAGTGAAATAATTATTATTAAAAACATGTAGAGATTTTCGATTATCCTATTGATATCAATATGAGAATAAGTTACTAGAAAAATTCCTTCAAAAATAATTGTTTTATATAATAGAGTTTTATTTACAATACTCCATTTATCACTATCATAGTATTCTAATATAGACGTATAAATCGGTAGTCTTGTTTGAGAAATAACTATAGCGTAAATACAGTATGACAGATAGTAGAGGACAACGTTTCCCGTATAAACCGATTGAAGAATAGATATCGTCATCAATATATTGAATAAAATAGATACAGATACTATTTTTCTAAAAACGCCTCTATCAACAAATATATTCGTAAACCTGATTGAGATTACATATACAATAGTCCATAGTGTATTAAATAAACCAAGATTTATGTAATTGAAATTAAACAATTTAATTCCAATAAGATTGTATAATAGATCGAGGACATTCAATAATGCTAGATAAATCCCTAGTATTGTCAATCTCAAATAGAAAACACCGGTTTGAAAATCAATAACCCCTTCTATTCTAGGTTTTAATAGAAAATATTTGTTTAAAAAGAAACAGATTTTTTGAAGATTTTCTCTATAAAGTGTTTTCATAGAGCTTAGAATCTATATTACATTCACTAAACCAGGTAGTTTCGGATACATAGTTGTGTAAACAATGTTTTTATGACCTGTTAAATACATTGTTAAACGCTCTAATCCTAAACCCCATCCACTACTAGGTGTTAATGCTCCTTGTTTAGCTAACTCTAAGAACCAACTGTATTTTTCAATAGATTCCCCCAACTTCCTAATCCTCTCGTTCAGAAATTCGTATCTATATTCTCTTGAACCACCATCAATAACTTCACCGTATCCATCTGGTAGAATTAAGTTAAAATCTTGGTTATAACGTGGATCGTTTTCTAACGGTAAATAGTAGAAACCACGACTAATTGTAGGATAATTCGTGATCCAGATCGGTGTTTTGAAATAATTTGATAAAGCTTTTTCAGCCTCGTAGCTTAATTCGCAACCCCATTTAATGCTAAAACCTAGTCTACTAGCTAATTCTATAGCTTCATCATACGTAATTCTAGGGAATGGTGGTTTTAAAACAACGGGTTCTCTTCTTAAACCTATTCTCTCGGTTATAATATCACTATATTTATCGGCAATCTTCTTGGTTACAAAATATAGTAGTTTCTCAGCTATTTTCATAACTGTATCTATATCTGAGTGTGCTTGCTCAATATCTATTTGTGTAAATTCACATAAGTGTCTATTTGTCTCAATATTTTCAACAGGTTCTTCGCGTATGTTTCGAGCTACGTAGAATATTTTAGGAAATATCGCTACACTTAATTGTTTATACATTATTAAACTACTAGTTATTTCATATTCAACTCCATAGTATGTTGTCTTAAGTTTTCTAGCACCTCTTAAACCGGGGTCACTTGATGGACTTATCAATACAGGTAGTAGTTCTACAAATCCGTTTTTAACAAGATATTCTCTCACGTATCTGAGGATATGGAATTGTATGATTACAGTGTATTTAAATAAAGGGTTTCTAAAATACCATATGCTATTTCTAGCGAATTCAACCGGTTCAATATCTGTTTTCAAATAATCGACTTTTCTTTCATTAACTGGTTTGAACAATACTTTATACGTATATAGTTTTAAACAATCGTTTTTCAAAACACCTTCTACTTCAATAAGAGTCTCTAATGGTAGATTGTATAGTTCACTATGTTTATCTCTATCAGTATAGCATTTTATGAAACAACAATAATTTCTCAGAAGAATGTAGTCTTGATATTTACTAGCTATCCATCCCTTAATTTTCACTTTCTTTGAATAAGATTTAGACGAGAATATGGATTTACATATTGGATCTGTATTAGAAACACGTGTTAAAACACATCTCCTCACACCTTGGAAATGATTAATTCAACTATTGTTTATAAATCTTGCTGAGGAAAAAACTATTCAGAGTTGAAGCTATTCAATTTACTAATTCTACGATAACAATTATTTTTGAATATGTAGTTCAGGATATTTTGTTAAAATTATCGTTATCAATAACGTATATACTGCGTACAATACTGATGGTTTATTTAAAAACCTATCAGCAGCTACTCTACTACCTTTATATACAATAGCATTTTTAAACAACTGTCCGTGAACTAGATAGTTTCTAAACATATTTATTGTTAAAACTCTTTTCTCAACAAATTCTTCGAAATCCTCTACACTATATTTTTCTTTATTCAACAGTTCACTTAATTTATCGATATAGTTCTTTACATACTCCTTGTTTTCGTCATCTACTTTACTCATTAAATTCTCTAATCTACGAATTGCGATAGCAATGGATCTCTTTATCTCTGAAATAGATATTTCTCCTAATTCATTGAATTTACAATAAATGTTTACAATACCGCCTAAACATTTCTTTAGATTGTCTTCGAGAGCACTATTGTTGATTAAACCATGCACTTTAGGTTCTATAACATATATATTATTTTCTTTAAACAATTCTATCGCATCTACTAGGAATTTCACTAACACGTATTTTGAAAGTAGATTATTCTTCATCACTATATTGAAACCTTCACTCATCAGTTCAGCTATTGAACCGTAGTAAAGCTTCTTATTCCCAACTCTGAAACTCAATAGTTCAAGACCTTGGAATAACATGTAGAGTGCTGATAAGTACTTCATTCTCAAATAATATATTAAACTATTATTTATAAACCAAGCTATATCCCGCCATTTAGTAACAACACAACCGTATTCGATACCGGCTAATCTATCTCCAACTAGAGATTCTATGAATGAACCATGTATTCCAGTTAAATATGTTAATGCGTAGAAAGACATTGTTAGTAATTCATACACACTAAGTAAAGCTAGTGGTATAAATGCTCTCTTCTCTAATGTTGTTGATGTATAAGCTATTAATGCTGGAACTATAAGTATGAATATAACGGCTATTGACGATAATTCGAAGTAGAAATTCTCTATTTGAATATCTCGTGGATGTGAATAACCCATTACAGCAACTCTTCTCTCGAATAAACCGTATATAATGTATCTGCGCGTTATCCATGGAATTAGAATCAATACAAGTATTTCTCCTATAACAAGCATAATTCCATATAATAATATGATCGCTCTATAGTAGATCAGTATTGATGCTAGTAGACTAGATACTATTATGAAGACAATTGTATCGATCAAAACGCCGTCAAGAATTGCTCTGAAACGACTTTTCCTCTCACTTAAGAATATACTGAACATTCTAGATAAAGCATGGAATAGTGTGAATAAAGCGATAGCGTAACATACGATAATCCATTTATAAACATACGGATTATTAAAAACTCCTCTAAACATTATTGAAGCAAGAAGTGTTGAATTACCTAGACTAAAAGGTAGTAGTATACGAGGCCATGGTGTTTTAAAAGTATATTCAACGTATAATGTTAGGAAAAAAGTTGGAATGAGTATACAAGATAGTATATAGTTATCTTTAGTAATATTTACGAATATTAAATACATTATGAGAAGTACGATTGTGCTTTCAAATAATTTAAACCATATACTTGTTAATAAACCATTTTTTACGTTAAACAAATATTTTAAACACCACGTTTAATTAAATCTAAGTATTTAGTTTTACAATACTATGGTCGTAATCAATATATTTCTCATCAATACTCCTCCTAGTAGTTAATATAATTTGTCTATCCACGTTTTTCATATACTTTAAAGAATTGATCAACAGTTCTTCATCTAAGTACTCGTCGTAATCATCTACAACAACTAGATTAGATGGATAACAAAATGATAGACATATTATAATTGATTTTACAATACTTAGAGATATGCTTTCACGTGTAATAATGTACTTATCACTAGATATTACCAAGTAATATCTACGGTCAATAGTTTTCTCAACTCCTCTAATCCTCTCTTCTAATCCCATTTTCTTTAGACAATTGTTTATATAATATAGTCTCCCATTTTTTTGAATACTATATATAATCCAAGGTAGATTTGAACAATAAGGATCAACTACATGTCCACGTAGTTTAGATGGACCAATAGCGTTTTTATAATCAATACCTCTTACTATAATAGAACTTCTTAGTAAATATATTATTTTAAAAACGTTTCTCAATAATTCAACTAAGCGATTCTTAAGTAATTCTTTATTTTTATCTTTCAAATCTTTAACTCCTTCAAGTAATGTATTAGCTAAACTAGATGGTAGTGTTTCATATGCTGTTTTAAAACCATAGTAGAATATGTAAGCATTAATAGTACCCGTGATCGTTTTATTAAATGGATTAATGAATTTAATCATTTTCTTCTCAAAACTCTCCCATATATTTTCTTCCAGTTTCTCAGCTTCTTTCAATATGGGTTTAGAACTGTCAATGTAGATGTTATAAACTACCCAATTACCTTCTCTTACTCCTAGAATAGTGTCTTTATACACATATTTCTCTTCAATAGTGTTTTTCCTTATATCAATGTCTAGTTCGAGAAATAACTCGTCTCTATTATCTTCTAGTTTAACCAATATACTTGTTTTTCTTGAACCCATGTATGTTAACGAAGATGTAAACCACGTGTGTAGTAATGGTTCTAAACTATAAGTAGGAGTTAGAACATATTTCTGTAGAAAAAGTAGTGAATCGACAATACTTGTTTTACCACTATTTCTACTACCAATTAAAATATTTAAACGTTTATTGAAATCTATCTCTTTTTCATCTATACCTCTGAATCTACTTATATATAGTTTTTTTAAATACATGTTATCAACCAGTAGTCTTCTACTATAATGTTTACCAGATAATATTTAAATAATTGTAGTTCTCTAAACCCATCCTTTAAACTGATCCCATTGTTTAACATAATCATCTAAAATAGTATCACCATAGTATAAATGCGGTGGTTTATCTATAAATTTACCGATAACTTCGTGTGGAATACGTAGTTTATTCAAATAATCTACAACTCTATCAACATATTCCTCTTGGATAACTATTACAGATCCGTATTCTTCGCCACCGTTTAAAACATATTTCCATATACATTCTTCACTACCGCATATTTTATCTAATTCACTATAGTATCTCGGATAGTTTTTAAGCAATATTCCTTTATTAGATAAACGTGATAGTTCTAGTAGAGTATAGCCTAAACCATCGCTAGAATCCATTGATGCATTTATGAATCTATAGTATTGTGATATAATAAAAGCTGTTTCCAAGTATACAATAGGTCTACGCGTATTTTCAACAATCCATTTAATATTCATTGATTCTTCTAAACCATGTATTGATAAAAAACCCATTGCACCATAAATACCTGTAGCTATGATTAGATCACCTAATTTACCGCAACATCTACGTGGAGGTTTTTTAATAGAAGTATAGCTTAATACAGCTACGTTAATCCATGGATCAGCTGTTACGTTTAAATCTCCACCGAGTAGTCTTAATCTATATGTTTTTACAGCATCTTCTATTCCATTCATTAAGTCTTCTAGATCACCTATAGTATTTTCACCCGTTAAACCAATTGAAACAACGATATCTCGTGGTAATCCTCCTTTACAAACGTGATCGCTTATTGCATTTACTACAGCACACCATCCTATGTCGCTTAGTGTTCTCCAAGGTAGCTTAGCGCTTTTTATAGAATAACCATCTATACTGAATAGTATACGTGGAGCTATAGGATAAATATCTCTACAATCTTCTGGAAAATAGAGATATTCACCATAAACTGGTTTAGATATGTACTTAGATATAATATCGTATATAGCCTTCTTCTCACCGATTTCGCTTAGTTTACGATTTCTATTTTCCAATTCATCCACCATGATATGAAATCAAGATAGTCTATAACCTTATTTTCATCAATTATTAAAACATGATGGTTTCCAAAAGCATTTCTATAGAAATTCAATGGATTTAAACCACGGATCTCGATCAATAATTGCGTTCTACAATAATTCTGATCTAGTAATCCAGATTCGATAACTTTTCCTTTATAAATCCTTAGAGTAGTGTAATCTATGCTGAATCTAGTTAGCAACACGTTATCATACTTAAATCTACATGTTAAACCATATGGTTTACCTGATTCAAAATGTTCGATTGTTTTTAAATCTAAACATAGATTATCAGCAATAGTGCAGTGAGCAAATCTTGTTAAACCATTATTCGTATAACCACTGGGATTACAAATCCATCCAGGATAACCGGTTATTCTATACGCTATATACATTAGAGGTAGACTAAGGTAATCGTTTTCACAAATAACAGGAATACCTTTAGCAGTTAAATATGATACTAGTATACACGGAGTGAAACCTGTTTTTACTATGAATGGAAAACAATCTATTGAAACAACATCTATATTCTTCTCAAATACAATGTTCTCAACAACATGTATTAATTTAACAATATTTATAAAGCGATTATCTCCATTAATACCGTATCTTCTACTCAATTCGTCAACAAGTTTATTTATAACACTTTGATCAACTTTATTCACTCTATTCATTAATTCACTATAACTCATAGCTTCAATAATTCCACCAATTCTCTCAATATATTTTAAACCATCTCTACTAACAAAACCGTTCTCATTTATTTCTAGTATACGGAGATTCTTTAAATCATTAATTACTTTAATAGATTTAATTATGTAACTCATTTTTTCCAATAAATCATTTGAATCAATAACTGGAATCAAGTAGTTTTTAATATTGTTTTCAACTAATCTACTTCTAGTTGAAAGTGCTGATGCCAAAGCATTATGTTCACCTGAAGCTATTAAAACAACTGGTTTCATCTTATCCATTATCAATCTAAAACCTAGAGTACTCGTTCCACCAGTTAAATAAACAGCAATGTATAGATCGTAATCTTCAAGTTTAATATAATCAGTTATTGGATTATCTATATAATCAATTTTTAGATTCAATTCACACGTTAGTTTATTGACTAGATCTACTACAATTTTATATTTATTAATGTAATATTCCCGATCGTGAAGACTACTAGCTAATCCAAATAATAGTATTTTCAATAAACAAACCCCCGTTGAAGATATAGAACTGTCTTACTAGAAAACGATTGTAATCTAATAAGAGTTATCTATAGTTAACTGTGAGATACAGCTATTGTTCTTATAATATCTCCGACATCTTCACATTTATCACTAGCCATTTCTAAATCATCTATTGCTTCTTTCAATAATAGATAGTGGATATCGATTTTATCGCTGAATTTAAATACAATTTTCTTCAAGAATTCATATCTATATTCATCTATCTTTTCCTCGATTTCTTCGATTTTATGCGTATACTCGATTGCTTTATTTATAGAACTAGGAAGATGTTTTATTGATTCTATAATATAATCTATAGCATTAGTAATATTTGATGATACATCAATATAGTATTCAATAAACTCATCTGGTATACTCTGTTTAGCTTCAATAATTATCTCAAGTTTCTTACCACATGATTTAATATATGCAGCTATATCATCACAAGTTAATACAAGTCTAAGTAAATCTTCGCGATCAAGAGGATGGAAAACACCTTTACTTAATTCATCGATCAATCTTCTCTTAATATCATCAGCATTTTTCTCCAATCTAAATATATTTCTATATTCATCTGTTGCTTTATCGAATTCTTTATTTCTAATTAATAAAGCCATGTTTTTCATATGTTCAGCTATATGACGTATAATAGTTAAGTGTTCAATACTATGTAGTAATACTTCTCTCTCCCTTCTACCCGAGATCCATGACCAAGTACTCAATAATACCACCGTTAATCAATAAACTTGTTTAAAAGATCATATAACTTATTTTAAATTAAATAACATAATATACTTTACTCAAAGAATGTTATTAAAATTACTCTTTTAATCAACTTATTGAAATCTAAAATTTTGTTAAAACCATTGAGTTTGAATAATAATTAGAATATTTGAATCGAATGTTTCAACACAATTATTCAACGCTATAATATTCTACCTAATAATCAATATGTTTAAAACAATCTTATTTATATCATTTCGAATAGTTCTAAAACACTAGTCTGTTTCATAAGCGTTTGTTATAAATAAACACGATAACGATCTGTTTCACTTCATCATTGATTACTCCGTAATCTCATAGAAGATGCTATAGGGTTTTCATAAAATTACTTATGAATTAATCTAGATTGTTAATGCTCATATGGATTAAGCGTATTAATTAACTGAAGAGTGGTTTAATTTATGCCATTATAGTCTTATTCGCCTCATGAAGTATTGTTTAACAAGTTGATAATGAAATTTCTACAAATTTGAGAACGATTGTTGAACGTAACTATATTGAAATTGTTGAAAATATTGGTAAAATCGTCTGAATATTTTAAAATCTACTTAGTTACTCTTCTATTATACTCGTTTATCGATAAACTGCTGTATATGCTTTCTATTATCTTTTCATACTCTCTTTCATACTCCATTAATTTCAAATCTTCTTCAATAGTATTTCTAACGATATTAGTAACTATTGATTCATACTCTGGATTATACTTATCTCTCTTAATATATACTCTGAAAATACTCATTAACGGCAAACCCTCTTCGATCAATCTAATTTCAATATCCTTAATTATCCTAGAACATGTTTTCTTACACATGAATAGAGTTAGTATTTCACTACTCTTACTACTCGATTTACCTGGAAGAAGAGCTGTTTCAGGTACTGGTGATATATTGACTACATCAATCCATAGATCATTTTCATCAATAGATCGTGTTTTCAATTTATCGTAAATATTCTCTAATATTTTCCTCTCAATACTCTTTCTAAACTCTCGGTTGAAAATAAGCTCAAGTATATGTTTAACAACATGTACTCCACGATAGTTTCCAAGAATGTACTCCTTACCGAGTCTTTTCCAAACAGGTTTTCTCTCGACTAGTAATTTACGTGTCAATTCGCTTAATTTATCTTTCCCCGTTAGTGCTTTAACAAGCATGGTTGAATACATGTAAGCATCTGTTAAAACAAGGTAATCTTCTGGTTCACCTTCGAGTATTTTCAACACTCTATCTATGAATCTAAAATCCTGATCCATTAAATCCAGTATCTCTTGTAATAGTTTATCAAAAGCTCTGTTAACACTATGTAAGTAAACATGTTCATACATATTAGCTTTAGCATACAAGTATGCTCTGAAAACACCCCAAGCATTACGGTCTAGCATTAGTAGAACATTATTATTCTCGAAAAACGGATAAGTATTTCTAATTAATCTACTGTAATCGATATAACCATATTCACGTGTACCCGTGTAATAGCTATCTCTCAACAAGTAGTCGAGTATATCAGCTGGATATAAACTATCTTTTAAAACCCATTTAAGTAGCTGTAATATCTTTTCACGTGGTTTTTCATCACTAAGTATTTTTGTTACAATATCATCTAAATTACTTAAACCATATTCTCTTTCAAAACTAGAAACCATGTCTTTAAGCATTAATTCATAAAGTTTATAACCAATTCTCTCGTGATTACATACTTCAACCGGAACGCTATCTCTATTAAATAACACAATTTCCTCGAAGGAGTGGCTGAAACAAGCATGTCCAATATCGTGTAATAGTGCTGAAATCCTAATACCCTGTATTAAAGAATCAACACTATAGTCATCTAAATACTCTCTTCCATAGTAATTCAAAACTTTATTCAAAAGATCCTCTGCCATAAAGCCGGCGAGATGCATAACGCCGAGAGAGTGTTGAAAACGAGTATGAACAGCACCGGGATAGACTAGATGAGCTGTTTGAAGCTGCATGATATATCTAAGTCTCTGTAGTAGAATATGATTAATAATTCTTTCCTCAATCTCTCTGTTGAAGTAGACGTAGTTGTAAATAGGGTCGCTAATCTCTTTCCAATTAAATCTACTGTAGAAACTATATGCATTACTATCACTCAATAATAAACACCACAAGCAATAGATTTGGGAAATGATATTAAATTTAATTATTCTAAACACTTATTTAAAAATAAAAACCTATTAAAGAAATTGAGATGGTTAATGGAATGTGAAAAAAATTATTCTTTCTTCCTCCTCCTCCTCTTCTTTGTAAATTCTTCTACTTTAATCTCCCCGGAATATTCTTTATAAATCCAGCCTGCTTCAGTTCTAACAACAAGATTAGCTTTCTTTAAATCCTGTAATCTACCGCGAATAGTATTGTAATTTAGATTAGTCAAACTCTGGATTTCTTTAGGAGTCAATGGCCTCTTCTCTCTCTTCAAAACATCTAGAACAATTTCTTTAGTAGTTTTCCTCTCCATACTCATATCTAACACCAATTACTCTCAACAATGATCAATGAAAAGTGTGGTTATTAAACTTGATCCCGTTTACGATAAAATTAGATGAGAAAAGTAAGAATAATAAAAACTTACTACCTTTTAGTTGAAAAATGAAAAAAGATTAATTCTATTTAAAAAAAGAATATTATGGTAAAGTTACCGTTGTTGGATATTGTCCACCACTAGCTGTATGTATAACGATACTTAATGTTTGACCAGGAGAACCCTGATAAGTAAATGATATTGTAGTTGACTCACCTGTTCCTAGTGTTATAGGTAAGCCTGCTACGTCATATGGTCTGTTATTGATTAGAACCATATCTATTGTAGCAGTTTTTGTACCAGTATTTCTAACAACAATAACTACATTATATCCAGTTGCAGTCGGCTCAGCATATGAATTTATTATCTCTAATTTCTCTACACCTGTGAAAGCTCCTACTAATCCTGTTAACCAGAGTGCTACTGCTATTGATATTGCTATAGCTACAGCTACTATTATTACAGTAGCTATAACTGGAGATATAGCTTTCATTTCAATCACCATTATATAACATATTCTACCTATAAGTTTAAATATCTTTACTATTGTTATTAACTTTTTATATATTGATAATAATGTTTCTAAAATTAATAAAAATCCAGTATTTTTGTAACAAAAACATTTAGTATTAATCTCAGGTTAATAATCTGAAAATACAATCAAATATTTTAACAAAGTGTTATTGAAATATTCCTGTTATTAATTCTAAACTATGTTTCTAAAATAGCTCTAACAAAAATGCCTTCTATACTTATTGCAACAGTAAAGCTAGATTGTTTTACTAATCTATGTAGATTTATTAATGCAAACATTAGATCTCTTAACTTAGATTCATCTAGATTAGCAATGTATACTGAGAGTGTTGATACAGCTATGTTTTCTCCACGACCTATGTAGTAAGCCGTATCAAAGCTATAAGATAGATTACTCAACTCACCTTTTAAGAATCTTCCTCGGAATTTTCTAGTAATACTGTCGAACTCTCTTGGTGAAATATAGTAGTACATTACTATGTCGTCTTCAACTATAAATGATGTTAGATTATAGATATATGTTAACGTGAAATTAGTTTTACCAAGTTTCAGGTAAATATTCTTCAACTGACCTGGTGGAAGATTATTTGGTAGATTTTCATCAAGTTCTGTTGCTCTTATGCTTGCGTAGAGATATGCTACTAGTTTTTTATTAAATACTCTGAGTTCACCATTTCTATTAGTTATAATAACGGTGTAGTTTAACCTACTATATCCATATCCTTTGCCTACATAGTATTCTCCAATAATTTGTTTAAATTCAACAATATAGCCTTCGATTATTTTTAACATACTCCAGTTGTTTAAAATCCAATTTATTCTATTGTTCATTTCTCTATTTGCTTCGCTCAAGCAATACTGTAAGTTAAAACTTGGAGATGTTTCATTACATAGTGAATCGAATTTTCTATCAGCATAGTAGCTTGCATTTTTCAATGCAATATACGTTAACTTATCTAACTCGTTATCTAAAAGAATCCATTCGAAATTCTCGTAAGATATTGTTCTATTGAATACTCCAGTATTGATAGTTGTTATGAAATAAAGACTAGATAACATGATTGAACTAACTAAAATCATAGCTATAATTATAGGTAACTGTCCTTTCACTTATATCCCACCTCAATAACGTATTGTTTATAGTATCCATTTCTATATAGTATTGAGAAAGTATAACGATTTATGATCAAACTAGTTTTATCGAATTCAACGGGAATATATACTGCATAATCTCGGTAAACTATACTATTGTTTCTCAAAATATCGTATGTAATTATACTTACATTAACATATTCAAATTTATATCTCCTAATTAAAGTATTAGCTAAATCTTCTGCAGTCCACTCGCCTCGAGATATCAGTATTTGATACATATCTAAACTCAACGAATTAGTCTCTATACGGATTGTTGTAAATGGTAATATGAAAACCATGTAAATCAGTGTTGTTAATACCATGAGTATTACAGCTAAATAACTAGATATGATTAATACTTGACTCTTCATAGATATGACCTCCACATACTGATCACTACTACGTAATCAATCATACCTAGTCTAACAACAGTAGTCATATAAGAAACAGGTATTTCACCCGGATTATCGTAACCAAACACTAGTCTATGTGGATACCATTCAGCTACATATATATTTCCAACATTATCGTATAGTACTGCTAAAACGAGATTATATATAGGAGAGTATACGTTTATTCTATGTTCATCAGTAGAAACCTCTATTTCCTCATAATCAGGTCTTATCCTAACTCTTGTGATTTTTTCTTGAACATATAGTGTTAAATTGTAGACACTATATTCAATATTATTGTAAATAACTGTTTTATTGAGACTAGTAACATACCTCATGTAAACTCTATAGAACTCTATGTTGTTTCCAGTTATTTTCCTTGGTTCTTCGTATGAAGACTCGTTTAAACAATAAAATTCTCCTTGATTATAGAAGACTATCGTGGCATTTAATTGTTGAGTATTAAGTAGATTTTTTGGAGCGATTATAGCTATGTTTTCATTGTTTTCTCCGAAATAAACTCTTCTAACATTGTTTTCAAACAAAGCATAGTAGTTTATATATCTATGACCCGGTGTTTCGAGAATAGCTAAAATATAGAGCAATTTATCTGGACTAGTGATACCTATTGAACTAATATTAATCGAGTATATGTAAGTATTGTTAATCGTTTTTAAAATGTATTGAGTTAAAGTAATGTTTTTAAAATATATTCTTTCATTATCTCTATATACTACAAGTATGTTTACATAGCCTGGTTCAAGAGTTTCAACAATAATATCATTACTCGTATTGTTGAAAAATACTTTCAACAAACTGGCTGAAATAACTTCAACACGGTATCTGTATTCAGTCAATAAATATCCTAGTTTTGATTCAACCAGTTTTTCAAAACTAAATAATGGTGATGAAGCATTTCCATGAATGAAAGGTTTATTTAAAATATTCGTTACATGTAGTGTAAATAAATTGAGTAAAGAATAATCTACTGTTAACTCCGGTGGATTATATAGATTCCCTATTATATAATCGTAAATAGGTATTATTGAAATTATTATTAACGATGCTAATATGTATTCAATAATTTCCTTCACTTTGTTTTAACCCCTTCAGTTCACAGCTTAATACTATGTTATAATCATACTCATACTTCCATATATATACTATTGTATTACTTGAAAACAATATAGTATTGTTATTACTACAGCTTCTTCCATCCAGAAATTCACGTATATATATTGGTCTATTAGAAGAATTTGGTAATAGTTCTCTATAAGCATAAACTTGATTATCTTGATCTATTACTAATACGTATATATAGCTATTGTTTAATCCAGATACAACTCTATAATATTCATTTATTTTACCACCACTAGCTATTACAATATTGAAACCCCTATCATATATTGCTACAACAGGATAGTTTGGAGAAATACTATTATTCGTTTCAACCATGAATACAGTTAGGATTTGATATGTGAGTGAATTAGCAATACTTTGCAGGATCCTTCTCTCATTTTCGTATCTTAATTGATTCATTCTAATAGATGTATAAAGTATTGTTGTAAACAATATCGATATTAAAGCTAATGTTCCGATCAAATGTATTATAATAGCAGTGTTCATTACATATACACCACTCTTATAGATACTATTCTAATATTTATGAAAACACTATTAGCTTGATTGAAATCGTTTTTTCTAAGTATGTATTTTTCACCACTAGATGAAGAGATCTCTAAAACTTCATCTCCAGAAAATTCATTTAAATCTATTAATCTAATTATTTGATTAACACCTGCATGTGAAACCGTTAATCTATTTGGTTGATTACTTAATAAAACAGGTTCAATTCTTACATATATAACGTTAACAATAAATCTACTCTCAGTCTCCGTTGTATATAAATACTTTTTTAAAAAGACTCTAGCTGTATCTAATGTAATATAATTAGATCCATTAATGTAAATTTCATTTACTCTACTTAAAAGTATTGTTTCATCAACTATCAAAGAGTTTTTTCCAAATAATGTTTTATTAACAGTAGTCATTGGATTGAAAGTTTTAGCATATACTATTACAGGATTATTGCTATAAACCAATTCTCCAGCAATTTTAATCAATATAGGATTTTCTTCTTTCATATAGCCTATACCTATAGTACGTGAAGGTATTTGAGCTCCATAAGATCCTCCTTCAAGTATCTCGGGTAAACTATTAGCTAGATTTATGAATATTGTTTTAACATAACCGTATTCAGATGTTTGAGTAGTTATGTTAAGCAATGTGAATGATATCATAAATATCAATATTACTACGATTATTATTATTGAGAAAATGATCATTGTTGAAACTGTTTCACTAATACCTTTCATTTCAAACAACTCATCTATGTTAATGGTTGAACAATACCTTTAATAAATGATTCCATTAATGGAGCTATTGTTAAGAAAACTATTGTTATAGCTGTTAGAAAAACAGCATGTTTAAAACCTGAAGCAACCGAGCTCCCGGAAACTTTTCCAGCAACCAAACCCATTATGTAAACATTCAAAACAATAGAGGGAAGTGTAAGCATTGCAGCACTTTTATAAGCTCCTGGCTGGAACTGCAGTGTACCCATGAAAGCCGTTAACATAACTATTGTTGCTGCAGATAAAATCCCTCCTATATATGGGACAATTAATAGTGTTCTCAACGTTTTCTTATGTTCTTCTTCAATTGATTCAACGCTTTCAGCAAACCATGCTAGGTTTTCCATAACTTCTATTGTTCCACCACCTACTTCAATAGTATCGGTCATGACATATAGTAGAACTTTAGCTCTCCAAACTAGTATTTTCTTAAATAAATCATCAATTATTCTTCTCAAAGGTACTCCTAGACTTAGCTGTAAAGCCATTTTTTTCAAATATTTCGTGAATACTCCATAGCTTCTAGTTGACAATTCTATAATAGATCTCTCAGGAGATAAACCTGTTTTTCTAATTTCAACGAGGTCTCTGAGAAATCTTGTTATACCCATTATTATCTTATGTTCACGCATAACTATCTCTGTAAATATAACAGTTGGGATTGTTGCATATATTAGTACAAAACCGAGTCCTATACTCGGATTAATGTAATCCGGTGTATTCATAATCTTTGTTGGAAAAGTAAGTACTGTATTCAAACCTTTGACTAGAATTGATTCTGCTAGCTCAGGGGGCGTATTTAGGTAGTAAAGTAGTATTCCGAATATTGATAAAAATATTATTAAAGGTATTGTTAAACCGAAGAAAAACTGATATGGTCTCCAGTCTATCCATGGTTCTTTATATTGAATAAGATCTGCTAAATATATTATCATAGCTGAAATGAAGGGTAAGAGGATGTATAGGAATAAGAACATAGATATAGGTGTTAATCCAAATGCAAAGAAACTAGCGTATGTTACTGTTATGAAATACATTATTGTGAAACTAATTAGTGTTAAAAGAACTATTGCTAAATAAGCTTCAAGCAAACCTCCAAGTCTATCAGCAGCTATCTTCATTTTAACAAGTATTTCAGAAAACATTATTCTAGCTTTAGTTATTAAATAGTTCTTAACATCTCCTCCAGATCTAACTGTTGTTATATATCCCATGAGCAGGTCTCTAACACTTACACTAGGGGTTCTCTGAGCGATTGTTGAGAAAGCTGTTAACGGGTCTTTACCCATTATTCTAACTAGTAATATGAATCTCTGTGCTAATTCAGATGATTTAGTAAATATCCTTGATGATTGCGCTATTCTCTCGAAAGCAACATATGGTGATAAACCACTAACAACCATCATACTTAAATACGAAGTCATGAACGGTAATTCTCCTTCAATACCACCAGATCTACTGCTCCCAATTAATTTAGGTAAATGAACCATTATTAGAAATGTTGCGAAAGGTAAGAGGACTATGATTGGTATAAGAACATATGCTTTAACTATGAACAATATTATTGATAAAATTATTGTGAAAAGTATTGATATAAATGTTAGAAATGCTATTAGAGATGCATATACTTCTGGATAAAGATGTATTCCACTTTTTCTAATATCATCTGGTAGTGTGATGTATATTTCTAAGATCTTTTTTCCATATCTTTCAAAATACTTGTATATTAAATCGAGTAAAGACGGCTTAGCAGGTTTCTTTTCAGAGGTGCTTTTAAGTAAACTCATAAATAGATTACACCAATTGTTTATTAAGTTTTATTTAATTAATATATATATAAATTGTACAACACTATATATCTATATCTAAATAAAAGTTGATTTATAATTTTCGTATAAGAGAGTGTGGTATATTTTGGTTAGTTTTAAAAAATTATTGTTAAATCTAACTCGTTTTAGTAAACGAGAGAGAGAGGGAAAGAAAGTTGAAGAAGTAGTTGATGTTGTTAAATCATCGCTTTTAATATCGGAGCCTGTTCATATAGTTACTCGAGACCCATCTCTACGTGTATTTGAAAGCTACTACGTTTACAAACCATTTGTTAAAGTATCTATAGCGGAATCTCCTGAAGGATTGATGTATTATGTTGAAGAATATGGTTTAACGCCTGAAGATAAATTAATTCTTGATAAGTTAAGTGAAATACTAATGGATGAGATAAAGCCTCCGGCTAGTCAAAGTGAGGTTAAGGATTTAAGAAGATATGTTTACACAGAAGTTGAGAGGATTGTTGAAAAATATCGTACGAAATTTGGATTGCATTCTACTAGGCGTATTAAGTTAATGTACTATGTTGAGAGAAATCTTATTGGCTTCGGTCCAATAGATCCTTTAATGAGAGATCCTAATATTGAAGATATTTCATGTAATGGTGTTGGTGTACCAGTATATGTATGGCACCGTAAGTACGAGAGTATACCTACGAATATTGTTTTCGTAGATGAAGATTATTTAAACGAATTTATTATGAAATTAACACATATGGCTGGTAAACACATAAGCATTGCTTTTCCAATAGTTGACGCAATGCTTCCGGGTAAACATCGTTTAGCAGCTACTTTCTCTAGAGAAGTATCTGTTAAAGGACCCACATTCACTGTACGTAAGTTTCGCGAGAAACCGTTTAGTGTCACCGAGCTTATTACTCAGAAAACTATTGATCCACTATTAGCTGCATACTTGTGGACAATGATTGAACATATGAAAACAGCTATGATCGCTGGAGGAACTGGAACCGGTAAGACAACGTTATTAAACGTTATATCGCTTTTCATAAAACCTGGTATGAAGATAGTTACTGTTGAAGAGACGCCAGAGCTTAACCTACCTCATTCTAACTGGGTTCAGTTGACAACACGTGAATCCTATCTAGTTGGTTTGCGTGAAGCCGGTACTGATATTAAATTATATGACTTAGTTAGACTGAGTTTAAGATATAGACCTGACTACGTTATTGTCGGCGAGGTTAGAGGAGAAGAAGCTTACGTATTGTTTCAATCACTAGCTACTGGTCATGGTGGTTTATCTACAATACATGCTGAAACGCTTGATTACGCTATTAAGAGATTAACTAGTCAACCGATGAACATACCGCCCGCTTATATAAAACTTATGAATATATTTATACATTTAAATAGAGTTGTTACTAGAATTGAGAAAGGTATTGTTAAAGTAAATAGAAGAATATCTGTTGTACAAGAAGTTGTTGATGAGAATAATTTTATAAATATTGCTAAATGGGATCCTAGAACTGATTCATATATAATTGATTTCAGCAATAGTTATCATATAAAAGATATTGCTGAGAAACGTGGATGGGATTTTGAAGATGTTATTGAAGAGATTTACAGAAAAGCAACTGTTTTAAACTGGATGATTTATAGGAATATTCTAGATGTATGGGATGTTTCTAAAGTAGTGTTTAACTACTATATTGATCCTCAAAGTGTTTACCGTAGAGCTGTCGAGGAATTGGAGAAAGCAGCAGTTAAAGGTGTTGAAGTTGTTAAAGAAAAACCTTCTGAAGCTGTTGTAGTCGAAGAGACTGGTGAAACGAAAGAATTAGGTGAAGCTACGAGAGAGCTTTTCGAGAGAACGCGTGAATTAGGTAAATAGAGTAATGAGCAAGTGATCGGCTTTTGATTATCTCATTAATTCTAGCTGCTGGAGTTAGTACGCGATTTGGTTTTAACAAATTGTTGTTTAGATTTAACGGTAAGGAATTAATCCGAAGCACTGTTGAAAATGCTTTGAACAGTATTGTTGATAGAGTGGTTGTTATAACTGGTTTTATGAAAGAATATATTGAAGAGGTTTTAAGAGATTTAAATATAGAATTTGTTCATAATCCTCGTTACGTTGAAGGTATGAGTTCAAGTATTGTCACCGGTATTGAATATGTTTTGTCAAAGTATAATAGAATTGTTGATGCTTTAACCATCACGCCTGGAGATTGTGGCTGGATTAATTCAAATACTTATAATCAACTCATATTGTACTACCGTGAGAAAACTATTGTTAAACCAGTTATTCTCATACCTCATTATCACGGACAGAGAGGTCATCCAATACTTTTCAGCAGAGATCTCTTTTATGAATTGAAGAATATTAGTGAATCAACATATGGTTTGAAAAAAGTTGTTAAAGAATATAGTTGTTTTATTAGATTAATTAATGTAAATGATCCTGGAGTTGTATTAGATATTGATTGTTTTAACGATATTAATCGTGTTAAATACTTCATTAAAAAATAAAAGTGTTGATTATGAGTATTGATTTGATTATAAAGAGAATATATGAGAAGAATCCTGATGCACGAATAATTGTTGATAAGATTAGAGAATACTCTTCTAAACTAAGAGAGAAAGGTTATGAGAGAATTAGAATAATGAATTTCTGTGGAACACACGAGTGGACAATAACACATTATGGTTTAAGAACACTAATGCCTGATAATATAGATTTAATCCCGGGACCGGGTTGCCCAGTATGTATAACTCCAGGCTACTATGTTGATTTATTAATAAAACTATCTATGGAGGATTATACTGTTTTATCATACGGTGATTCATATAGATTACCTGGTTCGAATTTAAAGAATATTCGTAGTCTATATGATGCAAGATTAGCTGGTGGAGATACTAGAGTTGTATATAGTTTTCTAGATGCTATTAAAATTGCTCGTGAAAATCCAGGTAAAAGATTCATATTCTTCGCTATAGGTTTTGAAACAACAATGGCTACAACATCTTATCCACTGAAACAAGGGATTGTACCGGATAATCTATACATTCTATCCGCTTATAGATTAACTCCTCCTATACTGAAATACTTACTTGAAAATATTAAAGAAATTAGTTTAGATGGAATTATAGCTCCGGGTCACGTATCTAGTATCATAGGTGCATACTCTTGGATTTTCGCTCCCAGAGTGTTCGGTATTCCTACAGTTGTCTCGGGTTTCGAGCCGGTAGATGTTTTAATATCAATACTCTACATTATAAGAATGATCTATGAGAATAAGCCAGATCTTGTTAATGAATATACAAGAGTTGTTAAACCTTTTGGAAACATTATTGCTAAGAAAATAATATGGAGTGTATACAGAGTAGTCGATGCTTATTGGAGGGGTATTGGAATAGTACCATCAAGTGGAGCTGTTCATAACTTCAATTACTCTAAACACGATCTACTTTACAATCTTGGTTTAGAAGATAAACCGAGAATTGAAGATAACTTACCGGGATGTAAATGTTCTGAAATAGTGATTGGACTTGCGAAACCAATTGAATGTCCATTATTTATGAAAACGTGTACCCCGGAGAACCCCTATGGACCATGTATGGTTAACATAGAGGGAACTTGTAGAATATGGGCTGAAAACACACCAATCAAGTTATAAGTTTTCGTAAACATATTTTTAAATGGGTTTTGAATGAATAACGTATTTGTAATTGATAATCCTTTAGCTAAACACTACTTGACTATACTGAGAGATAAGAGTACTAAACCATCAATATTTAGACAATATATGCGTAAACTAGGTTTTATCCTTGGATACGAGGTGTCTAAATATATTGATTGGAAGAATACTATTGTTGAAACACCATTAGCTAAATCCAATGGTTTGAAAATAGACAAACCAATTCTAGTTATTGGAGTTTTAGGAGCATCAATACCTCTTGTTCAAGGAATACTAGATGCTTATCCACAAGCTGGTTTAGGATTAATTGCTGCTCGTAGAATTGAGACAACTAGTGGTATTGATGTTGAAATATATTATCAGAGATTACCTGATTTACTCGACAAATATAATGTAATGATAGGAGACCCGATGTTAGCGACCGGGACTACTCTTTTGAAAATAATAGATCTGGTTATTGAAAAAAGAGCTTTTAAAATAATGGTTCTCTCTGTTATAGCCAGTAGATTTGGCATAGAGAATATTCGGAAAAAATACTCCGATATACCGATTCTAGTAGTTGAAATAGATCAGGAGCTTAATGATAGATTTTTCATAGTCCCCGGTCTCGGAGATGCTGGTGATCGTAGTTTAAGCCCTGAAATCTACTGAGATATTCTTAGACCAGCTTGAAATGCTTTAATATTCTTATCTACCCATTCACTTGACACAATCTCGCTAATAGTTTTCTCAACAAATACTGGTTCAATAATATTCGTTTTCGAAACAAGATGACCTAGTGCAACCATATTAGCTGTACGAATAGTACCGGTTTCTTTTTCAGCGATCGAATTGTATTTCCCCCTATTTATTTTCCAACCGGGTTTACTAACAATATCGTCTATGTAATCACTGTTTAGAAATATATGAGCATTATCGACTAATTTCTCCAAATACTTATCTAGATTGAATGGATACATTACCAGTAAAATATTAGGTTTACGTGTTGCAATATAATCTATTTCACCAGGATCGTCACTTATAATCATTTCAACTCTCGACTCCGTACCACGTGTTTCAGCACCATAAGATTCAGTCGACGTGACGTATAAATTAGTGTACTTAGATATAGCTGTTCCAAGCACTCTACCCATTAGTAAAATACCCTGACCTCCTCGTCCGATTATTAATAGTTCATATTTCATTCTCTCACCACTTTACCGAATAATTCTCTATTAATTAGTTCTATATAGCTTGGATAATCATTAATAATGTATTCTCCTAAAACAATTTCTCCATCCCAATTCAGTTCTGATTCTGAAATACTTGGTTTTTGTTTAACTTTCAACCTTTTCTTGAGATCCCTGTATAGATCGATTGGTTTACGTAAACCAATGTGTCTACCAAATATTTCGGGACACGTACTTATTACTTCTATGAATCTAAAACCTTTCATACCTAGTGATCTATAGAAGTATTGTTCTAATAATTGTGGATAAATAGTTGAACCTCTTGCAACATAGTTTACATCAAAAGCACTCATTAATCTAATAACATTCATTGGTCTTTCAAAATTTCTGTAAGGATCTGGGGTAGTGGTTGTTAATACACCTGGAGGTGTTGTTGGAGCTACTTGACCACCAGTCATAGCGTATATGAAATTAGTATTCATTATCACGATCATATCCATATTTCTTCTAGCAGCATGTATTAAATGATTTCCACCAATAGCTGCTATATCTCCATCTCCACCGATAACTATTGTTTCTAGCGATGGATTAGCAAGCTTCGCACCAATAGCGAAAGCAATAGCTCTACCGTGAAGTGTGTGCGCACCGTCGAATTTAACGTAGAAAGTAGATCTTGCTGAACAACCAATACCTGTTACGAAGACGATCTTATTTCTATCGACGACACCTTCTCTAGTTCTCCTATCAATAGCTCTAAGAAGTGTTGCCAATATGATACCGAGTCCACAACCGGGACACCATAGTGTAGGTATTCTCTCTAGTCTTAAATATGGGTCTAATGGATGTGCTTTACCGGGTGGGATTTTTTCAACAATTAAAGCCATTTGATCACCATATTCTTTATCTCATCTGGTTTGGGTAAATCTAAATCAATAATAGCTATTGAAATTACTTCACGGTCCCGGATAATTCTCTGAATATCCATAACTAATTTACCAATATTGTTTTCAACAACGAATATTTTATAGGCGTTTCTACACAGTTTCTTAATCTCGTCGTCAAATAGTGGCCACAGTGTTTTTAATTTAATCATACCTGTTCTATAACCTTCTTTTCTCAAATCTCTCACGATTGCTAATGTAGAGCGAGCAGATGAGCCGAAAGATATGAAAACGTATTCAGCATCGTCTAGATAATATGTATCGTATTCGAATATGTAATTAATATGGTCAAGTATTTTCCTAACGATCCTGTTAATCATTCTTCTCTGAACCATAGTGTCTTGTGAATAAATCCCTCTCTCATCGTGAGTTAGGGATTCAACTATAACACTATATCCTTCTCCGAAAACAGCCATAGGTGGAACACCATTATCATCCGGTAGATACGGTTGATACTCTTCAGGTGGAACACTAGGTTTTCTACGTTCAATTATTTCAACTTCACCTCTTTCTCTGAAAACACCTGTTTCCCATAAGTGTGCTATAATAGCATCACTCAGTAATATTACAGGGGTTCTCAAATACTCAGCTGTATTGAATGCTTTAATTGTTAAATCATATGCTTCCTGAACACTTGATACAGCATATACTGGTATAATGTAATCACCATGTGCTCCAAATCGTGCTTGAAGTATATCTGATTGACCCGATTTAGTCGGCACACCTGTAGCAGGACCGGCTCTCATAACGTATACGATAACAACAGGTGTTTCAGTAATAACACCTAGACTTATCCCCTCAACCATGAGGGAGAAACCTGGACCAGATGTAGCTGTCATTGATTTAGCTCCAGCCCACGATGCTCCTAAAGCAGCATTTATAGAAGCTATTTCGTCTTCAAATTGTATCATTAATCCTCCATATTTAGGTAGTTTTTCAGCTAGGTATTCCATTATCTCTGATGATGGCGTAATAGGATATCCCGCGTAGAATTTTAAACCAGCTGTTAAAGCTGCTTCAGCTATTGCTTGATTACCATTAGTATAGACTCTTCTCACTTCTTAACAGCCTCAACATAAATTGCGAAATCTGGACAATTGTATTCACATATTCTACAACCTATACATTTACCGATATAGATAGGTTCAGGATATCTGTATCCATATCTATTGTAATTCCTACTGAGAACAAGTACTTTAACTGGACACAGCTCTATGCAGTAACCACATTCTTTACATCTATCTATAACTACTGATACACGGTATTTACCATTATCACTTCTGATAACAGTTAATTCACTATACTTCTGCAATTAAACACCTCGTTTAATCAATTTTAAAACATCTTTTTGAATAAATAACATATTTTAATATAAAACATTAACCATTATCTTAATATCACTAGAATCCTTTTATTAAACAATATTGTTATTCAGATTCACTATTCTTCGTTAAAACTAGTTTTACCAACGATTTCTCCATATAGATTATTATATAAACTAATACCACCGTATCCAATGAATATGTATATTATGATAGATAATGATAAATCAATAAATGTGATTAAAGATATGTATTCAGTAATCCATATGAATTGTTTTAAATCAATTAATTGAATTAATAACGCAATAGTTCTTATAACGTTTAGGAATATAGCAATAGGTATAATATTACTAGCTAAATTTAGAGCTGTTGATGAGAAATCTCTAGACACTTTATTAACTATAAAAACGGTTGCAAACAATGCAATCGAACCTGTTAGAAAAACGTATATTATCGGAACATATACGTAAACATCGTTAAGAATTAAGTTGGAAATAAAGTCAGCATATTCTATTGAAATACCTTTAACATAGAATTGTATAGCGATAAACATCGGTATTATTAATAAAAGTAATTGAATTGCATATATTATTGAAACAATATATGTTATAAAAGATAGTTTAGCATATTCACTATCACGTATAGATAGTAAAGTAGATGCTTTACATAAACC
>Ga0105162_1000050_pt1 | contig 78740 bp, 81 predicted proteins | sample JNZ201metaG_FD_81532 | JGI IMG/M metagenome (GOLD analysis project Ga0105162, IMG submission 81532) | Hot spring microbial communities from Jinze hot spring, China to study Microbial Dark Matter (Phase II) - JNZ 20120812A | ecosystem: Environmental > Aquatic > Thermal springs > Hot (42-90C) >...
CGAGGAACTAAATTTCATAGGAGAGGTATATGATATAAAGATAAATGAAAGCAGCATATTGCTTCTCCTATCCAATCCTCCCTCTAATAAATTCTCCTCCCTAGATTCTTTAAGTGCCATAGACGCAGAAATAAAGACATACTATGTGGACTGGCTCCCTGTAAGGATAAATTATAGTGTTGGCCAAACCAATAAGATAATTGTGGAAATTAAAGAACCATCTAATTTTTCAATCTATGTAGTGGATTACTCTCATGAGCTAAAGAGATATTATAGAAGTAGGGAAATTGAAGTACTTGCTGGCTCGGTTGAGAAGGTTGGTGCCATCATAAATGAGAGCATATCTGCCTTCATGGCTATGAATTATGAAACTCTAAGAGGTACTTTGGGATATGGATTCTTCACAAGCATAGAAATTCCTGACGAAAATCTAAATTATTTCAAAGGAGAATATCTCCCACGGGTGAGGAGAAGTAGTGAAAGGAGAGCATTTTATTTTGATGAGGACTTTAATCAAAGTATGGCGGTGGTGAGGATTGGAATACACTAAAGGCATTTTAAAAGTGGTGGAAGCCCTTTTCGCCTCAGCTATCCTCATCTTCTTCTTAGTCTTGATAAACAACGCCTACCTAAAAGAAAGTAGTAAAATTGATTTGGAGCTCATCTCAGCACTTCAAGATTCTATCCTCCTATTAGACCAAAATGGAACGTTAAGGAAGGATGCTACTCAATTTAACTATTCTAAAATAGAATCAGAAATAGCCGAGCTCTACAATCACTCATTCAAAATATATGTTACTATTTGTGATCGTACTCGTTGTGTAGGAAACAAGATAGATACCCCGAATACGATCTCTTACACAATTGCTGGGGAAATTGAATATGGGCCTGTTGAGATCTTGGTATATGCAAAGAGGTGAATTGTGGTTAATTGCTACTATCCTCTTAGTTACATTGGCCGTAATAGTACTTCCTCTCACTGCTGTCCCAGTAATTGCTAAAATAGACGAATTCTTCTTTGCAAACATCAATGAAGAATTGAGCAGATGTGTAAATTTGAATAGTTGCAATTTAAGTGATTTTGTAGCTTTCATAAACCTAACTTCGACGAAGAGAGGATATAGGCTCAACCTAATCTACTTTTATTGTAACTCTACTTCCCTAGAAATTGGAAACTTCTACAACTTGAACATTTCTCTTAAAATTACCTCTGAACTCACACAAGTCGAAGAGGAAATTGAAAATGGTAAAGTCAAATACTTCGATGTCTACCAACTTGGAAAACATCTGAATGTAAGCTATTTGGGGAAGAAAATCTATCTAACTTGTGAGAGGAGGAACATAGTAAAGGATCTTTGCCTTACCTTTGTAGATGTCGTGAAGTGTTCACTTGAGTAGCTAGACTGACTCGCTACAGAACTCACAAATCAGCATTCCTCTTTTCTCCCTCAAGTTTTCACTGAAATTTCCACAAATTTCACAGGCACCAGTATATCTATACTCTCTAGATTTTGAGCTAAGATTCTTTGGCCCCCTCAATTTCATCTTCTCGGTGAGAATATAAATTAAGCTAGGAGCAAATTTGAGAATATCTTTCTCAGTAACCAATCCTAGTAATTTATCTCCATCACACACAGGCAATCTCCTAACTTCTCTAGAGTTCATTATCTTAGCTATCTCGAACAAATCAAGCTCAGGCCCTACTGTGATCAGCTCAGTAGTCATCACATCCTTCACCTTTACCTTTTTAGGATCTTTGTTCTTACTTACAACTTTTGAGATTATATCCTTCTCCGTAAGAATTCCTATCACTTTTTGCTTGTTTACAACTAGGAGAGAACCTACCCCTCTTCTGAGCATGAGTTTGCTTGCCTCCACAATTGAGGCCTCTGGTCTAATGGTAACTGGTTTTGTTGTCATTATGTCCTTGGCCAATATCATAAAATTCTAGATTTCCTAGCTTTTTTAGAAATTTTCTATATTCCTCTAAATAATTTTTTATTTAAGGAAATTATTTTATTCTTACAGCATCCAGATTTCTAGGACATAAAGTTTCGACCTTGAACATCTTATGCAATGTGCTGGCAAGATCTAAGCTCTTCGAACTTTCTCCATGATTAATTATTATTTTCTTTGGCTTTGGAGTAAGCATTTGCACGTAATTTATGAGTTGATTCCTATCAGAATGTCCGCTGAAGCCTTCAATAGAATACACTTCTAGGTTTACCTTCACCTCTACCATCTTTCCATTACTTTCCATTTTTATTTCTCTTTCCCCAGACTGAATTTTCCTCCCAAGTGAGCCCTCAGCCTGATATGACACAAACACCAAAGAATTTCTCTTATCCCCAGCAAGTTCTCTAAAGTATTCAAGTACTGGGCCTCCAGTCATCATGCCGCTTGTAGTAATTATCACACATGGTTCATTGCTCTCCACTACTTTTCTCCTCTCCTCACTTGATCCTACTCTGTAGAATCTCTCATGGAGAAATGGATTTATGTCGAGCTCAAAGATCAACTTTCTCATCGTCCTACTAAGAAACTCCGGATAGGCTGTATGGAGAGCTGTAATATCTGCAACCATTCCATCCACATAGATTGGAATATCCCCTATCAACTTTTTTCTCATAGCTTCCTCAAGTACTACCATTATATCTTGTCCCCTTCCAATCGCCAGAACTGGGATTATCACTTTCCCTCCTCTACTTACAGTATCATTTACTATTTTGATGAGAAATTTCTCACATTCACTTCGTGGGGGTTGGATATCGTTCCTCCCTCCATATGTAGATTCTATGATCAATGTCTCGAGCCTCTGAAACTCGAAATCTGCTGCTTCCAGCAAGCGAGATCTGGCAAATTTGAAGTCTCCGGTATATAACAAGTTATGATATCCATTCCCTACGTTGAGGTGGCATAGGCTCGAGCCTATAGTATGCCCAGCATTTAAGAAAGTAAGCCTTACATCTGGAGAGATGTCGGTTACTTCCCCATAATTCAAGGTAATTGAATGCTTTATCATTTCTCTTATGTCCTTACTCGAGAAGAGGAACTTTCCTATGTTTTTCTCAGAGACCTCGATAAAATCTAAGAGGATCAAAGTAATTATATCCCTCGTAGGTTCGGTAAAATATACTGGTCCCCTATATCCACATTTATAGAGATAAGGTACTAATCCACAGTGATCTAAGTGGGCATGACTTACGATAACAGCATCCAATTCATCTAAGTTGAACTCAGGGACATTAAAATAGGGACTCATATTCTCGCCACTAGCTACATTTACTCCACAATCAAGCAATACATTGCTCTCAGGAGTCTGTAAGAGAATTGTACTTCTCCCAACTTCTCTGAATCCCCCTAGACAAGAGATCCTTATCCAATATTTGCTATCCCTCTCCCAGTTTGAATAGATCTTCTTTCCAATCTGGTTCAAGAATTTCCTCCTATACTCGCTGTACTTAAACAAAGTCTCCCTTACCCCTTTTATCACTGGACTCTTGATTGGGGGAGCCCTCTTCACCTGGGGAATCCATAAAGTCTTCTGGCGGATTTGTTTTACTATCTCTCCTTCCTTCCCGATTACTACTCCAGGCTTGAGCGCTTCTATGATCACGATACTTCTCTTCTCATCAAACCAAATATCATTAAGGCCAGCCTCTTCTGGAATCAGTTGCTCTATGATTTCCTTAGCCTTTTCCTTATCCAGAAGTAAGGAAGGATCCATCCTTATTTCAACTCTCTTCTTTATAGTATCTACTATCTTCTTCACTACCTCTTTCCCTTCCTCTCCAATCAATTTCTTATTTTTAGTATACAGGACTATATTTGCTCCTTCAAAGCAATAGTCGGTAATCGCAGCTCCGCTTGGCAAATTCTCCTTTATCTTAGAAATAATTTCCTTCTCCTCCATTTCCCAATGCTCAGCCTCTCACTATTTTCTCTATCTCAGCATTACTTAGTTTTCTAAAACCTTCCTTCGTAATTACTGCCACTTCGATTTCCCCTCCAGAGTATATATCTCTCTTTGTTGCTGCAGCAACAGCTCGAGCAGCCAATCTCACCGCCTCCTCTAAGCTCATGTCCTCCTTATAATTGTCTTCCAGCACTCCATAGGAAATCACTGAACCAGAACCTGTAGAAATGTATTTATCCTCTATCTTACTCCCATCAGGTCCAAGAGAATATAGGAAAATTCCCTCCTCATCAACTCCTCCTAGAAGGAGCTGCACATAGTATGGAAAGATACTCATCCTGTTCTGGAAGAGGATATGGCTAAGTAATGTAGCTATTGTCCTTATATTGGGCCTCTTCTGCTTCCTCACCTTATAGAGTTCTATATTTACCTTGATAAAGTTGATGAGCATCTGACAATCTCCTACAGCTCCTGCGATCGTCACAGCAATATTGTCGTCCAGCTTATAGATCTTTTCGAAGTCTTTGTGAGCTATTAAGTAACCAAGGACTGCTCTCTTCTCAGAAGCTAGAACTACTCCTTCCCTGAACTTCAATCCCACTGTAGTTGTTCCAGTCTTTACAACCTCTTCCCCCTTTTCCATTTTCTCACCAGAAAAAGTTTATGTATAGTATTGGAAGAGTATATTTAAATGTTTCGAAACACCTACTCCTACCTAGAAATATCTTCCTAGGCCTCATTCCTCCATTCAGACCATTTCCTCAAGCACTTCCCTCCTGTACTTCTTCCTTAATTTGTGTAATGGCTCACTCTTTCCCAAAGCCTTGAAGTAGCCAACTAAGGCCTTATTCCTATCTCCTCCAACCCCTTCTATCCTCTTTTCCTTCTCAATTACTCTTTCCCCACAGCTCCTCAAGTATTTCCTAGATACAATATAAAGGGCAAAGGTGAGGGCTCCTTTTACTGCGAGGGTCTCATAATCATTTAAGTTATGATACTTATTGATAAGCTCCACCACTATTTGTGGAGTATAAGCTAAAGCGGTATTTATAGCAGCATCTCTCACCAATTCGCAGACCTCCTTAGCCCTTTTCCAATCAGCTTTGTGGAGATATTCTCTAAGTTCCTCCCTTTTTCTCTCACAGAACTTCAGCAGTTCCTCTCTAATTTTCCTTAGATCCTTCCTCTCTTCGGCCCTCTCCACTCCCAGTGGAATATATAACGCAGCCTCCATTTTTACCCACCCCAAATTCAACATCTAGAATTCTACATCTTTTATAGACAATAATTTTAACCACTATTTAATGATTTCTATACTCCATCACACTTTAGCTTTCGATATAATTAAAAACGGGAAAGCCTTTGGATTCTCATGGAAGATAAATTGGTAGGGAAGTTCTGCCCTGACACTTCAGTAATCATAGAAGGAATTCTCTCAAAGAAGATCAAGGATGGAGAACTGGCTGGGAAGATCTTAATTCATAGGGCGGTGATTGGAGAATTGGAACACCAAGCCAATGTCGGAAAGCCGATTGGACTAGCAGGTTTAGCTGAACTCAAAGAGCTGAGGGAGCTAGAAAGGTCGGGGAAAATAGAAATAGAGCTCATTGGAAGTAGACCTAAGCCAACCGAGATCAAAGCTGCCAAGTTGGGAGAAATAGATTCCCTGATTAGAGAAAGCGCACTTGAGCATGATGCTTGCCTAATCACAAGCGATCTAGTACAGGCTGAGACAGCAAAAGCTGAGGGCCTAAAGGTTATATACATAAAACCTGCCAGACGTGCAAGGATGAAGATTGAGGATTTCTTCGACGAGAATACTATGTCAGTTCACCTAAAGGAAGGTGTTGAAGCCTTTGCGAAGAAGGGAAAACCTGGAGATTGGAAATATGTGAAGATTACATCTCATAAGTTAAGTAGGGAAGAATTGGAAGGAATTGCTAGAGACATAATAGAATTTGCTAGGGAAAATGGGGCAGGATTTATTGAGCATGAGAGAAGGGGTTCAACCATTATCCAAGTTAAAAACTATAGAATTCTCATCACGAGACCTCCTTTCTCAGATGGGTTGGAAATTACTGCTGCTAGGCCTATCATCAAGTTAAGCTTGGAGGACTACGATCTTCCAAAAAAGCTTATAGAGAGGCTTGAGAAGAGGGCGGAAGGTATCTTAATCGCAGGGGCTCCCGGGATGGGGAAGAGTTGTTTTGCCCAAGCTCTGGCCGAGTTCTACTTGAAAAAGGGGAAAGTAGTAAAAACTATAGAAAGTCCTAGAGATCTTCAACTTCCTGATGAGATCACTCAGTATTCTAAAGTTCAAGCTAGCTCAGAGGAGATCCATGACATCCTCCTCCTCTCTAGGCCGGATTATACTATCTTCGATGAGATGAGGGACGATCCAGATTTTAAGCTCTATAGCGATCTGAGGCTTGCTGGGGTAGGAATGGTAGGAGTAGTTCATGCCACTGAGCCAATAGATGCCATTCAGAGGTTTGTAAGACGTGTGGAATTGGGGATGATCCCAAGTATTCTGGACACTGTAATCTTCATCAGAAATGGTGTGGTTGAGAAGGTGTATGAGCTAAAGATGGTAGTAAAGCTCCCAACCGGGATGAAGGAAAGAGATCTCACCCGTCCTGTGGTGGAGATCAGGGACTTCCTCACAGGAAAGCTGGAGTACGAACTTTACACTTTTGGCGAAGAAACGATCGTAGTACCAATAAAGAAGAGGAAAGGTGAAGATATCTGTCAAAGAGTTAGGGAAATGCTTGGTCAAATTGGAGGGGAGGTAGAAGTGGAGATAACAAATGGAGAAGTAGTTATCAGAACTCCCAAATCTCTACTCAAGCAGTTAATAGCTGGAAGAGGAAAAAGATTGAGGAAGATGGAAAAGAAGCTGGGAATTAGGATAAGGCTTGAACCCATATAGCAAAAGTTAAAAGAGGGAATTCATTATCTTAAATATGCTAGGCTCAGTGAAGAAATCTGGAAAGAGACCTAGAAATAATCTAAAGGTCTGCCCAAACTGTGGAAGCAAAGATGTAGAATTGAAGGGATCGGATATTTACTGCAAGAAGTGTGGGCTAGTAATAAGCAAACTCATGTTCAGTGAAGAATGAGCTCTGAAACTTAGCTGAAAGTTTTTGATTAAAATTCTCTACCTTCATAATTCCTACGATTCTTTCTAATAGGTTTTTAATTTAACTTAAGCAAAAAGGCTAAATCTTCCTCCTCGAGAATTCGAGCATGATTTATTTATTTGCAGTAATGCTAGCTCTTCTATCCCTCTTTCTTCCAGCCATCCATCCAAATGTATTAGCCGCGTTATCTCCGAGATTTAATGGTGAAGAGTTTGTTATCTTCATTCTTTCCTTTTCTTTGCTCTATCATCTCCTCAACCCCCTTAGGATCATGCTCATGAGCTATATAGATAGTGATTCAGAATTGGCTTACTTTCCCCTTCAAAAGGAGATCAGGAGAAAAGGGATAACTCCTATCTATCTCTGCACCATTTGCTCAATTTACTCCATTCTCATCACCCTTATCCTTTCCCCTCTTTACATCTTTATCCTCTCAACTACATACTCAAAACTCAAAAATTGGTCCATCCCTTTTTTACTTTGCATCATCCTCTTTTCCATCTGGAAGGAGAAGAGAAAGAGATATGCTATCCTCATCTACCTGCTCTCAGGGATTTTGGGAGTATTTGTATTGAACTTTAACCCCCCTCTTCTCTCTCCAATGCTCTTTGGTTTCTTTACTCTCCCATATCTCAAGCTTACTCAAAAAGTGAGCTTTCTAGGGATCAAGCTTAAGTTCAAATTTCAAAACACTAGCCAACTTAAGCTTTTGAGGATCTGCCTGAAGAGTTCCCTCACCTCTATCCTCTATGCACTAGTTCCTTCTCTCACCTCAACCCAACTCAGCATCCTTTGGAATCCTACTAAAAATGATGAAAAAACTTTGCTTAACTCTGCAATTACTGCCTCTCTCCCCATTTTCTGCCTAATCTCAGCCATCTCTATTGGAAAGGGAAGGAGTGGATATATGGAAGAAATAAAACATCTAATTTCTCCTTCAAACATCCCCACCCTTTACTTAATAATACTTTTCACCACACTCCTCTCACTTTTCCTAATTTTTCTGATTTGTTTTACAATTCAACACTTCCCCTTCATCAGCAAGCTAATCCTTCCTAGCAAGTTCATTTTGATCTGTTTCATCCTCTGGCTCTACTCTCTTTCATCTCTCCCAATAATTTTTTTGGCCTTCAGTATCTCAAAATTGGCTGAGAAGCTTAAAGTAAGGAAAGTTCACTGCATGGGCTGTATCTCTCTAAAAGCTGTTATCGATTCGCTAAGATAAAATCTAAGTCTTCTTCAACTTTTTCAGAAAGTAGTTAATGATGTTTGCCTCTCCCTTCCAAATACACTATTCATTCTCCTCTTAATTATTTCTAAGGATTGAAGAAGATAATTTGGAAATTTATACTTACTTGCTAGCTCCTCACAGCTCTCCAAATATTTATATACTACTCCCTCAGCTACTGTAAGAATTATCCTCCCTCCACACTTTTCACATCTTCCTGAAAGGGGAATTCTCCTATATTTTTCGTTGCAGTTTACACACCTAAACTCCTGCCTTGAAAATTCCCTCAAGTTTCCCTTTATATCTTTGAGGAAATGTTTCTCCACCAAAATTCTAGCTACATCATCGGGACTCACTGCTACTATCTTCTCAGCAAGCTGCATTTGTTTCTCTATCTTCTCCTTCATCGTAACCAACCTTTTATATTTCGACACAAGCACTCCATAATTCAGGTCACTTACATCATGGGTGAATCCTATTCCTCTGTAATCATCGCTTCCAAGCCTCTCAGCCAATCTCCTCACATTTACTTGGGCTGGCATCATCCTATTCAAAGTGGCTTCATAAAACTCGAGAGGATATAAGAATTCTATATCTAAATTGTGTACTTCCCTATCTATTTCTCCGAGCCTAATCTTGGTAGTAAGTACTAGGGCTGCATCCATTGAGCCCCCTCTCCTTTTGGGCAAGTATTCCTTAGAGAAGTTAAGGAGAAGATCCAGGAGAAGGATAATCGAAGCTTCATCTCCATCACAGTTCCTTCTCATAGCCGCATGAAACATTGGATGAGCAAAAAGGGCTTGGGTCTTGGAAAAACCTATGATCCTCCCTACCACACCCACGCTTGTATGGGGAGCTAGTCCAACTACGAGTTGTCCTATGAGATCTTCCTTCTTTCTCACATTATAATATGGGGGCTTTCTATAGAGCTTGACAAGTAGTTCATCAATAAAGTTACATACTTTAATTAGCCCTTCCGCTATATTGGCTTCCTCCCATTCCTCGCAGCTTGGAATTATAAGATCTTGGGGAAAGATTTCCACTATCTGATCCTCACTCATTAACTCATTTCCATAAATATCTCTTTCATATCCTAGCTCCCTGAGCATTTCTATGCTAGCCCCTATTTCCTTTGGCTTGAAATGAGTGATGGGTACCTCAGTACAGTCAAACCTCGTGGTCCCATCTTTATTAACATAGATTCCGTACTTAGCCCTGAGGATCCCTTTCTCTATTCTCTCAGCTATCTTATCCTTAGATGATGTTCCTTTCACCCCTTTTACTAATTCTGGTAGTTCACAATCCATTCTAGAGAGAATTGGATTTATCAGCTCGGTGAGGTTTATTCTCCTCCTCTCGAAGCTTTTAGTTTCAACTCCGCAATGAAGCTTAAGTTTTGTATATTTGCCACATTTGCTGCAGATTCTATATTGTTCAGTCCTATTCCCACAAACCTCACATACCCTATATATTCTCTTGGCTTTGCATTTCTCACATATAAAGATTGGTACTTCCACTTCCATATACCCTTTCCTTAATGCTTCATTGAGACTCCTCATCTTTCCCCCACTACTCCCAAGAGGAAAGAGCATATGAGGCCTTGCCCTCAACTTTCTCATCTTGGCCTTCTCAGGCCTCCCCAATCTGGCTCCAATAGTAGTATTTACTTTAGCTCTGAGCTTCAGCACACTCACTGAATTCAGAAAAGAGATAGCATCTTTAAATTGGGAAAGCTCTCGTTGAATCTTTTCCCTATCCCAATTCGGAAGGATTCCTAAAGTGTGGAGAACGATCTTACCTTCATCTACTATCAATTTTCCATCTCTGACCTTGTGAGGTAAACAGATTTTCTCAAATATTTGCTTCATATTCTCATCAAATTTGAGAACTAGAGTACTTCCCGTAAGCTTCCAATCCTCAAGCTGCTTATATAAATACTCGAAATCTTCCTTTTCAAGGTATTCCCAGTGGTAAGTATATCTAGGATGGAGGGGTACATTCAAACTTAAGCTCAAATCTAGGGCCTCCTCTGCCCCTACTTTGAACGGGTTTCGAATGAACTCTTTATATTTCTCAGAAGTCTCTCCAGCAGCTCTCATCACTTCTTGAACCCACCATTCCTCAGTATAACCGCTCGGCATGAGCACGTGATTTTGTTCATAGAAATCCCCAAAAGATATTAATAGATCTCCCAAGAAGAGAATCCTATCTACTTCCTTTACTATCCTCTCGGCTTCCTCCATCGTCTCCACCCTTACCACATCTCCATTCCTTAATCTCACTATTGGTCCCTCAATCTGATCACATGGAGTAATTGCTGAGGACTTACCAGGCCTTTCCATCCTCAACTGGGAACCTATAGCCACAAATGAATCAAGAATTACCATTGTGGCGGGATGCATTCCACAGGCAGCCAAACCACTGATCCTACTTCTTCCATATCTTAACCTAAATCCATTCTGGGCTGATGGATAAGAAAAAATAGGTCTTCCAGCTACTGCTTCCTCAATATATCTGTAATCTGGAGCAATCTGGGAAGTACTCTCTTGAGCATATTTGCTCCGTTGAATCTTAAGATATTCTTCCAAAAACCTCCACTCTTCCAATCCGAATTCTTTTCCAAACTCTTTGATATAGCCGAGTAGTTTTTTAGCCTTGAGAGCTATTCCTTCACACAATACCAAACACATTCCTCCCCTTATCCTGTCGGTCTCTACCCTAGGCAGCCCTTTATATGCTAGAACCTCTCTTTCACTCGTTGGCTCTCCTGTAATTTCAACAGGAATATGGCTTACTAAGAAAATTATTTCTTCCCTACTTGGAAAGTATTGCATCCTATCCTCAGAATGATAATCTTCTATCTCCACAACATATCTCTCTATTTCCTTCTCCGTAGGATCGTACTCAGCTAAGTTAAACTTTCTCCTTAGAAAATCAGCTATTAATACAGTGAAGGCTGCAGCAGTGCCACCTGCTCCTCTAATAGGCCCACTGAAGTAACATGCTAAATATTCTCTTCCATCCAATCTCTTCTTCAATTTTATCCCAGCAATTCCCTCGAGTGGGGCTGAAACTATTCCTAAAGTCAAATAAGCCAAAGCTACTCTCACTCCGAATTCGATTGCTTCTCTAACATTCTGAAGAGGAATAAATTTTCCTTCACTTGCCTCCTCAGCCATTTTGAGAGCGATCCTTGGATCTCCTGATGGGTAGATCTTCTCCAACTCAATTATCCTCTCGGCTAACCCTTTCCCTCTTATTTCTGGGTAGAGAGAAGAAAGTAGGCCCTCAACCCTTTCTCCAATATCTTCAGCTAGTAGGGATTCTACTTCATCTTTAGGATCGTAGCCTAAGGCTCTACATTCCCTAGCTAGCCCGTATGCTTTCTTTAATTCCCTTTCTATCTTCTCTTCAACTCCCTTCATCATCTTAATCTGAGAGTCATTTCAATAAAATCTTTTCTATAGAATTGGAAATGGGAAAGGTTCTCTGGGGAGGCTTTTATTTCTTGAGAAAATTATGGAAAAAATGAATCGGACCTATCATGCAATAGGAAGAAAATGCAAACTGGTGGGAGGGAAGGCTACCTATTTTTTGTTTTTGAGGAGTAAGAATGGTATGAAACTAATGGAACTTAAGCCAGGATCTTACTTAGATTTAGAACTATTGAGGAGAAGATGTCTTGGCTATTACGATGGAACTTATCACCCATGCGATTCTATTCTAAAATTTCCCGCTCTAAGATGTAGTAATTGTGAGGAAAAACATATCCTTAAAAAATGCTTGCAGTGTAAAGGAAGCTGTCTGCTTCCCAGAAATGTTAGAAGAAAATTTGGAGCAGATGGGGAGCACATAATCTATTTAGTGGAATTTGGAAAATTACTGAAAGTAGGAGTAACTAAGAAGGGGAGGGTAATGGAAAGGTGGTTAGAGCAAGGAGCAGATGCTGGCTGTGTTCTGGGAAGTGGGAACTGTGAAGAGATGATAGGATTGGAGAGGCGTCTCTCCACTTATTATTTTGCATCCATTCCTACTGAATGGAAGGTAAAGTTCCTATTTTATAAAGGACCTGTCTCAATGCAAGATTTAAGGAAATATTATACTCTTCCTTCACCAGTCTCTCTCTTTCCTTATCCTAAAGGAAAGAAACTCAGTGGAGAAATCTTAGGAGTTAAAGGAGAAATACTTCTTCTAAAAAGGAATGGGCACTGTTTTTGGGTAGACTTGGATCATCTGATAGGCTGGGAATTCACTTCCCAAAAATTATCCTAAGACCCACCCCTTTATTTCCTATGGAAAAAGAGTTAAAGGTTAAGTTTCCATAAGAAATAAAGGTTAAAGTTAAGAATTTGTACTTATGCTCTTTCTGTAAGCATGTTTCCATAAGAAATAAAGGTGAGGCTCCATCCGAAATCATTCTTATTCTCTAGCATAAAAAAATTTATTAAGCATGATTCAAACTGAGAAAATGCTTGAGGGTGTGGGGGATGCAACAAGAAATTGCTAAGATATTTGAGAGTTACCTCACGAAAAAGTCCACCATTTTTAGGCTGAAAGAAGCCCTCTCTCCCAAATTTCTTCCAGATAAGATCCTTCATAGGGATGAACAGATCAATGCTCTTGCCCACATCCTAGCACCTTCCCTTAAGAGGGAAAAGCCAAGTAATGTGTTCGTTTATGGTAAAAGCGGCACTGGCAAGACCTTAGTGATACTCCATGTATGTAGGGAATTAGAGAAATTTTCTGGAGAAAATAGTGTTAAAGTTCTCTATGTGAACTGTAAGATGCGGAAGGTAGCAGATACTGAATATAGGTTGATTGCTTTTTTGTGCAGAGCTCTAGGCAAGCCTGTACCAGCCACTGGCTTACCTACTTATGAGATTTATAAAGAGTTCTTTGATCTTCTGGATAAGGAAGGAAAGATTTTCATCCTAGTATTGGATGAGATAGATAGACTTGTCAAGAAAAGTGGAGATGAGGTGCTTTATAACCTCACCAGAATAAATTCAGAACTCCAAAATAGCTCAGTCTCAATCGTAGGAATATCGAACGATGTTACTTTCAAACTCAAACTTGATCCTAGGATAAGGAGTTCTTTGGGTGAGGAAGAAATAATATTTCCCCCATATGATGCCTTTCAACTGAAAGATATCTTAAGCGAGAGGGCAAAATTAGCATTCTTTGAGGATAAGGTCAATGAGGGTGTAATTGAGAAATGTGCAGCTTATGCAGCTAGAGAGCATGGAGATGCTCGCAGAGCACTTGAGCTTCTGAGGCTTGCTGGGGAAATTGCTGAGAGGATGGGAAGCCCAATGGTTATGGAAGAGCATGTGGATCTGGCAAATGAAAAGATGGAGAGGGAAACTTTAATCGAGGTAGTTAAAAAACAGACTTTACATGCTAAGCTCATAATTCACTGTCTAATAAATGAAATGTATAGGAATCAGAGAATCTATTCAGGAGATCTATATGATATATATTGCAAGGTTTGCAGACAACTCTCGATAAGGCCCCTAACTCAACGGAGGGTTTCTGATTTTCTCAACGAATTTGATATTCTTGGAATAATTAGTAACAAGACAATCAGTAGGGGGAGATATGGAAGAACTAGAGAAATAGTGCTCACTATTCCTGAGGATTTGGCTCGAGAAGTCGAGAAAATGTTAAAAGCAGAATTTGGAATATAACTTTATGGAAATTTTGAAGAAATTCCTAAACCATGGTTATCTTGTTTCTCCCGAACTTGACTTGAATAAGATAGAAGATGTAGATGCATTCCTCCAGTTTGTACGATCGAACTATAGAAAAGGATATGTAATAAACAATCAAGTCCTTGAAGCCTTTCTTCTCTCCACTAGAAAGGTTTCCCATGGATTGAAAATTCTTTTCAACTTTGAAGAGAAGTACAAGAAAGTAGGCGTGAACGATTTTGTTAGCTTATACAATGATAGATATCATAAACTCAAAGAAGTAATATGCAGGAGGAGCGAGGCTAGAGGTACCATATCCATTTCTAAAGCATTGAAAAGCTCTTCAAACGAAGTATTTTTGGTGGGAATGATAAAAGAGTTAAGGCGAGGAAAGGGGTGGGTAAGGGCAATATTAGAGGATCCTACTGGAAGTGTTCCTGTAATGATCAGAGCCAGTGAAAAAACAGAGGAACTTGTGGAAGATGAGGTAATTGGAGTCTATTGCATTAAAAGGAATGGTGCCTTTTTCTCCGAGGCTCCAGTATTTCCAGATATTCCTGAGAGGGAAATGAAAAAGTTAGATGAGGATTTATTTCTTTGCTTTATTGCAGATATTCATTATGGATCTAAGATGTTCTTGAGGGAAGAATTTGAAGAGTTCATCAATTTTTTGAAAGGAAAAAGTAAAGAAGAGAAGCATAGAGAGATCGCTGAGAAGATAAAATACATCTTTATACTAGGAGACATCGTGGATGGGATTGGAGTTTATCCTGAGCAGGAAAGAGAACTTGAGATACCTGATATCTATTCCCAGTATGCAGGGGTGAGCGAGTATCTAAAACAAATTCCTGAAGAGAAGCAGATCATAATAATACCAGGAAACCATGATGTGGTGAGAATGGCAGAACCTCAACCCCCTCTCTATAGAGATGTAGCAAAACCACTTCACGAGCTTAAGAACGTAATTTTACTTTCTAATCCTGCAATGGTGAATGTAGAGGCTAAAGAGGGATTTGATGGATTTAACATTCTTCTTTATCATGGGTACAGTTTGGATTATCTAATTTCGAATGTGAATAGACTCAAGAAGTATGGATATGAGAAGCCTGAGTTGGCAATGGAACTATTGTTGAGGAAGAGACATTTAGCTCCCACCCATGGTTCTACCCTCATAGCTCCTCTTAACCAAGACCACCTTACCATAACTACAATTCCAGATATCTTTGCTACAGCCCATATTCATAAGGCTGCAGTAGGAACATATAAAGGAGTCTTGAATATCTGCTGCTCCTGCTGGCAGGCTAGGACCCTTTTCCAAGAAAAAGTTGGCCACATCCCTGAGCCTGGAAGGGTTTTTTTAGTCAACCTGAAGAATATGGGAATAAGGATCTTGAAATTTGTCTAATCTTATTCTACAAAGAACTTCAAGAGATTTTGTAAGAAGAGGTGTAGATGGGTTGGGAATTCAGTTAATCCCATACCCAAACACATAAGATAAAAAATTGCCACTATAAAGGCTGCAAAGCTGAAAAGAAGTGTGAGGAGAAAGAATACTCTCTTAATCACTCTTCTGCTTTCATTCCTTGAGATACAATCTGCAAGTACTCCAAACATCATACAACTGAAGATGGGTATCATCCCTACAGAGTTTTCAAAGAATACAGAATAAACAGTGAGAAGGATTATGAGGATGAGAAGGGAGAGGATTATGGAGTGAATTAGGATAAGTTCTAGTGAGAGCATTACCCTCCTTACATTGAGTTGTTTAATTTCTCTTCCAAATCTTATTGAAATTGGAATAGTTACTGGCCTAGCAATTGGAAAGATGAAAAGAGAATAACCAATTAAAAAAGCCAAAAAGGAGGGATTGGAGAATATATATTCTTTGAAAAGAATTGAGGTGAGAAAGACCCCGATATAAAATATAGGTAAACTCTTTAGAAACGCTTTCACTCCTATCTCTTTCTCAATTTCATAGAGGAGGAAAAGAATAATCCCTATAGAGGGTATTTGAAGGGGGTAAAGAGTTAGAAATGGGATGAAGAAAATTCTGTAAATTTCTCCGGTCCTAATAAGGTTTTGGTAGCTGTAGGTCGCTTGAAATTCCTTAAAAGGAAGGAGGAAAAGAAGGGTAAGGACGAGAAAAGCTATGCTCAAGGTATGCATGGTCAGGATAGCCTTCATCATTATACAAAAGCCTTCTACCTTTTAAACCCTATCGAGCAAGTGAAAAATATTTTAACATAAAGTACTTAGGAGCTTTATGAAGTTAAATGTAGGGGAAATCATACGAAGGATCAAGGAAGCTACTGGCTTAGGAGAGGAATTCATTAAGGAGAGAATCAAAGCTAAGAGGGAAGAGCTCTATGGATTGGTCTCTGAAGAAGGTGCAGCTCTTATAGTAGCAAATGAACTTGGAGTTAAGATCAGTAGGGGAGAAGAAATAGGAAGGCTTCAGATCAAAAATCTAGTGAAGGGACTTAGAAATGTGAACGTGTTTGGAAGAGTAATAAGGATCTTTGGGAGTAGAGAATTTGAGAAGGAGAAGTTGAAAGGTAAGGTAATAAGTTTTCTGATAGGAGATGAGACAGGAGTAATTAGGGTAGTGGCTTGGAATCAATTGGCAGATTTAATAGAGAAAAACTTGAAAGTAAATGATATAGTAGAGATTATTAGAGGAAGTGTTAAGGAAGACTCTCTTGGGAGGAGAGAACTCCATCTAACGAAAGGGAGTAAACTCAAGATAAATCCCCAAATAGATTTTAAGCTTCCTGAGGCTGAAAAACTCAAACAGAGGGCAGAATATAGTTTAATAGAGAGATTAGAGGAAGGTGGGGAGTATAAAGTAGTAGGCACCATCACGAAATTGCTGGGAATTAATTTTTATAAAATATGCCCTTATTGTGAAAGGGTAGTGAAGGAAAATTCATGCGCTCTTCATGGCCAAATTTCTCCAAGCTACTCTTTTGCGCTTTCTTTTATTTTAGATGATGGAACTGGAAGCATAAGGGTAAGCATATTTGGAGAACAAGCAGAGAAACTTCTAGGAGTTGGGGCTGAGCAAATTATGGCCCTCGTGAAGGGAAAGGAGGATCTGTTGAAACACTTTGGAAAAATAATAGGCAAAGAGATCATAGTAATAGGCAAGGCGGAAAGGAGAAGGGAAAATCTAGAGTTAAGAGGGAAGAAGATTATGGTAAAATTTTCTCCAATCTTGGAAGCGTTCAGAATAGTAAGGGTGCTGAAGTATGGAGGTTGAAATAAGGACAAGAGTTTTTCCAACAGAAGATGTGGAGAAGCTCAGGAGAAGTTTGGCCTCAGCCTTCAACTCAGAGTTCGAGTTTAGAGATGGAGTCCTCATCTCTACTACGAAGTTGGAGTCTTTAGAAAAAATGAAGAGTCAGATTAAGAGTAGAGAGATCCAACCCACAGTAAAGGAACTCATCCTGAAATTTTCGGAGGATGGGAAGGTGAGGCTTCTGTTGAATAAACAAGCAATATGTAGAGGGATCTTCAATTTTGTTGATGAGGAGGAATTTCCTTTAGGAGTAATTGAGGTTACGATTTGGATGAGTGGGGAAGAGTTAATATCTTTTTTAGAACTTTAACCCTTAAGTAATCTCTTTCCCATCACTTCCCAATATATTACTGTTTCTCCCTCAAATAATTTACCACTTAATTCCTGAGGTATCTCGAGCTCAAATGTCTCATAGGTTTCCATATCCATAAGAGTAACCACATTTCCTCTCACTCCTATTACTTGAGCTTCCTTCTTACTCACTATTGGTACCTCCACTTTTTCATGGGAAGGTAGAATTACTACCCTCTTTTTCTCGTCGATCAATCCTACTGCTTCAATTCTCACTTTTGTATGCCCATGTTTTCCAGTACTAGAGGTTTTAATATCTACCACTTTACATGGAGCCCCATCTATCACTACGAAACTACCTACCCTTACTTCTCCAGCACCTATCATCTTCTTTTCGAATTCCATCTCGATCACTTCTTTGCGGCGAGTTTAATATCCTCCCCTCTTACAGTACTCCTTCCACTATGCTTGGCTAAGGTCACAGCCTGAACGGCGATTTGCATTGCATACTCTTCAAGGATTGCTCTCAGAGCAATTTTAGCAGATTCACCTACCCTACTAGCTCCAGCCTTTTTCAAAATTCTTTCCATTGCAGCTAGGCTGAGTTCAGCCATACTTTCATTAAATCCTCATATCTTTTAATTCTATCGCTCAATCCAAGGGAGTCCTCAGAAAGGCCCCAATTTTACAAAACTCTGCAAATTGCCTTCCCTCTTGGGTTCCTGTCGAGACAAGAACTACTTCAGGCTGGCACTTTTCGATCAAGTTGTAGAGCTCATCCACTTCATTAAATTCCTCAGATATGAGCAATTTCTCCACAACACATTTAGTAAGGGCTTCCTTCACTTTCTCAACCCCATACACCACCAAATTAGAATTCTTTGCTACTTTCTCAAAGAAAGAATTAACTAGACTTATCTCTATTGATATCTCCTCATGCTTGAGCACATCCAGACTTTTGCTTACTAATTCCCTCAATCCATAATCATCAGTGTATCCTGTATCTCTAATGGCAATAATTTTTTCCTTCAGACCTACTGGAAGGTATTCGATGAAAAATTCCTTGCTAGGGCCGGGACCTCCTATGAGGAGACCTTTGATGTTGAATTTCTGAAAAATTTGCTGAGCATCATCAGCTACACTTTTATACCAATTCCTAGCCAAATTTTCCCTTACTCTTTCAAACCTCACAGCACTTTGTCCACCTTTTCTAGTTTTTCCAGGAACAATAGAATCTCTTTCCTTCAGACACTCAATATTTCTTCCTCTTACTATCCCAATAGCACAATGTCCCTTATCTATTACAATTAATCCATAGTTGTACTTTGCCTCTAAAAGCTCGAGGAGAGGCTGTATTACAAATTCTTTATCGCACCTATAGAGCTTAGTTGGTAGTCTCTCAGGAGGTTCTATGAGCCAGATCTTATACTCCGGCCTTCCCTCTTCTGGGGATACATTCCCTGAGAAGATCACAAGCCCATTCTCAGGAATTTTCTTATAGAGTTTTAATTCCTGAGCTATCTTTTCTAAGGCAGCTATTACATTTCTTCTAGTAGTCCTGCTCTTTATGTTTTGGGCAGTACCCAACTCCTGATTTACTAGCTCCTTTAGCTTTTCGATATTGAAATCTGCAGGTACATAGATACTTATGAGCTCCGTATGCTTTCCCTTAATTTGTTTGAGCTCTTCTAGGAGCCTCTTTAGCTTAATCTTCTCTAGCTCACTTTTCATAGTACTTTCCTAGACCTTCTTGCATTATAAATTTCCTTAGATCTACTCTTAGATTATCTGTAGCAGCAATTACATTTTTTCCAGTGGCTTGCTTGATGAAAAGAGCCTCTCTCTCAGGACCTACCCTCAGCATTTTCATTCCAAAATGTTGAAGAATAGCATTCTTGACCTCAGAATACTTGAGAAACTCTATAGCTTCGATTGTGCACATATGCATCTTTAATTTGAAGTTGTTTGGCCTCAAAACATTTAGGATAAGGAGATCACACCCTCTATAACTTTCCGCAATTTCCTTCGAGAACATGGTATCACCAGTATATCCAATAGTTATGGATTTAAATTTGAAGATAGCCCCAACAGCATAAGGATCCTCATGGATTGCCCTACATGTCTTTATTGAGAACTCTGGAAAATCTATCTCCTCTCCAGCCTCCAATACTTTGATTTCCAAGAAATTTTTCCAGTACTCTTGGAGGATTGGAGAGAAGATCTCCTCACCTCTTGCCCCAAATGCGCAACTCTTATTCATCAAGATACTTCCTCCCTTTCTTAACCCTCCTCCACTCATCGCCTCAACTATTTCCCAAGTTCCAGCTACATGCTCGAAATGTGCATGAGAGAGAAAGAGGTACTTAGTCTTACTTACATCTATATGGTTTTGAATGCACCTTATTAGAGCTCCGGGCCCTGGATCCACATGAATCTGAAAATTTTCTTCCTTGATTACAAACCCTCCCGTTGCTCTTTTCTGAGAACATGCTACTACTCTGCCTCCTCCTGTGCCTAAAAAGATGAGTTCCATATCAGAATAATTCAAATTGGCCATTAATTATTATTTTTTGTATTTTTCCTAGAAAATCTAGGTTCAACTTGGATTCCACTACTTTTCCCACTATATTTCTCATTTCCTTTTCATCGATTTTCCCGATGAAGCTTACATTTATCAGCAGAGGGCGGTCAATCCTCTGCCCAATTTTGGAAACGAGTCTTACATATACTTCCTTGACTCCACTTTTCTCATAGATCTCCTTAGCCATCAGTTTAGCTAATACATTATAGATCTTTCCCACATGGTTTACAGGGTTCTTTCCTGCAGTGCTTTCAATGCAGATGAATCTATTCACAGGGATAAGTCCATTAACCCTATTTCCCCTCCCAGCAGCTCCATCGTCCCCATTCTCTGCCGAAGTGCCAGTTACTGTAAGATAACATCCATCGATACCTCTTTCAGGCCTATCAGCAGCATTTAATGAGATATTCGCCTTGAGTTCACTTTTTTGCTCTACAAATCTTTGGATTGCTTCAACAATTTCTGCCTTCTTCCTAAGATAATCTGAAACACTTCTTACAAATTTATCGATGAAACTACATGCTATAATTAACTCCAATCTCTTCCCAATTCTTACTCCCATCACCTTTACGTCTTCTCCAGAGAAGGGAAATTCCTCCTTGAATTTATTGGAGTTGATGAACCTCTCCACTCCATATATGAGCTCTTCTGTCTGGGTAAGTGGATAATAGGAAACTCCAACTGAAGTGTCATTTGCTCCAATTACTCCCTTTCTTCTGTAGAGATCTGTCAAATTCCCAGCTCCTCCTTTAGTTTCTACCACATATCTCACATGTTCTTCTGGATCCAAAAATCTAAAGTTCTTAGAGATGAACGCTTTAGCTGAGCTTGTGGCAATTTTCTCCAACTCTATGTGAAGGTTATCTATAGAAGTAGTTGCTCTCCCTGAAAAGAATACTAAGATTTTCTGCAATATTTTTCCCCCTCCAAATTTGGGTTCACTCCTACCTGCAACTACTTCAAGCTTATCTACATTATGGTGCATAATCCTTCCAAAATGTCTGAGATAGAATTTACATAACTCCCTCGAGAAATTTTCAGCTAGACTATCAGCTAGATAATCTGGATGACCCTTTCCTTTCCTTTCCACGATCTCGACAAGTTGATCTTCGACAGGCTCTCCTTTAAGCTTCGTTATCGTCAACACAAGAGAAGAGAGGAGGAAAAGATATAAATAGGATTCGAAAAAAATATAATATCCCATTAACGACGAGGCTGATAACCGGAAGGTCCTGGGTTCAAATCCCAGCGGGCCCAGAGGGCCCGTAGCTTAGCCTGGTGGAGCGTCCGAGTTAATGGGATAGAATCCATGCGTTGCTTTTTAGCGATCGACCTTCCCTCAGCGATGAGGGAAAAGCTGACTGCAATTCAAGCAGAGCTGGGGAAGAGCGCCACTATAAAATTTGTGGAGAAGGAGAATTTACATATTACTCTCTTCTTCTTTGGGGAAGTTGGGGACAAAAAACTTAAGGAAATTAAAGAAATAGCTTCAACCTGGATTAATACCTTTCCTAGATTTTGGGTGAGATTGAGGGGAATTGGAGTTTTTCCAGATCTAAGTTATGTGAGGGTAGTTTGGGTAGGGGCTGAAGCTCCAGAACTCAAAGAACTTCACCAAACATTGGCTCAACGCTTTCAGCAACTTGGGTTGCATGAAGACAAACCATTTGTCCCCCATCTTACCTTAGGGAGGGTAAAGAGAGTGATAGATAGGGAAAATTTAAAGATGGTGCTAAACAAATTTAGGACCTTTGAATTTGGAGAATTTGAAGTAAATGAAATCAAATTGAAGAAAAGTACCCTTACTCCTCATGGCCCAATTTATGAAGATATTTTCAAATTCCAACTCCAGCCAGTCTAAAGCTATCATGAACTTCTCTTCCATCCCTCTTTAGATTTGCATTTATGGTTTATACACATTCTAAATGGTCTCTTACCTTTCCTCCTCACTTCTACCAATGGCATTCCACAGATCCCACACTTTTCCCTAAGTGGAGTAATTTCTCCATTCAGAGGAATAGGAAAGGAAAGTCTACACTTAGGATAATTGCTACAACCTATGAATCTTTTTCCACTTTTACTGGATTTGATGATCATGAGTTCTCCTCCACAGGAGGGACAAGTTCCAACTGTCCTTGCCTCACGTTTGAGATCAATTAACCCCTGTAGTAACTTTTTCCCTATTTCAACTTCCTTCTCTCTAAATTGTTCTAAGATCTTAAGCAAAACCCTTTTGGCATCCTCTACCACCTCACTTCTACTCTTTTTGCCATGGAATACAAGCTCCATTTCTTGCTCAAAATGTCTAGTGAGCTCCTCACTTACAATGCTTGGCACATTTTCCCTCAACACAGCTGTGATTATTTCTCCAAGTTTAGTCACCCTTATGCTTTTCCCCACAATATATTTCCTATCGTATAAGGTCTGCAAGATCTCACTCCTCGTACTAGATGTACCTAGTTTTCTCCTTTCCATTTCCTTGATTATGCTCCCTTGAGTATAACGGGCAGGAGGTTGGGTTTGTTTCTTGATCACATTTAACCCTAACACTTTGACCCTATCCCCTTCAATTACTTCCGGAAGCATTTGCTCCTCGAACTTTACATATGGTTTGTAGTAACTTATCCAACCCTCCCTCAATATCCTTCTCCCCACTGCTAGGAAATCATTCTTCCCGATTGAGATTATTATTTTCATACTTTCCTTTATGGCTGCTTGAGCAAAAACAGCCAAAGTCCTCCTTACTATCAAATCATATAATTTTCTCTGTTGAGGAGTGAGCCTCTGAAGATCAGGGACTTCATGAGTGCAATAGATTGCGGGATGAGCCTCATCGCTCTTCTTGCCTTCTTGAGGAATAAGTTTTCCCATAGCCAATAATGATTCGCAGAGTGGCCTATACTGAGGCAGAGTTGCAAGTGCTCGTAAGATCCTCTCGTAATCTACTAGGCTTGGCAATTTCTGGGAATTCGTCCTAGGGTAGCTGATTGCAGCTATCTGGTACAAGCTTTCAGCAATATTCATTGTTTGAGCTGGGGAGAAGCCAAATTGGTTGTAAGCCTCGGTCTGGAGATCTGTGGTATTAAATGGCACTGGAGGATTTTGTTTGTACTTTCTCCTCTCCACAGCTTTAACCAACGCTTCCTTCCCCCTACATTCATTTAAAACTTGTTCCACCTCCTCCCTCTTCCAAAACTTCCCAGCTTCATGCAAGGCGGAGACCGGTACTCCATTTATTTCAGCATGCAGCTCAAGCTGCCAATATGGCTTAGGGACGAAATTCCTTATTTCAAGCTCTCTCTGCAGGAGGAGATTAAGCATAGGACTTTGAACTCTTCCAGCTGAGAGGATAGCAAATCCTTTGTTTGCTTGATTTTTCAATGCAGAGGTGAGAGCTCTCGTGAGATTAAAGCCCCAGAGAGCATCCAATTCATGCCTAGTAAGGCCTACTTCAATTTGATTAAAGTCGAGATGTGGGGAGGCATTTTCATATGCCTCTACGATTTCCTCCTTGACCAATGTGGAGAATTTCATTCTCTTAGCATCATTCACTCCACAAATATATTTCAATATATTTGCCGCAATAGTTGATCCTTCCACATCATAATCACAGCATACTATGTACTCCGAGGCCTCGTCCTTTACTTCCCTTATAGTCTCAAAGTATTTTTTGGAGAAGATACGTTTTTTCCCATTCTGAAAAGCCGGGACCCATACACATTCAAATACAGGATACTTCCATCCATCCTTCTCCTTAGCATCTAATGTAAAGAGATGGCCAACTGCAGCCACAATTATATGCTTCTTTCCATGCCTTTCGAATTCATAATATTCTACCTTCTGCTTTGAGACCTTCTTCCTCAGACTATTGTTTTCTGCCAATGCAGCAGCGATCCTTCTCATAGCATCCGGCTTTTCAGCTATCAACAATATATGTCCCACTCTTTCACCTCAAATTGAACTTAATACCTAACCTAAAGAGGTCCATTTTATAAAAATGCTGTAGAATCTTTTCCCCATCCTTTCTCACCCTTCTCTATAGAATTCAGCAATTGCTTCCTTCATCTCCACAAGTCCCACGCTTTTCCTTTTCCTCTTCGCCGCCTTCGAACAAGCAATCAAAGCGATTTCCACAGCGATCTCAGCTAAGGCATCCATGAAGACTTCTTCAGCCTCCTCGCTGATCTTCACCTTTAGTTCCTTAGCAAGCCCCTCTATGAACTTCCTCTTCATCTAGTAATCACGATAGGAGTATCTAATACTACTATAGTATGCTCAAACTGGACAATTACCTTCCTTCCATCCTCCTTGAGTACGTTGTACTTCCTTATAGCCAAATTATCTACCAATTGCTTCAATACGAAATCCACATTTCCAAATTCCTTGAATAACCATCTTTTAGCAAATGGTAAATTCCCATAATTTTGTTCAATAAAGTTGAGGACCTCTCTGGCACTTTCATTCCTTACTGGTTTCTTCGAGACGAACTTGAAGATCTCAGAATCTTTAGTTTCTATTACTCTCCCTTCTCCAATTGTGAGGAAGGGTTCGATTGCGATCACATCCCCTTTTCTTACCTCTTCCAGACTTCCATTATCATAGTTTGGAATACTTTTACCAGCATGAAGATTGAACCTCTCAATACTATGACCACCTAAGTTTACTACGGGAGTAAATCCTTCCTCCTTAGCACATCTCTCTATTGTCCTTCCTATCTCAAATACCCTTATCCCAGGTGCAACTTTTTTAATAGCCATTTCTAACGCTTTAGCACACACTTCCCTTAACTTCTCATGTTTATTGGCTTCCACTTCAATAGAAATTGCAGCATCAGCAATATATCCATTTACATGAACTCCTACATCCACTTTCACCAGATCTCCAGGCTTTATTCTCCTATGATCATTTGGAGCAGCAGTATCATGAGCAGCTATTTCATTTATACATACATTTACTGGGAATGCAGGTATCCCACCAAGTTTCCTTATCCTATCTTCAAGTTCCTCACAGAATTCAAGTATTGACATACCGCTTTTGATAATCTCAGTGCTATAATTCAAGACACTTCTAGTAATGGCTCCTGCCTTTTGATAATACCTGAGCTCTTCCACATCTCTCAGTATGCCATTTTACTAATAAACTTTGCTGCAGTTAAAGTTCTACACTCAAGAGTAATCGGCTCAACTCATCAAAATCCCTTATCACCAAAGGAGTAAGCTTCAACAGTTCCTCTCTTTCAAAAGTACCTGCCCTCAGGACAGTCAATACTCCAACCCTTTGCCCCACTTCATGATCGAATGGAGAATCTCCAACGAAGATTAGATTTGTCCTCTGCAAGTTGAATACATCCTCTAGAAACTGAAAGTGATCTTCCTTCTCAAACCCAATTTCTATCCCTAAGGCTGCAGTGAAGAATTTCTTTATCCTATTCTTAAGCAAGATAGAATCTAACCTCTCCTTAGGTGAGGAAGTAGAGACGAAAAGCAAGTAGTTTCGCCTAAGCTGCTCCAGATTTCTTCTCACATCTGGAAAGAGCCTATATCTTTGACGCATACTCATTTGTTCATACAACTCATCTATGTACTCTATAATTTCCTCCTCAGGTTCATATCCATACCATTCATAGTAAAGTTTATTTAGGAATCGTCGAAATGGTATTCCACTCATCTCCACAAATCGCTTCTCCACATATTTCCTTGGAATCTTAAACTCCTTCTCTAGGAGCCCAGAAGCCATCTGGGAAAGCAAAGCCATACTATCGATAAGGGTACCATCAAGGTCGAAGACAATTCCTCTAATCATTTCATGAACTTTTCCAACTTTTCCTGTTTTTTACTTAGTATATCATCTAGACCAAATCCAAGTACTTCCAGTATTCCCTGCACTGCAGGTAGGATTTGGTGATTTATGTAATATTCAGGATCATACTTCAACTTCTTCCCCCTAACATCTTCATAGAGGTATGCTCTCTCTGAGATTTTGCCAGGACCTTCGATCACAACCCATTTGATTATGGTGCCAGGTTCAGCATAATATCCCCTTTCAGCTCCCCTCATCGCAGCAGTTATATGGGGACCTAAGCTTTCATACTCCTTGAATTCTCTAGTCAATTGAGTATAGATAACGAGTTCTTCTAATGGGACCCTATGCTCCTTCAGCTCAGAAATAGTATTTCTCACGATCTGTAACGCCTTCCCAGGATCATTTTCCTTAAGGATTGCAGTAAGTACCTCCATCTGTACTCGTTTAGCTATGCTTGCCCAATCTCTTCTGACAAATTCAAATCCTTTTATAATAATCCTTCCATTTTCATCTACCAATGCATATTTTTTCTTAGCCCCTCTTTCTATTTCCCCCCTCCTAGATACCCAGATTCCGGCAGGATAGAAGCCGCGAAGCTCCAATTCCATGATTCCTGGCAACCTTTCATTTACAGCTGTGAAGAACTTCAATACATCCTCTTTGCTCTTGCCCTCAAATGAGATCATAATAGAATCTGTATCCCCATAGATCACTTTGAACCCAAAACTCCAAGCACTATTGACCACTTCAATTATATATTTCCTTCCGAATGCAGTTATGCTCTCCGCACATTCTAGACAGTACCACCTAGCTCTAGCAAATCCTAGATAGCCATAGGTAGCATTTGCGATCGTCTTGAGGGCGTAGTCTCTAGCTTCAAGTATCTTGTAATCTGGATCATTTCGGTCTATCTTCTTCAGCATTTCTTTAATCCTACCTCTTCTGAATAACAGATCATTCAGGAGGGTGGGGATAAATCCATCCTTCTTCTTGCAGAAGTGGTAAACCACTTTTTTTCCAGCCTTTAATATTTCAGGAGTAAAAATCCCATCTTTTCTGCAGCATTCACAGTTAAGAGTGGTCGGACAAATATTATGAGTTACAATAATTGTGGGATAAAGTGATCTAAAATCTAGGATTGCTATGTTCCTATAAAAGCCTGGCAATGGTTCAAACACAAATGCTCCCATATAGCTCTTTTTCTTTCTCTCTTTGATTTCTTCCCCTTTAGGCTTATTGGGGATAAGCTGGTTAAGACGTTCAGCCTCCTTCATGAGATAACTCTCCACCAATTGGCTGTAACTCATCCTACTCACATAGAAGAGTGGGAGATTCACTACCTTAGAAAGCTCGATGAGAATGGGAAGAAGCTTTTCACAGAGCTTGCATGTAAGCTCGGCATCGGTGAGGGCGTATTCCACCAATTTTCTTAACTTCTCCCCTCCCTCTTGCCACATATTCCAGAGCTCTTCCCAGTCAACTTTCACTTTCTCCTCACCAAGCAGTTCTCCAGATACAGAAGAGAGATCTAGGGTTTCAGTTCTAAGGGTAGGAGCTATCAGGTTTGAGATAAATGGATAGAGATCTAGATGGACTAAGCCAGCAAATCTCACACTCTTGCTCCTACCCTTCCCTACGAATTTCACAGGGGTTTGAGTAAATCCCAGATCAAGTTCTATTCTATAGCGAGCAGCTCTAGCCTGAAGATATGGAAAGTCAAAGAGATCTCCATTGTAGCTTACGATGAGATCTGGGGCTTCCTTCTTTACTATTTCACAGAATCTCCTGATGATATCCATCTCAGAATCTAGAAATTCCACATAAGGGGGAGGATTTTCGAATCTCTTCGCTACAAGTACTTTTCTGAATCCATAATTTGAACTTATTGAAATAGTGGTGATAGCGTCTGTAGAGGCTCTAGGAGCACCCCTGAAGTTATGTACCTCTATATCAAATGAAAGGATCTTGAAATCTTTGAGCGTATCTCCATTTAAGTTCTCAATCTTATGAACCTCAATTACATAATCAGCCCTATACTTTCTCTTCTCTACTTCTTCCCCAATCACCCTAGTCTTTACCAACATTTGCAATCCTCTCTCTACCAAGTACATCGTCCTCAACGGCACATCTTTTCCTACCTTATCCAAGAATCCCTCATGTTTTTCCACTTCATCCAATATCCAATGGATTGCGGCAGGACTGTTTACATATACTTTAATTGCTTTTACCTTCCTTCCGATGAGTTCCCTTCCCACCACTTCACAATCCATTACTTTATAACTTCCCCTCTTTCCAGTGATATGTAATCCTTTGAGGAATTTAAGGAGTTCTTCAAACTTCTCGGGCTTAGGAAGTACATAAAAATATGGTCTGAAATTGGGATCAATGGCTACTATTCTCCTTCTGTCCTCAGTGATTCCGAAGATCCTGACTATTAACCTGCCTGCCTTAGTTACCACATAGTCCAAATCTATAGGATAAAACTCAACCACAAGTATTGGCATAAAGAATAGAGGGCAAGAGTAACTTTAAAACTTTGTGAGAGAAAATAAGTTTAAGGAAGCTTACCTTACCAGATCTATGAGGAGAGTGAATTGTATAGAGGTAGAAATACTCTGCCAAGAGGTAAATAGGCTTAGGGGAGCTAGAGTAAAGGGGATCTATCAAGAGGGGAGTAAGCTTTCAATTTACCTCAAATCTGCCGAAATTGTGAAAAATCTCGTAATCTTTCCTGGAGAAATATTCTATCTTTCAAATTATGAACCAAAAAAAGAGGTATCTAACTTTTGCTTGCAATTGAGAAAATATCTGTTGAGCTCTATTCTCATAGGATGTGAGCAAATAAACTTCGAAAGAATAGTGAGGCTTAGGTTCTTCAAGGCAAATGAGTTCAACCTCTTCCTAGAGTTTATTCCAAGAGGAAACGTAGTGCTCTGCGATTCCAATTTCCTCATTTTAGCCAAGCTTTATACTCAAACTTTTAAGGATAGGGAAATCAGAGAAGGGAAAATTTACAAACTTCCCCCCTCTCGTGGAGGATTTCCACAGACATTTCAGGAATTCGTGAGAAGAGTTAGGACTGAAAGGGGAGAGATAGTGAGGGCTTTGGCTCTACAATTCCCACTAGGAAAATTTGCGGAGAAATTGCTCGAGTTATGTGGAATCGATAAGCACTTGAGCTCCACTCAGCTTCCTGAGGAGCTACTGGAAAAGCTTTTTCATAAGTTAAATGAACTGATAACTAAAGCGAAAAAACTTGAGATAGCTCCAGGGGTGTTTGAGAATTCTGAATTGGAGTTTTCAGCATTTAGGGAAGAGGGATTCAGAGCATTTGAAACTCTCAGTGAGGCGATAGAGTATTGCATGCTTCGAGAGGAGAGGAGAATGCAGGAAAAGATTATTCAAGCTGAGAGGGAAAGAATTAAAAGGATACTTGAGGATTTAACTAAGAGAAGGGAGGAGCTTCTCCATAACTCTAAGAAACTGAGGGAAGTTGCAAACAAGATAATGTGGAACTTAGAGTACTTTAAACAGATCTTAATAGGACTTGATGAAGCAAGGAGGAGGTACAGCTTACAAGAGATCAATAGGAAAATCTCAGAGCTAGATTTTGTTGAAAGGGTAGAAGGAGATGGAATAATAATACAAATTAATCATTTCAGTTTTAAGCTGAGATTTGGAGAAGATCCTTACTTGATAGCAGAAAGACTTTTCACTTCAGCGAAAAGATTTGAGGATAAGCTAAAAAAAGTGGAACAGAAGATCAAAGAGTTTGAGGAGAAACTTAAACACGTAGATGAAATTGAGATTCCATCCCCAACGCCAATTAAGTTTTCTAGGAAGGAGTGGTTTGAGAAATTTAGATGGTTTAGGAGCTCTGAAGGTTTTCTAGTGATAGCTGGGAAAGATGCTTCCCAGAATGAGCTAATCTTTAAGAAATACTTAGAACCAAACGATCTTGTATTACATGCCGAAATTAAAGGTTCTCCTCTTGTGGTAATCAAAAATGGGAAGATTGCAGGAGAAAGCACGATTGCGGAAGCTGCAAATTTTACAGCATGTTTTTCCAGAGCTTGGAAGATCAATGTAGTACCGAGAGTATATTGGGTTTATAGAGAGCAGGTGAAAAAATTGGGCTCATTTCCTTTAGGATCCTTTTCTATAGAAGGTACCAAACACTTCATTGAGGGAATCGAGCTTAAGCTCGCTATTTCCTTTGAGGAGATCAATGGAAGGTATAGGGTAGTATATGGGCCTGAAAACTCGATTAAAAAGTTTGGAAGATATGTAGTAGTCATTCCTGGCAAGAGGAGGAAGGAGGAGCTGGCTAGGGAAATTTTAAAATTGCTGAAGGTGGAGTTAAGTTTAGATGAGCTCATAACAGCTCTTCCAGGTGAGGCCGAAATTGGAGATAAGGTTCTTTGAACTAAAGCTAAGGAGCAGGGAAAGGATAGAAGTGATCGATATCACTACAGAAGTTGAGAATTTAGTAAGAAATTCTGGGATAAAGGATGGAATATGTTTAATATTCTGCCCACATGCTACATGCTTTTTAATACTTGAGGAGGCTGAGAATAGATTAATTCAAGATATTCGTGGAAAAATCGAGGAGGATTTCCTTGGAAGGAAATACAGACACGATGAAATAGATGATAATGCATTTTCTCACTTGGCCTCGGGCTTCTATTCCCAAGCAAGGATACTCCCAGTAAGGAGAGGAAATCTAGTCAGAGGAACATGGCAAAACATCCTCTTCGTAGAATTGGATGGCCCTCGTGAGGAACGAAGAGTAATTGTGGAGATCCTAGGAGTTAGATAAGTTTTTCTAAGATGAACACATGAGGATAGAGTCCTCCGGATTCTATTACTCTCTCCCCAACCAATTTGAACCCTCCCGCATTTAGGGCTAGGCTCCTGAAGGAATTAGCTCTTAAAGTGAGGGCTACGATCCTTCCATTTGATCTAAGGACTTCATAGCTTGAACCTAAGAACTTCATATATAACTCCTTTAAATTTCGTCTTTTCATTCTCACTCCGTAAGGAAGATCTGTAATTATTTTATCCACAGAGCTCTGGGGAAAGAATGATGTAAGGTGTGTAGCATCCAATACCACTACTTTCATATATTTACTCAAAAGATTAGCTTTTGCATTCAGAATTGTACCCTTCACGAATTTTGGATTGATGTCTCCTCCAAGGATTTTCACCTTATCTCTAAATATATCTGCCAGCTCTAGAAGGATTGTACCTCCCCCACACATAGGGTCTAATACAGTGTCTCCTTCCCTCACTTCAGCCATTCTAATCAATCCGTAGGCAATAGTAGGTTTAAGGGCAGCTGGATGAATAAAGCGAAGCTTGAACCTCTTAGCAAGTGACTTAGAGGTGATTGGGATACCAACAAATACTTCTTTGCCAAAGACGTCTACCTTCAAATTTAACTGAAAATGCTTCAAATCCACCTTTAACCCATATTTTTCCTGTACTACTTTCCCAGCTACCCTTTGTACATCTATGGAGGTGAAGCGGTGAGGCCCTATTCTTTGAGAGGAAATTCTAAAGCTCTTCTTTCCCTTCAGCCAAGGAGAGAGATTAAGCTTTCCCAACTTCTCCCCTATTTCTTCTAATCCCCTTTCATCTTCATGCTCTATTTGAAAACTAGCCACGAGTTTAGCTACATGATGGACAGATCGAAGAGTTAGGAGGGCCTTCGAAGGCTTCGCCTCAATTATTACCTTTCCCTGAAAATTGGCGAGCTTCCCCAAGAACTTACCTCCTACCTTTTCCATTACTTCCTTCTCGACTACGTCCTCGAACCCAGGGTCACAAGTGAGTACAAACCTCATCTCAACTTAGGATACGGCTCGACTAGACAGACAATTAAGTTACTATGACCTCTAATCCCCTCTTCTTAACTCCTTCTTCTATCCCCCTTACTACTTCTTCCAATTTCTCAGGCTCTCTTTCCAACAAAGTCCCGAGTACTATTACATCTGCTCCAGCTTGGGCAGCAATATAGGCTTTCTCATAATCATTGATCCCCCCTCCAACGAAGAGTACTACTTCCTCATCTCTAGGCCTTACTTTTTCCATCTCCTTCAATCCATTAACCACAGCCCTAATCACTTCCTTCTCAACAGGTTGTTTAGTTCCAGAACCTCCATCCAGATAGAGGAAATCATCTCTTAATGCAGAATATTGGGCTAGCGACGTGAACAACTTAACTTTATCTTTAAGCTCATCTGGAACTATTGGACTTGCTAGCTTGGCTGCAGTAGAGTCTTTGTTTGTGATGATATATCCGGTAGGAATTACTTCCACCCCATATTCCTTTACCTTGAAGATCCCTTGTAATGGAGCATCTCTTAAGAACTTAGTTGTAGGAGCATTTAGGAGTTGGAGATATAGAACAGCGTCACAGTTTCTTGAGATCTGACTTGCATCATATGGAAAGATGATGAATGGAAATTCCTTTTTTCCAAACATCCTTTTGCAATAACCAATGATTTCCTCAACCTTACTTTCATCCTTAAATCCAGATCCCCCGATGAGAGAGGCTCTAGCCCCAAAATCTCTAGCATAGCTCAAGAGTTGGAAGGCCTCCTTTGGAGTTACTTTTTCAGGATCTATCAGAGGTAGGAAAATACAAGTACTCTCATATACTTCATTTCTAATGAAATTCTTGACTTTATTCCTCGACATTTTAGGCTAAAAGAGTTTTAAAAATTTAATCTTTTCGTCGAGCTTTCTCTTCCCATTCCTTCAAAAATTGCTTTGGGTCCTTACCATCTATAGATATCCCCATGCTCACACATGTACCTATTACTTCCTTGATGAAATTTTCAAGTGTTCTAGCCTTAGAACTCCTAAATTTCATCTCAGCAATTTCCTTCAACTTCTCGAATGAGATATTACCGACAGCTTGTTTTCCAGGAGTACTCGAGCCTTTTTCGATTCCAGCAGCTTTCTTGATGAGCTCAGCAGTCGTGGGAAGGCCAACTTCCACTTCGAACTGTTTTGTGGAAGGATCGATTATCACTTTGATCGGTACCTTCAATCCCTTGAAGTCCTTGGTCTTTTCATTTATCACCTTTACCACATTTCCAAGATTTAGTCCAAATGGAGCAAGTGCTGGACCTACAGGAGGAGCAGGAGTTACATTTCCAGCTTCCACTATGAGATTAACTACCTTCTTCACCTTCCTCACGCTTCACAAGCATTATGGAATTCAATTTCACAGTGATTGGAATTACTACACTTGCATCTAACAGAGTAACTACTGCTTCTCCATGCATTTTATTTACCCTCACTACCTTCGCCTTCTCCCCCTTAAATGGACCAGAAATTATTTCCACAATATCTCCCTTTTCGATTTTTACTTCCTCTTCTTTTTTCTTGAGGAGAAGATTTTCCATTTCCTTGTACTCTATTTCCCCACTGGTTATCCCTTTTACATATCCCATCCCGAAGATAGCCTGTAGCACTTGTTGTTTATTTTCAGCTTCTACTATTACATATCCCCTCATCTTGGGATGCATTAGTATAGAATAGATCTGAAGTCCCTGTTTCTTTCCAATCGTACTTAACTTCTCCATAATATATTTTTCCTTCCCAGCTACCACCCTAATTGCAAAAAGTTTTGCCATCTTAGTACTTCAAGAATTTGAAGAGCAAGTATAAAAAAGCTATGCCTAGGGCAAATGTCGGTAGAATAGCAGCTTCCACGCTTCCTGTGAGAGTAGTAAATATGAAAAGTAGCCCCTGAATTGAGAATCCCATAAGACCAATGACCAAGATTCCGATCAAACAGATCTTGAAGATCTCATTCACTTCTTTCATCTCAGGTTTTCTAGCTATCTTTATAATCCTACCGCACTCTGAGAAGAACTCCCTTATCTTAAGTCTCATTCTAAAAACTTTATTCCTAGTTCCTCTTCCAATCCCTTCCTATACTCTTCCATCACTGGCTTTTCCCTTCCAAAGATCTGGGGGGATTTTACTCCGGTGACGATCAGTAGCACTCTTAGTGTATCCTGAAGATCTGGGGAAATCTGTGCCCCCCAAATCATCTTTGAATTCACATCTAGCCTCTTAGATACTTCCTCACATACCCTCCTTACCTCATCCAGCTTCAATGAGCTCCCACCCATTACATATACTAATGCTCCCCTTGCTCCATCTATATTTACATCCAGCAGAGGATTATTGATGGCCTTCTCGATAGCTTCAATTGCCCTATTCTCACTATCACTTTCTCCCACTCCAATCATTGCAACTCCTCCCTCCTTCATTATAGCCTTGATGTCCGCGAAGTCCCTATTTACTAATCCTGGCTTAGTTACAAGCTCAGTAATTCCTTTTACAGCATTAGTGAGGATCTCATCTGCAATTTTAAAAGCCGTTGGGAGGGGAAGATCAGAAGCTATCTCCAACAATTTCTCATTTGGAATTACAATTAAAGTATCTACTACTGCCTGCAAAGCTTCGAGCCCTTCCATAGCATTTTCGATCCTCGTCCTTCCCTCCACATTAAATGGAAGAGTAACTACGGCCACTGTAAGTATTCCCATCTTCTTACTTATCTCAGCTATTACTGGAGCTGCTCCAGTCCCAGTCCCTCCTCCTAGACCACAGGTAATGAATACCATATCAGCTCCTTGTAGAGCTTGTTTGATTTCCTGCTCACTTTCCCTAGCAGCCTCTCTTCCGATCTTTGGATCTGATCCAGCTCCAAGACCTCCTGTGAGCTCCTTACCGATGAGGATCTTCTTATCAGCCACTGCACAAAGCAAATCAACAGCATCTGTGTTAACAGCGATCAGCTCTGCCCCTTTGATTCCAACTTCACTCATCCTAGTGATAGTATTATTTCCAGCCCCCCCTACTCCCACCACCTTAATTGCAGTCCTTCTCCCCTTTATCAATTGTTCAAGTTGGGCATCAACTTCTCTAGCCTTGGAGAGTTCAGGTCTTGGTACTTTTATTCCAGCTGTCGTCCCGATCTCAAACCTCTCCATTATTTTCACCTATCTTCACTACAAATTTTAGTACGTAATCTTTATTAATATATTTCCTCACATCCTCATAAATCCTTTGCTTGATGGGGATAGGAAGATCTATGTTGTTTAAATTAATGATTACTTCTTTCCCTTTGATCTCGATCTCAAAATCTTTGGATATGAAGTAAGAGATAATTCCCCTTACCTTCTCTACATCATCCTCTAGGATTCTTCTCACGAAGATCTTATATACTAGGTCTTTTCCAGCCAAGGGGTGATTGAAATCTATCACTACTCTTCCACTACTTACACTCCTCACGATCCCAAATGAATTCTCAAACTCCACGACTGCTCCAGGCCTTACTTTATCTTTCTCTTTGAAATGCTTCAGCGGAACTGAGATGAGGAGTTTAGGATCTACTTCCCCAAATGCATCCTCACTTTTTATCTCCACCTCAAATTCCTCTCCAGCCCTCCTATTTAGAAGGGCATTCTCAAATCCTCTGATCATTTTCCCAGAACCTACTATAGCTATCATAGGTTTGAACTCCCCCTTCAACTTTAGTTCCCTAGCCACATCAGCTAAGGTGGTATCGAAGATGATTCCAGAGTCCTTGATTCTACCTACATAATCTACTTCCACGAAATCCCCATTCGAGATACTTTTCTCCATGAGTTTAATAACTCTCAAGTAATTAAAAATTTTTCTAAAAAAGAAAAAGAAGAAAAATTCGCTAGCTTATTTCTTCAGCTTAATGGAGATGGTGGAGACATTTATCTTTTCTCCTGTCTGTGATGGCCTTTCCTCAGTTCCGATCTTGATGTCAGCTATTTTCACCTGTTGAAGGAACCTGCTTCTAGTGACCTCTGCTACATCTACTGCCTTAGAAATCGCTCTTCCTCTAGCTCTTATCTCCACCTCATTGGCTCCTGCTTGGAACTGAGTGATTACGGCCAGCACATAGTTCATTACTGGCTTTTTTCCAACGAGCACCACATTTTCCTCCTTTTTTTCCTGCAATCCAATCACCTCCTATTCAATTACTTTAATGGCGCTAGCATGACATTGTACCTCGCAAGACCTACAGCCGACGCACTTCTCAGGGTTCTTCACAACTACTTTTCCCTTCTCCACAGCATATACTCCCATTGGACATACCTCTACACATACCTTACAATTGTCGCATTTCTTGTAATCGATGACCGGCCTCGGCACCTCTATCTTAAGTTCAGTTAAATTTATAAAGTTTAGTAAAGCTCAGAATACTCCAACAAGATCACACGATCTTCATAATCTCCATCCCCTCCTCCCTTCAGATCCTCGAATGCGATGAGATAGGTGAGGGGAATTTCTTTCACTTTGTATATCCAAGCATGATCCACTCCATCTTCATTCCTCCCAATTTCAGTATAGAAGATACACTTTCCATAACTACATAGATCCTCAGATATCAAGAAAACTCCGAAAGGTTGGGCACTATCTATGGAAAGAGATTCTCCCAATTGAGTTATGGTGCTAGAACGGAATCCACCACTGTACCATCCTACTGGGTCTGGATAGCCGTGATGTCCGTTCAAGAGGGTCAAGGTAGCCTTTCCAGCTGGAAAGAGCTCTATCCCCAGCTCATCGTCGAATACGTTCACTTCAAATCCATGATCCCTCATCCATACCTGAAGCCCATGCTCCTCCTCAAACAGAATGCTTCTTAATTGATCATTTCCTTCATAGATCCTTACAGGTATTGGAAGTTCGATAAATGGATTGACTATGATATCGAACTTTATTTCCCACTCGAGAGGGTATATCCAAGCTTGATAGTAGGCATAAAAGGTCCTTCCCAAGTCGAAGCTACCGAAGCTCCTATAGAATATACATTGAACCATATATCCATTCTTACTTATATCTACTCTTCTTCCAAATTCATCATAGAGCACTTGGCAATCAAATCTATTGTTAATTACATTACACTTAGTTAAGTACTTACTCGTGTCTAGCAGACTACTTCCCAATTCATCTCTCACTTCCACTGGAAAGATTCCAGCTGCATCTGTGAGATTTGTAGGAGCTACGAATTCCACCAAATGGGCTCCAGGTCTCATTAATCCTCCACTTATCCTTAATAATCCATAACCACAAGTTTCACCCACTACATAGTCTTCCTCGGTTTCAGCAGTATCTAGTCCACAATTCTTTTCAGTACCTGACGAAATAAAGTGGAATGAGTAGAATATTGCACTTCCATTATTTTCAAGATTGTAGAGGTCAATGGCACGAATTTGTGTAAAGTCCAAGTTGATTATATTTATATCATTCACATCCTGAAGTTTCACATAGTCTGGGATCAGAGCATAATCTTGATCGAATCTCTTTCCTTGAGAAAAGTAGAGATTTGAAATGTATGGATTCGCAGCTCTAAAGACATTATTATCGAACTTGACACTGATATTTGAAATTTCTCGTGAAATGATGAATCCAAGTACTTTTCTAAGAGTTGGGCTGAAGTAAGTAATCTCCTTTGTCTTTCCACTGAACTGAGTATCATGGGTGAATACATTTCCATCTATCATGATTTCGCCAAATTCTCTAGCAGCAGAATTTCTCAAACTGAGGTTAATTGAATATGGACCGATGACATATACTTTGAACTCCTCAAGTACGATGGTATTATCCTTAAACATGCAAGTCTCCCTCACTACCCGGTGGGTAACCTTTTCCCTTCTCACTAGAGTTGTAGCAGGCACTTGTACCATGAGAATATCAAACACATCATACTTTATCTGAGCACATTTCATTATACTTCCATCCACACTGGCTTTGAACTCATGACTTCCTTCTATAGTTTTAGTAGCATCCCAAAGGAGGGCCGAAGCATAGTTCATTCCATTCATGGAGAATTGCTCGATACAGGCTCCAGTTAATTCTCTACAATCTTTTGAGTACACTATTTTCGCTAAGTTATTGCTGATACTCCACTCCGTCTCATTTATGATCCCCCAATCAGCTGGATAGTCTTTTGGATATGGATTAGCATATAAGATGAGGAAACTCTTGTTTGAGTTCCTACTTAAATTTAGAAGCATTAGGAGCTCACAGGTAGAGGTGGCCTTATCATCCTGAATTACTTGGTAAGGTAACTCTACCAATACATTGCTTATTCCAGTACCATCATTTATCTGCACAGTATAGTTTTCAAATATTCTTATCTCCCTACAGTCGGCCACTGTAAGTGGTTCATATTCAAATTTGAAAGTGAAAGGTTGATTGACCCTATCAAATCCTAAGTTTTCCTCCACAACCATTTCTCTCGCTAGAGAGAAGGTGGCATCCGGGATCATGGAGAGGCCTATTGAGAAGTTATTGTACACTACTTTATTGGTACCATTCACGAGGAAACTGTGATAATATACATAATCGGAGGAGGGGTCAGATATCTTCAGTACAAGTGGGTAATCCCAATCTATGAGGTAGAGGCTTGCCCTTCCATTTGAGATCAAGCCACTTGCTATCTGTTGAGATAGATCTGTACCATTCAAGATGGAAACATTCCCATTAAACTCCTTACCGTTTAGTTTGAAATTGATCTCTAACGAATTCCCCATCATACTTAAACTAATTCTCTCATTTTCCAAGATCCTGCTTACGGATATGGGGTAACCCTCTAGATTATAGAGATAAGCATAAACATCTATGTAATTTAGGTGTGAGAGATTAACTATCAGGGAGCCATTCTCGTCACTCACATTTTTATACCATTTATTGGAGTGGGGATCATACACCACTACCACATAGTTGGGTACAGGGATTCTTCTTACTTTCTCTACAAGTCTTACAGCAATTCCCATACCTCCTGGAGATTCTGAGAAGTTTAGGTAGCATCTTCCTCCTAAGGATTCATTAGTACCATTGATAGAAAGGATTGTAAATGGTACGTAACAGAAGCAAGTGGTGTCGTTACAGATGGCGTCAGGGGGTAGAGAGACATCATACCTACATATGCCTGTGGATTTATCTCCGTAAATTATGATCTCAGCATTGCTTGTATTATATACTGTTACTGTGAGATTTTTGATATCATTTCCATCTCTCTTGCAGTTCTCCACGCTGAAAAGTACAAGCTCATATTTGTTGATTGGAGGGATGCTCCCCCTACTAATCCTGGCAATTCCAGACTCATCTGTTGTGAAAGTATATTTAATCCCGCTTATCTCCAGAGAGAATGTACAGTTTGCCAGAGGGACTTGAGTTTCATTTCCAGCAACCACACTGAAAGTAAGTGGGGTAAAGAATGTATGGAGAAGTAAAGATACATTTGTCTCGAAAGTGAGTGGAATCTCATTAATTTCATACTTAGTTTTATTGAAGATTTCCAACAGAAAATTGTGGGTGAAGCTTTGAGCAACATTTCTATTTATGGCTTCTCCAAGTTTTATTCCCCAAGTGAATTTATTGACTTCCTTCGTTTCATCAACTTTGTAATTGAAGTAAGCACCACTCTCTCCTTTTTTCTCCCTTAGATCTGCATACAGATGTAAGTTCCTTGATCTAGAAAGAGAGATCAGCCCAACATACTTATGAAGCTTATTTACCCCGAATTCTGGCAATTGAACATTGAATTCTAAGGGAGAGTTTACCCAAGCAACCAAATCTGAAGTACTAGAGGAGGTAGTAGCTATACAAGCCAAACAATTAGTACAGCTTAAACTTTCTTCGTTCATATTTCTAGTGAAATTTATTGTTCCTACTACCCTGAGAACCGATGGATCTATGTCCAACCCACTTAATTTTTCCTTTATTCTTACCTCACTGAACTTTAACTCAACTACACTTATTGGAAGCAGATTCCAAACTCCTCTTTGGTAATAAGCATCTCTAACCTCCTCTGAAGAAAGGCTCCTATTATAAATCTTCAATTCATCAATTATCCCTTGGGAAGATTCACCAATCTTTAGAGGATTGGAGGAAGTAGCTAAGGGAGAGGAAGGAGTAGCAGATTGGGCATCCAGCTGATCATTGATGTAGATCTTCATCATCCCTTCACTCCAGTTCCACGTGACTGTAATTAAATTCCATTCTCCCAGCTTTATCGAGTGGTTGCTGGTTAAGGAATAAGTATTACCCCCAATTACTATTGAGAACTTTACACGAGCTTCTGAATTTTGTGGGATAATTTCCAATGAGTACTGACCCCTCTTATCTACAATGCGCCCTCTAGCTCCGAAGACCCATGTTTGGAGAGTAATGCCCTCTCTTGGATTTAGAGTTGGAGAGTTTTCTACTAGAATACCTGAGTCACTGAGTAATGGAGCAATTTGAATCCCATATCCAACTACTCCTCCTACCCATGGATAGGGTTGAATGTGGTCTATGTGGCATTTTCCATCAGCTTGATAAGCTCCGTATACGTACAGAACTCCATGGTTTTCATATCCACTATGATCATTGATCTGGGGAGCATAGAGCTGGTGGGAATTGTGAGAGACCAATTTACATGCTAGGGGAGCTCCTTCATCGAACCCCCAAAAGCCCACTAAACTACTCTCTATGCCGTAGCTGATCCAAGCACTGGTAAAGTAATCATTGGGAGTACCTAAGCTGAGTGGATCATTTGGACGTAGCAGTGAAACACTTTCATCCCAAAAGAAGATCTTAAGCCTACGCAGATTCCAAGCAAGCTCTCCACTCACTTGTAGTACTAACAAGTAAGTAGCTTCCTCTCCAGGTTCGAGTACCAAATCAAATCTCTTACTTTCCCTAATCTTGTATACGTTCTGGCTTCTTAAGGTCTTATTTTCCCCTTCCCTACATAGTATGAAGCCCAGCACCTCCTCCCATCCACTTCTTTGCCTAAGCTTTCTGAGATCATAAATTTCCTCCTTGAATCTTCCATTTTCCTCAACGCTCATTCGAGTTGATGGATTCAAATCATTCCTATAGCCTGAGAAGGAATTCAGGTTTATCCCATCTGTACCAAATAGTAAGAAGCCATTGGTGAGGTTTGTACCGCCTGTATTCTTCACCGTAATCACTAGAGAAAATACGTCTGATGAATTATCGAAGCTTGGACAGCCACTAGGACCACTAAAGAATTGGCATGCCAAAGCTTCTCTATTTTTCTTAATGCAGTTTCTATATCCACAATATGCTCCTATCTTGTTGATTACGAAGAACTGAGTGATAGTAGCATCTGTGAAATTTCCAACGAATCCACTGGGAGAACAAGTTACATCCTTTACAATTATTCCTAGCTGTTCATTCACACACACCCCATTACCATCCCCACTATTTCCACAGTCCTTTGGGAATTCGCCTCCTATCTTTTTGGTAGAATCACAAATGCAAACTGCTCTTCCACTTTGATCCCTAATAGTTCTAGTAAACTTAGGTATTGAGTAAGGATCCCAACAATTTTCTCCATAGAAGCAACCACTTTCTATTAGATTGATGAATTTTTGTGGGTCATCTCCGTCACACCATCCTATCCCTGCTTGACCTAGAATTCCACACATCCAAGAATATAATGGATTCCAAGATAAAAGTTGGCAGAGTACAGAGATGAAATCATATGTCTCCTTCGGAATTCCATAAGTGAAGTTCTTCTGATAAAGCGTAATCTCGGCTAAGTTAGGAGCACTTCCAGTTGTATAGCCATAACAGCTATTGCTACAATCTCTGCATACACAATGTGTACCTAAGTTATGAGCAGTATCACAACCAGTGAGTAAGTTCCCCCCTCCAGTACATCCCCCAAAGCAAGTACCAGACCAATACCAACAGTCACCGACTCTCCAACTCCATTGCAACAAAGGTATCCCAACTCCTTTTATTCCCTTACCCTGACAGAGGGAGATCAAAGCGTAGCTGTTGCCTTGAGTTCTGAATTCGCCACATCTACTTACTACCCATCCTCCTCCATTACTTTCTACGCTAGGACAGCACCACCACGGTATATTACATCTATACACTTCAGCCCCACACCGTAAGTTGTTAGCACAAGTAGATCTGCTGGCAAAATCATAACCTTGACATACTCTGTTTTGACCACAACTCTTTCCAAAAGTACTGGAAGAAACAGCACAATCGCAGAAAAGCTTAGCCTCAGGATCCCTAAACGTAAATCCTACTAAACAGATCCCCATATCTCCTCTTATGGCAGCATCATTATCCTTTGGTACGATCATCTTCACCTGAGTTGTTTTATAGGCACATGGATAAATTACTCCATCCCAAACCCATGGATTGGGAGGTATCCACTCCCACTTGCATCTGGTCATAGCTCCTCCATAATAACAGGTTTCTCCAACAGAATAGCCCGATAGCCAAGCTGAGTAACAATCTGAAGAGTCAAAATACCAAGGTACTTGATCACAGTTCTTGGGATAACAAGCCCCGCTTGGGTATTCTTTACAACCAAAGTACTTAATACACCTCTGATTATTTTGAATACAATCCTTAGCACATTTGTTGAGTTTAACCCCCGGTATCAAACATCTTCCGAAAAACCAAAATTTACAACACTCCTCATGCGAATATTTATAGATAGTAGCCTTATCTCCGAGGAGTTTAGAAGAATCGTAATCACAGAGGGCCCAACTCTTCTCATAACCCCAAGCCTCCCAATGCCACATACAGTCAGTAGTTCCTTCCCAAACATAATCAGGAGGACAACCCGCCTCAGGTCCAATCAAAGTAACTATTACTCTGCCTCCCTGAGGGCTTGAAGGTATATCTGAGGTAAAGCCAAAGTATCCATTTTGATCTGTAGTTCCATTCTGAACGAGAGCTATACAGCCCAAAGTATTCGAGGAGTAATTACAATCATAAGTCCTGTAATGTGGCCCAAAATATTCGCTGCAAGTATGGAAGACTGTATACTCCACCTTGATAGCTATGTAGTCTACATAATATGTACCTGAGCCACTTCCACTATATGTGTATTCCAACCTCACTGCTATGTTGTTTACCTCATCAACACCCCAACCACTTCCAGTGATATCTATTATGTCACTACCCTCACTACTCCTCTTTGGCACTTGGTAAGAATTCCATATTCCTCCCTTCATCACTCTAACTGACAAGCTAGAGTTCTCAATATTATCAGTATAACTTTCGATTATCAGATAAACTTTCTCAATTGTATAGCTTGGTAATAAGTTAAAATTGAACAGAGTGTATTCTTGAGTTGAGCCATCTGAGGAAGTATAAGCTCTACGATCGTCGCTAGCCATCACATCACTTACATTCACCCATCCATTTCCTCCTCCCACTCCTGAAGGAGGGTTTATCAGCTCCTTCTTTTCACCACACCCCTTAAACCCAACACACGTAAATGAGCCACAATCAACAGTTTTAGCTATTTCATTTTTATCAGTTACTGAAAAAACCGTGACCTCTTTATTGGGGTAAGGTAATCCTTCACACTTATAGTGAGTATCATTCTTACATCCAGCCCATTGGAATCCTACGAACATGCACAGATGTTGCTTATCGGTTGGTATGGTACTCTCACAATTTGGATCACTAAGATTGCAGATCTCAATCACATTTCCTGTTGATGTATTTATACATCCTTTATTCGAGTCACACTTGGTTTCAGGAGGACATGGAAGTTCTGTAGTACCTGAGACAAATACTTGGATTCCAATACTGTCTCCTGCATTAAAATTACCAATATTCAATCCTCCCTCATCATCAAGCTGCCCTTCAACTACTGTTCCATCTTTCCACACTCTCACATAAATCGTTTGTACGGGGGCTTCCTCGATTGGGATGCGAGGAATGTATAGAGCTCTAGGAGGAGATACCATCACCACTAATCCACATACAATCATAACTACAAGCGTAATCCAAATCCTCAAACGCATTCTTCCTTCACCACCACAGTATGTTGATGAATGGGTTTACTCCCAGTCTCATCCTGCGACAAGCAGCTATAAGTCAAATTTCTCCAACTGTTCTCACAAGGAGATATGTTTATCAATTTGCAACAGGGATAAATAGTTTCCCTTGGGGGTTGACCTAAGAAAGAGGAATATTTGAGCACAACACTCTCCTGATACTCTAATGGACAGCAATAACTGTTTCTATTACATTCCAGCACCATTCCACTTTGAATTATTGAGTTCAAAGCCTCTCTGAACAGGCTTAGATTATGGTATGTGGAACCATCCAGAGCTCCACTCTTCTTGTAATTTTCCAACATCTGGGACTGAATGCTCTTACAGGCACAAGTCCCTGCTTCATCTGTAAGGCATCTATCTCCAATTCTGTTTTGCTCTTGCTGGTTGCAGATGCAAATCGGGTTCACAGCTTCCTCCTTGGGATGCGTAAAGTTTAGCTTGTTTGAGGATGCAAATAGGAATTGCATTGGAATACCAATTTTCATTATCAAATTGCTCCTTTTAAACTCTTCACTTTGTATGAGGCTCGTAGAAAAGGTCTCTCCTGAGCAAATTTCCTTGATTTTCACATCTACTTCCTTTACTTTAATCCTCCACCTAATAGGAGTTGAGCTCTCCAAGAGTGAGACAGAGATATTCTCGAACTCATTGAGGAAAGCATGTCTTAGACTCACGTTCAAAGCATCAAAGCAACTTGCACAGGAGCCGCAATTCCAAATTCTCACGGAAAGTCCATCATAGTTCTGGATAGTCTGGGTGCAGGAAGATATCATGCTTTCGCAATCTATATCACTTGGACAGCCCAGATTTCGGATTAGCCTGATCTTCCAATCTTCCCCCGGTATCCAAACTCCAGAGCTATCCTTTACCTTTAAGGTTTTGAGGAGGAATGCATCCCATCTAGATCTGAGAGCCCTGTCCAGTTCAAATTCCTGCCATCCTTGGATTCCTGAATAGTTTCCGAACAAATATTCCTTAGCGTATGAATATAAGTCGGTAAAGCCTCGCAATGTAATCGTGGTAGCAATACTCACACAGTTCTGGAAGGAGAAACCACTTATGAGGGCCCCACCAGTATAGCAGAGTATCTCATTATCAGCTGGAACGAAGGAATAAGTAATTGATCCTCTTTCCGATTCTCCCCCAATCTTTACTTTTGGAAACTTGACTTCCTGAAGTTGTGGAACAAAATAAATGTAGCCTTCCAAGATTATATTCAAACTCTTATATTGTGTGGTCTCGAATTCGATTACTACACCACTCCTCTTATCGAAGTTTATCACTTTCCTTTCAATCTCAGGTATTTCCTCCCCCACATTCAACTTTCTAGGAGCATCACAGGCTGAACTTGGATTCAAGTTGATGTAAAACTCAAATTCCCTAGAGTTCTTATTCCATACAGATTTCAAGAAGATCCTCTTAGGGCCAGTACTAGTTTGAATAATTATGTTCTTACTCTTATTTCCCTCACAGAGCTCATCCAATACGAAGAAATCTCTACTCTTTATCTCTTGGAAGAGCAATGGCAGACCTTCGATTATTTGACTACCGTGAAGGAACGTTTCATATCTTGTAGTGGGGTCATTTTTATTTATCACAGAAATGTTTATAGTGCCCTCAGCTTTAGGATAAATCATCCTTATTATATAATCATTCTCCAAATATACACGCTTCAATTCCCCTTCATAGATGATGGAATTACTGTCCTCAGAAACTTTTGTTAAGTTGACCAGATTTTGAGAAACAATTGAAAATTCAGGTCTTTTCCCGATCAACTCATCTACTTTACTCAAACCTACAAAGATGGAAAGACTTTCCACTTTTCGCAGTAATTCTTCTTCAGTAGGAAAGCATACGATAGGATATTTATGGATGTAAGCCACTATATCCCTTATATCGATTACTCCATCCCCATTAGCATCACATATCGGATCATACTCTGGATCCCCCACAGCCTTTCCAAATTTTACCCTACATCTTTCTAAGTATATGAGAAGGTCATCAGCATTTATTACTCCATCCCCATTAGCATCACATATCGGATCATACTCTGGATCCCCCACCTTCTTCCCGAACTTCTTGATGCAATCCCCGATGTAGTACTTCCAATAATAGATTTGGTCAAATGGAATGTAGGGGAAATATTCTCGAGGAAGGAGAAACACCTTATCACACCCTGTAATGTTAGCGAAAACATTCGTACCTGCAGCAAGCAAGGCGAGCTCAAGTTTATGTCTCCTCTCCTGTTCTATCATTCTTCTTTGCTTCTCCACCTTCTCGATCGAGGAAATCATTTGTACCCTAATGTCAGAAGATCTACCCAAGCTACTGATATATAGGCCGAGATTTATGAGTGCTATTATTACAGAAATCAATATTGCGATGATAATGATTAAGTTCGCTTGCCCCCTAATATTCCCACCCCACAACTCCTAGTTTTTAGGAATGGATCGTAAACTCTCAGAATAGCCTCATAGAGTGCAGGAATCTCAGCACTTTTATTCCAACAAACACTCTGATCGATTTCCACATCTTTAAAGTCTCCATATTTCATATAATAAAGTGTTGAAAATCCATATGGAATTGGGAATTCCATGTTGGAAGGATTCATATAATAATGCTGCAAGTCCATGTAAGAGCAGGGAAGTCTGTCCACAGTTTCATTTGGCCTATTCGTCTGAATATTACTTATATCTATACTATCTATCCTCCCATCATCGTTATAATCACATACCTTATCATAGCCCTTAGATCCAAGAAGGATAATGCCTCCTACATTGTAAGCATCGAATAGGCACTTACAGTACAATGAGAGCTTCACCCCATAAAAGCTTAGAGCCTTATATCGGATATAATCATTTCCCACTGAAGCTAGGAGGAAATAATCTAATTGTTGAAGTTTCTCGTGGCTGGAAACCTTTACCAATATATTTTCAGTTTGTAAGGAGGCGAATAAGTTATAGGCAAACATAGCCAGTACTCCAATGATCGCGATTAGTGCAAGCTCAAACACAGTTAATATACCTCTGCTCATGTGAAGATCTGGAACAACTTTCCATAGGATTCTGGGCTGAAGTAATAAAACGTCACTTCCAGCACCCCAGCATGATCCGCTATTTCTTTTCTCTCTTCGAAGTACTTGATCCTTACAGGGATTTTAAGCGTATACTTGCTTCCCTCCTCCAGAATTAACTCTACTAGATTCTCGTCCAATGTAGAGTATTTCTCAGCTTCTAGGATCTTAAGAGTAGGAGAGATCGAAACGGTTAACATTCCCAATGAAAAGGTACCAAGAAGTGCACTGGCTGCTACACTAGCAGCAGTACAACTTATATCCAGGATCCAACCCATTGAGTGAAGCCAGTTAACGAACTCTTCACCCCTCTTAGCAGCTTCTGTATTATTTAATCTTTCCATAGTGCTTAGAGTCATCCTTTCCCTTAACCTATAAGGATCTTCTAGATCTACTAATTTCGTCTCAAAGAAGTATACAATCTTCACGTTTTTTCCAGTGGGTAATCTTAATGCAGGTAACTCACTAGTGGAGGAATGATAGTAAGCTTCTATACAATCAATATATCTATCCTCCACGAACTTCCTCACATCAATTACTCCAGGATGTACTTGTCTTTGGATTATTGGTCGGTGGTTTTCATTATCATAATAATAACTAATGCTTTCGTATGCAAAGCAATCTGCTGAAGTTACGAGCCTAGTAGCAACGGCATTTGCGAAGCTTTTGGCATCTGCCCAAGCAGTGAGGATCCTTACATCTTCGAACTTGAGACCAATTCCTATCACCAACAGTGAGAAAACTAGTGTTACGATTACTAGATTTACGAAAGCTGTAGCTTCTATCTCTGGCATTTAGGATCCCCAACCATTATTTTAATTCCTTCCCAGTCTACATAGGAGCATGGACTCGGCCCGCTCCTTATGCTTACCACTACCTTTCGACCCATCTTCTCCACTTGAAGAGAGTAATAATCAAATCTAGACTGATAATATGCTCTTTTCTCGATAGCTAGATTATAATTAAAGGCGGAGTGTAATCCGCTCAGGATAGCATTAGCTAATCTATCGAACCCTCCTGCCAATCCATTTTGAATAGCATTTATCACATCACTGAGCACAGGGATGTTAAAGTTACTACCAGTAATTCCAGCTACTGCTCCGATCATCTCCGCCATTGGAAATTCAAACTTTACTTGGGATTCCAATTTGAAGGGCCACATGTCCCAATACTCATCCCCCCTCCTTTCTGAGGGGCCAGAGTAATTGGTTTGAATGAAGAAATTTCCAAGCTCGAAATCACAATTTGTAGAAGATCCGAGATACTTCAAATCAATACAACTAGTTAAAAACTCTCCAACTCTTCTACCATCCTCTGTCCTAACGATCCTAGCCTCACAAAGCATAGAGCCATTACCTATTAATCCTCTACTAGGAGGAAGATAAATCGTAAGATCTCTCGTAGCCCCATCTATACAACTTCTTAGCATAGCCTCTACAATACTTTCTGTGGCATTTGGATAGAACTTTTCATTTTCGGAGCAAAGCGTATCATACAATGCTTTATTCTTATTGAACTGCATCGTCCCAGTATAACTTTCTATTAAGAATTCGCCATATCCATTCTTATATTCTCCCCAAGTAACGTCTTCATTAGTCATGAATTTGTAAATAATACAGAAATCACTACCATCTAGGGAGATTAGCCTATCTGAAGTGTAATTTAACCCCCACGTGGTAGATTGTACGTAAAGAGCTCCTACTTTTCCCAAATATCTACTGTAAAACTGTTTAGAGAGTAAGCTATCCCATCTAATTACCATCCCAAATATCCCTACTACGAAGAGATCGGTGAACCAATTCCCAAATCTGCATGAGGAATATCGAAGCATCGCTCTCTTCCAGGAAGCCCTCCTCGCAGAGTCTTTCAACAGTCTTAACTTCCCTCTAAATCCACTGTAATAAGCGAAGATATCATCCTCCAAGGCTGAAATGATGCGCTCCTTCATATAGGAGGGATTGAAATAATAGCCAGGAATTCGGATCCCAGCCATACTCTTATATCTCATTGAAAGAAAATCGTCTAGTACTTCATAGCATTGAGAGGGTTTTCCACTCTTCATAGAATTAATTGCAAAATCCAACACTCTCGAGGCCTCACCTTCAGTTAATCCTATCTCATTTATTAAAATTTGCTTGATCTCTCCTGAAGTAAACCCATATGCTTTGTAAAGCGCATACTCCATGCTATACTTCTTCCCAATGTAAGGGATCTTTGACATGAATGAATAGTACTTCATCCTTATCCTATGCCACAACTTCTGTAATTTCTCTAATAGCCAAGTTTTGATCCTGTGGAACAAGCTTTTTACAGCCCTTGCAGCCCTTGTGATAGCACCCCCAACTCTAGCTAATGTAGTTGATCTACTAGCAGCACCTTTAAGTAGATTAACGACTTTATCACTGACACTTCCTCCCACTTTCTTAATCACGTTCCAGACAGTCTGAAAAGAAGGATGGATGGAGATGAAAATACAAGCAGTCATTGGCAAAGTTGTGATTTCTACAGAAGTGGTATGGGAAGTAGCTATACCAATTTCATCTATTGCCAATCCATCTACACATGCATATTTTCCTAAGGTTTGATTCCATCTACATAAATTCGTTCCGGAGAAGTTTACCACCACCTTCTCTGGCAGAGCATACATGCTTGATAAAATGGCCTCCATTTCGTTGGCGAATAATACAAGAGGCAACCCCTTCTCCAAATAGAATGCTCCTACGAACTCAGTAAAGTATAGGGAAAGAATGAAGAAGATAGCACAGACGATGAGTACCGCAATTGCGGCTGGAATCTCCTCAGCCATTCTTTAAGTTAAGTTGTCCCTAACTTTTAAATTATTTGGTTTAGTGACTTATGTAAAGTATGGGTACTACGTATTTCCCAAAGTTTTCTAGCTCCAAGTAATGAATGGGCAAACCTTTGGTGGTGGCGAGAGCACTCAGACCATATCCATTCTTGTCTCCAATATAAATATCAAAGCATCCTATAGGTTTACAGAGGACAGATTTTATTTCCAAAATTTTGCTACTAATTGAGACGCAGTTCTGGGAAAGTTTAATCTTAACAGCTTGAGTGGAATTCTCATCCAAATAGTTTTCTCCATCATGGTATAAGGAAAGCAGAGCAGCAGAGCTAGAGAACTCAACTAAGCATATCCCAAATATATCCTTAAAACCTAAAAATTCTTGCATATTGACTTCAGAGAATTTTTGTTTATGTGAAATGAAGCTTGAATATAAGGAGTTATTGCAGTTGTCATCCTTATAGATTTGTACGATTGCATAGTTTGCTGGAAGGAAAAAATTACTCATCCCCTTTGTGCTTCCTGCAGATCTACAAACTATGTTGAGATGGTAGCTTAGATCATTGAAGATGGCAACTATTTGCTTTTGAAAGATGCTGAAATAAATTACCACAGCGATCACTACTACTACCAAGATTACAAGTCCTAGGATAAGGAGATTATATAACCATTTAAGTGTCTCTTTCTCAGCCATATTACGCCGGGACGATAACCCTTGTCAATATGAATGCCATATTTTGGTCTATATCAGCAAATTTTTCCAGTCTCTGGGCAAATATCTTAAAAGATGTACTTTCATTGGTATGGACCCAAAGGATAGCATTTCTGGAACAGTTGGTTAGAAAACATTCTTCATCGTCTAGGGCGAAGTAATTTTGAAGTTCCATATCTTCTTCAGTATGCACAGGAAGCTTCACGCATTTCATCCTTATTATATAATCTGCAGCTGAATAGCTTTTAAGTGATCCATCTATTATCTTTTGAGTACCATTAAAGAAATCCTCGCACAAAATAGCAAGGAAGCTTTGAACTTCACCCCTATCTCCAAAATTTCCGTAGGCTATGTAAGAGTAAAACCGTGGGGTAAACTCAGTTTCGATCCAACTAGGAATTGCTGAACTCCAGTTTACATAGCAGAAGGGAGGAAACCAAATTACCCCTAATATAGGAAGCCATCTAACCCTTGGCTCACAAATCTCTTTAAATTTGACCATGCATAGGCAGAAAGATTCGTTACATGAGAATGGAGGTTCAGTGGTGAGGAATTTTCCCTTTATGAAGAGTTCTTCTAAATGAGGCATACATCTTTCAGAATCTCCAAAGATCTGAATGAGGAAATAATCCTGGGGAAAACTCATCACTTCTCCAAATACTACATGATTTGCTCTATTTACTTCCCTCATAGCCAACTCCAGCTTATCTATTTGCCCAATATATACATCTAAGGAGAAACCTGCTAGGTAGGGCAAGATGAAAGTGCCTATCACATAGAAGATTGCGAAGAGCACAACTACTACCACTGCTATGATCTTCATGAGCTGTGTGGACGTAATTCCCATTTACAATCCCTTTATCCCGGTTAAGTTCCTGAGAATTTCAGCTATTCTATGGAAACCCCCAGTTGCAATTGCAACGAGGAACAGTATAAGGACCAGGGCAATTATAATAACTATGATGCTTCTTATCCCAAGTTTAATAGCCCCTTCTACCATGGCCAAAACTTGGTTACATTAATTCCAATACTTGCTAGGAAATCAGTTATGCTTTTTCCAGGATTAATTACTCCAGTCATCGTTAGAATAATGAGGATGAGTAGCAAGAGAACTGCAATTATTAGGATGATTATGGTTTCAGTTCCCAACTGAATAGCTGCTTTCATAGGAAGTTTGGGGAATTTATTCATTAAATATGTTTCTAGCATTTACATGTGGTGCTATTGAGGGAGTAACGATTTCCATCAGAGCCCAAGATTTCACAAGTTACTTTTACTACATCCCCATTTTCAGTATAACAATGATCTTCAGCCACTCCATTAAATGGTCTAGAATCATAAGCAGCAGTGCAAAAAAGGGGACAGGAATTACTGATTGGATGATAACTTCCATTGGCTTGGATGCAGTAAGTTTCACACATCTGCACAAAGGCATCTAACTCTTCAGACTTTCCTGGAGTAATTAACTTGAAGATTTGGGCCAGTGGATTGATTTTAAATACAAAAACTAGAATAAGAAGAAGGATGATCAGCGCTAATATTACCAGGGCTATGGAAGCCAGTGGCAATTCTTGGGCAAGCATTTACTATTTTTATGCACAATTACAGTTTAGTTCACTTGGATTTTCGCAGCATACTTCCCAGTTAGTAGGATTGCATACTTTGCCAGTTCCCCTTAGTCTAAAGCTGCATTTCAGCTTTACCTTTTCCGGAGCATTTGTACTACTAAACGTACCACCAAAGTCCCCAGCGATAGGTGCTACACAATTACCAGCCTGTTCTCCTTGCTCGAAACACCTATCTTTAGTTACGCAAGTTGATGGGTCATACACTTGAAGTTCCTTAGTGCACCAGTCAGAGTACTTTAGGTTGGCCAAAGTTCCAGGCTCATACCTGTCATCTAGAGCTTTACAATACTGGTCCGTGCACAGACTTGTAAACTGTTCTATTGATGTAGGTGCAGGTGAGAGGATAGAAGTTATTAAGCTTCTAAATCCCGGCACGAATACTGCAGCTAGAATTACTAGCACCAAGAGGGCAAGGATTGCCAATACGATGGTATTAATCGGAAGGCCTTGAGCCTTCATAGCATCACCACATTTTTTGCTAGGTTCTCAACCATTAAAAACATTTCGTTTTTCATGGGAGTCTGGCTAAATTCCTAAGGGAGGACAGAATTCCTGAGAAGAATTCTATGATGAGCTCCCTAACCTTGGGATGGAAGATGAAGAGGGCCAGGATTCCAATTAAGATGAGCAATACAATTAATTTGAATATCCCACCTTTTTTCATTTGATAGGAATTACGGAACGAATAGAATCTACTACTTTATTGATCAAGTCCAAAATTGGTTTAGGCCCGAAGAATAGGAAGTAGAATAACAGGATAATGATAACTAAGATGATGGCAACTATTTCCTTGGTTACGAGTTCTACTCCCTTCCTATTTAAATGGCCATAAAAAGGAGATCGCCCCCCACATCTTGTCAATTAGCTCCCCTCCTATTCCCTTCATCTTAGCGATGATAAGTAATCCAATTACTAATAAGAGAACAGCCAAGATTATAGCCAGTACATGCCAAGAGACACCTTTCCTCATCATTTTTCCCTTTGTACTACACAAATTAAAACTTTATCATCACAGAGAGGGAGATCTGAAGGGTAGAAATTAGAAGTGAGGCAAGAGAGGCAATCAGCAGCACTCCATGGAGATCCCATCAAATACCAGCTTCCAAACAGCTTGAGTCTCGAAGTCCAAGTATAAACCTTAGGAAGGAAGAGAACGTTGAGACCACCAGTGAGTACAGAAGAAGCACAAGTCTTATAACATATTCCACAGGAATCCTTGAAAGTAGTTATGGCGCATTCAGGAGGCAAATATCTTACCGTAGGAGCCTTTCTAGATGTGGAGAAAGAATCTAGGTAGAAGATGAAAGCATCCACCTTTCCCGAGATATTTGTATCGTCCTCATAATCCACCAAAGCTTTAGAAGTAAAATTGCCGATGGAGAAGATCAATGAACCATTTAACTCTTGGAACATAGAGATATTTACGTAACAACTCTCATTCACCACCACATCGAAGATGAGACACTCATTGGGAATCATATAAAGTTTCTTGTCATCAGCTTGCTTGAAACAGTAAGTACAATGGCCCTCAGCATACACATCAGATGGCCATATCAACGCACGTCTTTGGGAGGGATTAGAAGCATTTCTACATTCATGAATGCTTGCATCATAGTAAAAGCCAGGATCGCAATGAGCGAGGCCAGCATTATAGAGAAAGTCCATACATTCCTCTCTACTTTTCCTTTCCTTCACCAAACTAAATCCTTGGGAGCAAGGAGTATATCCTTCTAATTTAGAGCAATTCAATGGATTGCCTATCCACTGAGCGCACTTAGTAGGATCTTCTGGATAACAGTAAAAGCCAGGATTGCATGGATTAGCACAGATTCTACAATCCGCCTGCTTCCTTATAACTTTGCTAGAGAGATATTTTACTATCTCTTGCACGCTAACATTTTCCTTGATTTCAGAATGAATTACTGCACAAATTGCAGGATTGTCCTCGAACCAAAGCACATTCCATTGATTACTCCCAAATTTCTTCCAACATGAATAGATTTCACTTCCAATCCTATCTAGGAATTCTGAATAAGTGGCTACTTGATAGTCTCGATAGGCACATCCTACGAGAGGTGTAGTGAAAGGAGGAAGCCTAGTAGGAATTCCAAACAAAGAGAATATTCCAGTGACTATTGAGCCAAATCCCCTCTCAATTCCTAAGAGGATATCTGAGACGCAGAGAATTTCGATACCAGTGTATGGAATTTGGAGACAGGCAGTCTGATACCAATTTCTAATACTAGCACTACTGCTGCAAAAAGCATCATTACTGAAGCCTACGAAGAAGAGAGTGAGGAAGAACGCGAAGAGGAGGAAACTTATAATCACGATAATTATTAGTAAATAATTTCCAATCTTCTCAGCAAATCTCGAACTTTCCTCCATCTTATCTCACACACACGACAATTTTATCATTACAACATGCCATCGCTCTGGTAAGATATCCGCAGCCAGTCCTATGATATTTACATATTTCATTCACCTGCTGAGGAGCATATTCACATGGCCAAGTAAAACTGCACCATTTGACTAACTGAATATCTATAAGGCTCTTTTTTGGACATTTAAAGAGGAGATCTTTGATTGGTGAGGGCTCTGGATAAAACCACCCTCCAGTTAGTCCACATATTGGAGGAAGCTTTAAGAACCATTCATAAATTTCATTTTCTTTCATATAGGCATTCAAGGGAGGCAAATCTTGATAGTAGTGTCTGATCTCAGCCTCCATTCTAGTATCATTAGCTATACAGCAGAGGGCTTGATCTGTAAGGCATGGGAGCTTTATATCTGCTATCAATATATTCATCTCAGCGAATGATTTCCAATCTAGATAATAAATTTCGATGAGCCCACTACTTGGAAAATATTCATTTACCACATCGTAAAACTCAGCCTTCCCATTAGAGCCTGGTTTTACGATTATGGTACTTAACTTACTAGAATTTATCTCAGCTGAAAAGCTTCGGTTGATATACTGAATTATTTCAAGAATTCTGAAAGACGAATTCGAGCTACTATTATAGTAAAGAAAGAAACAGGGATGAAGATATGATCCCTCCTCATGAAGCCAATCTACTCTTCCACTCCCAAATGTAGAGAAACATTGCCTTACATGATAATATAATTGCTTACCAAACTCAGCTTCATCTTGAAACTTGAGCTCAGTACTCTTGGGATTGCAGCTATCCCTAATCCTCACTGAGAACATGAATCCCAAAATTCTAAGTGGAAAAACTTGTGAAGTAATTGTCTTCATGAAGATCGCCTGTCCACAACTTCCACTGAAGCCCAATGCATTACTTATAGTTCCAATCCATGGGAGGAGAAAGAAGACAAGCACAATTAATGCTACTACGCATATTAAGGCTATTATTTCCCAAGCTAATGCCTTCACTCCCTTAAAAAGAAAACCTATTGATAAAAAATTTTCTACCTGTGAGGGAAAGTAAAATTTGAGACTAACCTGTAGAAGAGATTTCCAAAGAGGAAGAGGAGTAAGATGATAACTGCAATAATCAAGATCCAGCCCACAATTCTTTTAGCTATCATCTACACACAATCCACACAACATCTCCTAGATTCTCCCTCCTCACAAATGGAATTCCAATTGCATGCCTGAACACAAGTTTCATTATTGCAGAGTATCTCACTTTCAGCACAATCGAAGTAAGTGAGTGGATTCTTCCTCGATGTGTCATTACAGGCCTTCTCTATCTCCTCATCGCTTGGAAAAACTCCCCTCGTATTTAAGATATAATTCTTGAAGTTCTCTTCACATACTTCCTTAGCTCGAGCTTCGGAATAGCAACAATCCTCCATAAAGCATGGAACTAATGTACCTTCCCCTCGATCCTCATAACCTTCCTTCCACATAGTGTACTTATTCTCACAAAGGCAGTTTTTGTTGCATCCCTTTGGCAGAGCTGAAAATCCATAAATAGCTAGTGTTATCGCTACTAGGAGCACTCCGAAGATCACTCCCCAAATGATTAGCCCCACACTTTCTTCGAACCCCATCCTAAACCCCTGCAATTCCCTTCATTAGCTCAGTAATTCCCAGAGCCATCCTCGCAATCCCACCCAGCAATAATGTGGAGATGAAGGCTAGAAAGATGTAGATTATCATGCTCCTGAACAGAAGTGATGCAATGGTAGCATTTCTGTAATTGGCATCTCCTGGCTTTTCTATATTTGCTACAGCATATCCGATAAGTACTGAGATCTGAATGGTATAAAGTCCAATTACTGCTTGAAAGACATGCAGCGGAACTGAGCCACTTAACTGAAATATTCCAAGCACCATAGGAGTGAGTGCAGTACCCTCGATTCCTTCCCCAAGCGACATGGTTGAGAGCATAGAGATATGCTCAGAGAGTGAAGCCAGTACAAGGGTAATGAGGGCAGTGAGTCCTACCACAACTGCGCTGATTACCGGAGCTAGAAATGTGACCTGAAATCTCATTCCAGAGAGTACTTCATCAAGCACTTCATACGTCCTATTATCTATCCTCTTCAGATTAGACAGATGCCTTGAAAGATAGATAAGAGATACTCCTGCATGCTGCAAACTCTTTTTGGATGTCTCAAGCAAGATCTTAGCTGAAGTCTTAATCAGAGGAGAGGGAAAGAAGTTTATAGCTCCATACTTCTTATGGAAGATTGCCTCCTCGAAGCTTAAACCCAACCTCCTTATATTTGCAGTCACGGTATGCAGAAAATCTGCAGTATCCGAATATTTCATAATCATACCAACTCTTTCTACAGCCTGCTCCTGAGGAAAGCCCTCACTCAGATGGGTTCCAAGCTGGAATATAGCATCAGCTATATCTTTCTCTATATTATAAACTCTTTTTAATATCTTGAGCTTTTGATAGGAGACTAACTTAGTATAGATATATATGGCAGCAGTGATAGATGCAGTGAAGAGGAGACTCATATATACTTGGGTTTCTCCAATGATCGATGAGCTTGGACTCAGACAATATTGAACGAATGGTATCATCATTATGGCACCAACGATAATTGCTGGAAGAATAGCAGGTATGTTTCTTCCTTTGAAAAGAAAACAATGTTTCTTAGCCACAAATGGATGCTCTTCCACCTTTGGGGCTGGGAAACCACTAGGTCTCTTCTTAAGAGCTCCTCTGAGCAGATAATATACGAATGCAGGCAATAACCCATTGTAGAAGATGAAAAGATAAATTGGGTCAAATAGCATTTTGGACATAGCCATAACCATCGGAAACATCACCATTCCAAGGATAGGTAAGATTATTCCTAGCATATAAATTGTATTGAGCGGATTTCTCAATGCACTGGCATATTGTACCATCCTCGTATATGTTCCCTCGATCATTCGGTTTGCAGCTTCATCTAACAGAGCCAATCTGTTGCTTTCCTCAGTCTGGTAAAGGGAGGAAATAATTAGATAGATGGAATCAGCAAAATCTGGACTGATTTCCTTCCACAACATTACATAGCTTTCGAGAGCTTCCCTTAGGTCAGCATATTTCCTAGCTTGAGTATCCCAGATAAGTTTCTTCAGATCATTCCCAATCTCTCCTCCTATGTTTTCAGCAGCAAATTTGACAGCATTTTCCAGATTTGGAATGTGTCTCATATACACAACTAGGTATAAGATGAGAGAGACCAACTCACTAGAATTTCTGATCATCCTATATTCTAGACTTCTCTGTGGAAAGTTTTTGATCCATATGAATAGGCCTATTCCCACAGGAAGCAACAGGATAAAGATAGGAGAGATCAGCATTAAACCAAAGGAGAGAATTGCGGAAGAGATGAGGAGGAGGAAGGCCAGAGAAGCAAAATCTCCTGGTTCCACATCGAGCTCCAGCATTTTGATCGCAAGCAGATTAATGGCCCTTTCCTTCTCAGAGATTCTCCACTTGATTATCCTACCCGCAGATCTAGCGACATCTTCAAAGAATACCTGCAACCTCCCCTTCTTCCTCACTCTTAGCTCCTTATATTCTCTAGTTATAGCTTCGCTTATTTTCTCCAAATCTTTCTCCATCTTATCCCTTCAATTTCAGCTTTAACCATTCCTCGAATTCCCTAATTACATCCTTAGAACTAGGATATCCTTGTTCCATTCGAAGCTTCTCGAAGATTCTATGAAATGCATCATTTGCCTCGCTGTTGAAATCAGCCTCCAAGATATCATATCGATTTAGCCTCTTGGCATATTCTAAAAGCATTTTCTTTATCTCAGCTCTAAGTACTATGTTTTCCCAAACCCTCTCCCAACTCCCAACCCAATCCCTTACCCTACTTGCTATGCTCTTGAGTACCTCACTCTCTCCTTCTAGCAAATCCTTTGTGGGCTTGATTTCATCCTCCCTTGCATCGAATTCCATTAGGTTAACAAAACCTTTTTCCATGATAGGATCCTCCCTCCAATGCTTGCGAACTTCAGAGATTAGGGTTACCCTACGTACCTCGGAAAGTTGATCCGGAGTCCTCACTTTATTTGCTACCACAATTATATCAGTAGCCTTAAAACTCGTCCTAGGAACCTCTAGATCGTTTACCAACCTATCAAATACTGCATAGGGGCTTTCCCCATGAATGGTGCCAGCTACTACATTAGCGAGAGCCCCAATTCTCATAGCTTCGAAAAGAGCCTTTGCCTCTATACTCCTGATCTCTCCAATGATTAGACAGCTATCCCCAAGCCTCAGACTTGTTCTAATTCCATCATCTGCACTCATCTCGGTCTTTTCTCCGACAATAGCTGAGCGTACTTTCATAGAGAGGATATTGTAGTTGATACCTCTGAAGTAATCCACAGGCAATTCTAATGTATCTTCGATCACAATGATCCTATATCTCCTAGGAATTTCAGCGATTAAGCTTCCAAGCAATGAAGTTTTCCCAGAACCCCTAGTCCCTGCGATGAGAATACACCTCCCAGCATCCACTAAAAACCAGAGTAGACCGGCACAGAGTGGAGAGAGGGCCTTCTCCTTCATGAAGAGAGTGAGCGTCCAAGGTCTAGCTCTATGCCTCCTGAAAGCAAACGCATAACCCTTTGGAGAGAGGGGATTTTGGATCACAGCTACTCTGGCTCTGAAGTTCTTTGTAATGAGTTCTGTATCCAGCACGGGATTTGCTTCATCCAGAGGCCTTCCAGACATCAATCTAAATCTAGATGCCCACGCATCAGCTTCCTTTATATTTGGCAAGATATTCGTAACACATTCTCCATACTTAGTATGCTTGACGAAAATAGGGGTACTTCCCACAGGAGCGTTTACATATACGTCCTCTATATTTTCATCTTCAAGCAACACTTCTATCAGTCCAAAGCCAACTGTTAGTCTCACTAGTATCCTGGCAAGCTTCTCGATCTTCTTGTACTCCAGCTTTATTCCACGAGTTCTGCAAAGATCTTCCATTAGATCCCTACTTACATTGAAGAATATTTCCCTCAACCTCTTGGGATCGATGAATTCTGCCTCCTTTGGCTTATACTTCAAAAGAGTTTCCCTCACCTCATCTAAAAGCACATATTCTTCCTCACTCAGTTGAAATTCAGGAGGAGTTATATGATAGAGCAATGTGACTTTTCCAGGAATTCTAAAGATGGATACTTCACTTTTATCCTCCACTCCAACATCATAACTATCTATTTCCTCCGCCTTTACAGGAATTTCAGTCATCAATCTTGTGTACATGAAGTTTGGCCTTATCATGGGTTCAAAGATAGTTCTATAGATTTCCCTATCTCCCACCCTATGACCAGCCAATTTCTCCTTCACAGCCTGAATGAGAGATGTCCTCTCCAACACTTGTCGAATCAACTCTAATCTATTTATGTAGAGCTGTTTGCAGTTTACACATCTTTCAGGTAATTTTACTAAAGTTGCTCTCTCTTCTCTCAATGTCCTCACACATTCAACATAGGCCCCAATTGGGTCCCTCTTCAACATGTCGAATACAATTCTCCTTAGCCTGATCAACCAGCTTCCAATGCATTTAGTACATTCTCTCGTATAAACCAATCCTTCAGGAGAAATTACCTTATAGTCCTTTACTAGCCTCACATAAGCTTCAGCCACATCATTCAACATTCTGGCCTGTTCTTCAGAGTACATGTAATTTCTTTCAGAAGATAACACAACACTCGTTACTTTTCCTCCTTCAATAATGTAATTAATCACTCTCTCCATGCAAATCTCATTATCCTCTATGCTCGGATAATACACACAGCCGATACAATTCACATTCAGGATTACGTCAGCCCCCTCTCTTTCTATCGTATAACTACACGGCTCTTTTGGCATAATAATCTGGGTAAGCTCAGCATATAAATATTTAATTGCTCTAATGGTATCGATAAGTATTAAAACGAGGCCCCACTTATCCAAAAAATGGAGGTAGGAATTCCAATCGAGAAAAAGGACTTCCAAAAGTTTGTTTCTGGCAAAATTGCTGAGTTGAATGAGAGGCTTAGAATGTTAGAGACCAGAGTCCAACAGTTGAGAGAGAATCAGAGGCTTCTCTCTGAGAACTTGCTTTCCAAAACCGAAGAGCTTAAGGCGATGATTCGAGATCTGAATTTTAGGATGGAGGAGATGAAAGGCCAAGTTAAGGCTATGCAAGAGGCTGTTAAGGCCTTTTCAAAGGAAATTGAGAATGTGGCAAGAGTGCAAGATATAAAGGTACTTGAGAAATACATAAATCTTTTAGATCCCACTCGATTTTTAACTAAGGATGAGGCTCTAAGGCTGATTAGGAGGGAGCTTGGAAAGGAGTGATGGTTATGCCTTTCGGATTATTTAAGAAAAAAAAGGAGAAGGAAGAGGAATTCGTAACCACTATTCCCTTACAGGATGTAATCGCCTTAAAAGCTCAAGGCCTAACAAATGAGCAGATCATCAATCAACTTAGAGCCCAAGGTTATAGCTTTGCTCAGATAAGGGATGCCCTTGCCCAAGCTGAGATCAAAGGAGCTGTAGTACGCAAGGCAGAAGCTCTTCCTACACCTCCTGAGACAATTACTCCCACTCCAATTCCAACCCCAGGAATAACTGCTCCAGTCCCAGTGACTCCACCAGGAGCCCCCACTCCTCCTGAGAAGGAAAGAGATATAGAGACCATAGAGAGGATCTTAGAGGAGATCATAGAGGAGAAGTGGAGAGATGTAGATGAAAAGTTGAAGGAAATAGAGAAATGGAAGGAGGTAGTAGAGAGCAGAGTTAACGAGACCTCTAATAGGCTCAATGAGATCGTATCGAGGCTGGGGATGATAGAACAGACGATAGCTTCAAAGGTAAGCGAATATGGGAAGAGCATGCAAGAAGTGGCCTCTCAGATGGCAGCAATGGAGAAGATAATGACCAAGCTCATTCCAAGTCTTGCCGATAGTATCAAGGAATTGAGGGAAGTAATAGAGAGCAGTAAGAAGGGGCTTGCTTAAGTCTTTTTGTAGGTTACAGCATATGCAGATACTGCCACTAGAACAAGAAAACCAATTAGGGCTAATACCGTAGGATTAGTAATTACGAGCATAGTCTCTACAAACGGAGGGGGGAGAGTAGCATTTGTCGCATTATACATCTGCCTATATTCTGGATGCCATAGTTCTGGAAATACCCAAACAGCAGTCGAGTAGAAGATAATGAGGAGCACTATTACAATGAGAATAGCTATTGCTGGATTTCTCATAGCTTTGGTCACATCTTCCATACTAGCTCCTAAGAAGATTACCATCATGAGGAGGAAGAAAGCGAAGATGATGAGTACTATTAAAAATGGAATGAGAAATTCAATGTAGTTTACAAAGGGTTTATACATTCCTATGAGGAGGGCCACCACGAAAGCTATTACTGCATTTACATCTATTCTATCTGAGACTATTTTCGTTTTGCTGAGAATTCCAAATAGGAGTACAGCGATTAACAATGGAACAAAAAAATAAGAAAAACCTAAGGCTCTGAGCAGATCGATCACTGTGGGAACCTCTGCCATTATTTACCTCCCTCTTCCTTTCCGAAGATCACCCAAGCAGCAGCCACGATGAGGATGACCAATACGATGATCAAAGCTATATCCTGGGTTTCTATCGTTACTAGTGTTGGAAACTTTTCAGTTACAGGAATTCCAAACTTTTCAGCATTTGCTACGATCGTAGGCACTACTGTATATGCTGTGAGGGCAAATACAAGCAACACTAATCCTAATGCTATCCACTTGGTTGGCCCTCTAAGGCCGAAGATTCCAGCAATTATTAAAATTATTACTCCAAGTACTGCTGCGATCCCAGTATACGGCACTAGCTTTGAGATTACTGTAGTTGACCAAATTGATAGGGATGCTAAAATGGAGAGGCAAAGAGCTACGATAGCTCTAGCCCCCCTCTTTTTCTTAAAGGCCTCGATGTTTCCTAGGAAGGTATAGAAAATCGCTAGGAGGATGAGGAATACTAGCCAGAACACTACTGGATCTACGTTTGGTGGAGTGATCTTCATCAATGCCTCATAAAGCTCAGGTATTGCATCTGCTAAGGCCATTACCTCTCACCTTCAGGTTTTTCCCTAATAATAATAGCAATTGCAGCTATAAAAATTATGAGGAAAAATGAAATGGCAAGCACGTCTCCCAGAGGTATACCTATGGCTGCCCCAACCTCTCCCAAGGCTCGAAATAAAGGAATTCCAGCCAGTTCAGCAATTACATAGAGTATCGTAAACACTACTCCTACCATTCCAGCATATTTTAACCATTTTGGAAGCTGGGTCTGTTCCCCAGCAATTAAAGTAGAGAGCATGAGCAGACAAACAATTGCTATCGCGGCCACTCCAGCGACTTCGGAGAAGATCCTAATAGCATTTGTCACCCAAGCAGCAGCCACAGCTATGAATGCCATTGAGAGGGCTACAGTAGCATTTATATCCTTCCTCCCCTTTCCGAATACTTCAGTCCTTTCTAATATTCCGAAGATGATAGCAAATATGAGGAGGAATGGGAGGAAATACTGAAAAACTCCGAGGTTCTCCAATAACGTTATTACATTCCCTAGCCCATACCCTCCTCCATCCATTAACTTTAGCCAAAAAATCCAAGTTAATAAAAGTTTTGATTACTGTTTAGTTATTTCTCAAGCTCCTTTTCCCTTACCCTAGAGAGGAGATCAAGTGATCCCCATACGATGATAGCAAGAGGTAGTAGGAAAGTGATCCAGTAAGTATATGCTCCTAGAAAGGTTTGAATCAGTGGACCGAAGAATGGGAGGACAAAGAGGAGGAGCACTCCAACGAGTATTTTTCCAAGCCAGTTGAATTTTCCCCTCATGAAATAAATTACCATGAGCATGATGAATAGAGAAATATAGGGAAGGAATGACTCCACTGCCTTATAGAGGGAATAATTTCCAATTATAGGAATCTTTCCAAACTGAGGATTGGTGAGGAGGATGAAATACACGAAAATTCCAAAGAGGATGGCTATTGGCTTGGCTAAAGAGGGGGAACTCCTCCTTAGCCCGAAGTTTACCACTATCATCACTATGGCTGCTATGAAGGCTGGGAAGATGAGATCTTGATGTTTCACCAATACTTCTCTTATATCGAAGGCGAATGAATAACTCAATACAAGAAAGATGCAAATCCCAATCAAAATCGGTCTGAAATTCATACAATTTTCTTAGAGTTTGAATTATAAAAACTTTGGGGAGAATTTTTAAGTTTAGGATTCAATTAAACTCCATGGGGATAGAGGTAATAGGTGTTACATTTGCCATATGCTCGGCATTAGCCCACCTCCTCTTCACTTACCTTTTCCTCGAGAAGAATGATGATTTTTTCCTCCTCTTCCAGCTCCTATTCCTCCTTCTTCACTTTCTCTCTGTGGAGTGGAGCTTCTGGCTCATTGGCCTTGATTTGAGAACCCTAATAACTTCCCTAAACTTCCCAACGATCTTTTACTTCTCCAGCTGGCTCTTAATGAACTTTTCCATCCTCCTCAAATTCGGAAGAAAGAAGCCTTTGATCTACTTCATCCTAGTATTGCTCGTAGCCTGGCTTATTATGCAATTCTGCATGAATTGCCTTTCAGAAAAGATGTATGCTTAGGAAATAGAAAAGCATATAAAAAATAATTCTTCCACTCATCTCGAGGTAAGGTGGGGGAGGAGAGAGAGATTTTCACCAGCGCTGAGGAGATAGGAATTCTAAGTGAAGAAGCCATTACGAAGAGCTTGGTGGAAGAGACAGCCATATCTAGAGAAGTGGCTGAAGAAATTGCGAGGGAAGTAATAAATGAGGTGAGAAAGCTCGACTTAAAGTTCATTTCAGGCCCATTGGTGAGGGAAATTACCTGTGTTAAGCTCTTGGAAAGAGGACTAGAGGAGGAGAGGAAGAAATACACTAGGCTTGGAAAGCCTGTGTATGATGTAGCTAAGCTTATTTTCTCAAGAAATCATGAGAATGCAAATACCTTTTACAATCCTGAGTTCATACATAAGGAGCTAGCAGGCTCCATAGCTAAGGAATATGCCTTCCTTCATCTTCTTCCTCCGGACGTTGTGAGGGAACACATGAGCGGCACGATCCATATCCATACTCTCGAATATTTCTTAGATAGGCCATTCTGCTTCGAGCATAACATTCAGTACTTCCTCAGGAAAGGTGTGGTTACAGATGGAACCGGAACCTTTGTGGCTGTTCCCCATCCCCCAAAGCACTTAGATGCTGCTATGATGCAACTTGCTAAGGTACTTCAGGCCTCTCAGCTCGTCTTTTCAGGAGGGCAAGGTTTCGACAACTTTAATGTAATCCTAGCTCCATATGCTAGAGGAGAAAGTTATGAGGAAATTAAACAGGCAGTACAGTATTTCATATTCGAGCTAGATACGATGAACTTTTCAAGGGGAGGACAGACAGCCTTTACAAATATAAGCCTAGAATTTGAGGTTCCACAATATTTGAATGAGCTTCCAGTAGTCCTTCCAGGAGGGAAAGTGAGTAGGGAAGTAAGTTATTCAGATTTTCAAGAGGAGGCTCAGCAAATCTTGAAAGCCTTCATAGAGGTCTCTATGAAAGGAGATGCTCTAGGAAAACCTTTCCACTTCCCAAAACTGGAGTTCAAGTTGAGGAAGAACTCTTTTAAAAATCCCCTCTTTTTGGAAGTAAGCAAACTGGTATGTAAATATGGTACCCCCTATTTCCTAAACCTCTGTGCTCCCTACATGCCTGAGGTGGTTCAAAGCCAATGTTGTCGTTACTTTCTCATTCCAAGCTCAAAGCAGATGCAGAGGCTTAAGGAAGGTAAGCTTAGATTTGGAAGTCTTCAGGTGGTTTCGATCAACTTACCAAGACTCTCTTATCTTTCTAGGGACGAAGATGTATTTTTGGAGAGAATACAGAATACATTTGAATTATGTGATAAAGTTTTTGAGGCGAAGAGGAAGAGCTTGAGAAAATTCATAGAGAGGGGAGCCTCACCATTTCTTACAATGGATTTCGATGGAGAACCATATTTCATCCTAGAAGAGCAAAGCAATACAATTGGTTTCGTAGGACTAAATGAGGCGGTTTGGAAACTTAGTGGGAAGCAGTTGCATGAGGATAGAAGTGCTTGGAAACTAGGGCTGAGAATAGTAAGGTTCATGAGAGACTTAGTTGAGGAGAGAAGCAGGACCACTGGAATCGAGCACGGACTGGTACAAACTCCTGCAGAATCCACTGCCCATAGATTTGCATTACTCGATCTAAAATATTTCGGAGACAAATCCCTAGTAAGAGGAGATAGGCAAAGTAGAGCTGTATATTATACAAACTCTTCTCATGTCTATGTAGGAGCAGAGATCGCCCTTTGGGAGAAGATCAGGATAGAGAGCAGTTTTCATCCCTTGGTGAAGGGAGGAGCAATTACTCATATTTGGCTAGGAGAAAATTCTCCAGATCCTGAGGCAATTTCTTCCTTAATCCAGAGGATAGCTACTAAGTCCCTGTGCTCCTACTTTGCCTTCACTAGAGATTTTACCATTTGTAAGAACTGCAGACAGTTCTTCTCAGGAATTCACAACTCCTGTCCTAGCTGTAAGGGAATGAATGTGGAAGCCTATAGTAGGATAACTGGATATATAGTACCCATTAGTGCTTGGAATGCTGGGAAATTGCAGGAGCTTAAGGAGAGGAGGAGATATGCCTTATAAGGTTGAGCTTAGGTTTTTCAAATCTAGAAATTGTCCAAAGTGTAGGGAAGCTGAACCCATAGTGAGGAAGGTTGTAGATGAGCTAAAGGAGGTGAAGCTGATAGAAATCTACGTAGAGGATGAACCCGAAGAGGCATTGATGTATCAAGTCACCTCAGTCCCAAGCATCGCGATCGATGAAGAAACGATTTGGTTTGGGGAAGTCCCAAGTGAGACCGAGCTTAGAGAAAAGCTTCTCGAGGCCTTAAAATGATCTTAAGCAGGAAAGATATAATGAGGCTGCAAGAGGAGGAAGGTTTGATAGAGGGAGCCATAGATTTCGAGAAACAGCTTACTTCTCAAGGAATAGATTTAACTGTGAGAGAAGTTCACGAGTTGCTTGAAGAGGGTTGTATAGATTTCGACAATACTAGGAGAAAGCTTCCAAAGACTAGAAAATTAGAGTGGGAGGGAGACAAGCTTTTCCTCAAGCCAGGAGTGTATAAGATAGTGACAAATGAGATATTTAATCTTCCACTAGATGTCGCAGCCTTATGCCAGCCTAGGACTTCCCTACTTCGTTCAGGGGCCTTTGTGGCTACAGGAGTATGGGACGCTGGCTTTTATGGGAGAGCAGAGTTCATATTACATGTTCTGAATCCCCACGGCCTCATCCTCATGAAGAACGCTAGGATAGCCCAACTCCTTTTCATAAAGCTTAGCTGGAAAACTGACAAACCATATAGAGGCATCTTCTACGGTCAGAAATGAAGTGTTGGATAGCTGGAATAGAAGGAATAAGCACTGTGGATTGGCCAGGAAAGATTGTGAGTGTGATTTTCCTTTCAGGCTGCAATTTGAAATGTAGATACTGCTATAACTCTCACATCTTAGAAATCTCTTCGGGCAAACTGCTTAATGCAGAAGAGGTGGAGGAGAAAGTAAGTAAGAATCTCCCCCTCCTCGATGGAATTTTGTTCAGCGGAGGAGAACCAACTCTTCAGCCAGGGGTTTTACATGAGCTAGCAAGCTGGGCGAAGAGGAAGGGCCTACTAGTAGGAGTAGAATCAAATGGTACGAGACCAGATGTTCTCTCAGCACTCCTAGGTGATAGATTACTGGACTTTGTAGCCATCGATGTAAAGGCCCCAATAAACTTCGAAAATTATTCCCGAATTACTCCCATTTCCCCCTCAGAAGTCCAAAATATTAAAATGAGTTTAGACCTGCTGAGGAGAACTGGAATAGAATTTGAGGTGAGAACAACTTTAGTTCCAAATCTCATCCGGGAAGAGGATCTAGAAAAGATGTATGGGGAGGTGAAGGGCTGTAAATGGATCTGGCAGAAGTTCAGAAAGCTTCCTACAGTACTAGATCAGAGCCTATTGGAGTTTTCCCCTTCTGAGATTTCGAGGATTAGAGAACTCTCTAGGAGATTCGAAGGAGTAGTTCTGAGGTTTTGGGAATAATTTCGAAATAGTTAAAAAGTAAGAGATTATTGGATAAATGTGGTGAAAATGAGGAAGGCACAAGCCGCTTTGGAGTACTTAATGAATTACTGGTGGGCTCTACTGATCATCATTATAATAGGAGTAGTAGTCTGGAGATTCCTATTAAGTGGAGTGGTTTCACCACCAAGCTGGAGACCCCCATTTGAATTGGAAGGGATTCCAATCACTTCCTACTCAATTAGGAGCAACGGTACTGTATATTTAGTAGTCGAGAACAGGAGGGAAGATTCAGTTACCATAGGATATCTAGAAGTAGCAATAGGAGACTGTACTAGTAATTGGACTGGAAGCCTTACCATTCCCTCTCAAGGCTCACAGAATTTTACACTTACCGGTAATTGTGCCCTTACTCCAGGAGCTACAGTCACTGCTAATTTCACAATGGAATACATTTTCAAAGAAGTTCCTCATAGGCCGTTTGAGTCAATAACAGTTAAGGTAGAAGCTTAAGCCCTTACACTTTTATCTTTTCAATTTTTCCACCAGTTCAATTATTACTTCTTTAGCCTTACTGGCCAGCAAAAAATCAAATTCATACTTTTCCTTCAAGATCTCACTTACTTTCAAGATATCCTCAGCTGTGATTATTCGAGCAGAAGTTCCAATCACTTCCCTCAATCTCTCCCTCCTCTCCGCCATATCCTCGAATCGTTCTAACAGTTTTGCTGAGAATTCAGCAAATGCTTTTGGAAAATCCTTATTCATCTGAAGCAAGAGATTACCCAGTTTTCCATATTCCTCATCCAACATCTCCTTGAGCTCTATTATTATTTTCTTCTCATAACTTTCAGAGAAGTATAGAGAAGCTATTCCAACGAAGGTGCTGAAATTTGGAATCATTTGAGCAAGCCTCTCGATCACGCAGAAGGAAGAGTAACATTGTAATAGGAGGGGCAGACTCTCTTTTTCCATACCTTCCCCTACCTTCATCTTTGAAGCTCTGGAGATGAGGTAAAGTACTTTTTCAAGCTCCTCAGGTATCGCTAAGATATCTTTGACCATTTATCTTACCTTACACTTCTTCTCCCTGCCGAAGGAATTTTCCTAGCACTCACGCAGTTGAGGAACTGATTTACTAGATCCATAGCTTCCCTAATAGTGTATTCTCCGAGAAGCTTCCTATCCCCATTTTCTAATACTCCAAAATGGAGAATCTTATCGTGTTCCTCATCGTACACTACCTCATCTTTTACTACTTTCGGCATTCCAAGCAATTTTTCGGCTATCGTTCGTCTGAGAAACTCGGATTTCGTAATTCCAAGCTTTCTGCATACGCTTTCCAATTCCTTTAAAAGTTCTCCTTCAAGTTTTACACTTACTATTTTTTTCATACGGTTTGAAAAATTTCTTACATTTAAAAATTTTTCTAAAATTTTAGAAAAAATAAAACCATTTAATTTTTTTTAATACAAATTTACAAAAATTTAATTTTTATGACAAAATTAATTCGGTAATATAATTGGTTCTAATTCAGCACATCAAAAACCCACGTTCCTAATAGGGAAGAAATAAAACTTTAAATAAGCCCCCCTCCAGTTAAGGTTATGAAGATTGAGGAAGTTCTGAAAGAGAAGAAAGCTAGGGTGGTGAAACAGGCCTTAGCTACAGCAAGCCTCTATTATTTCGATGCTTGGATGAAGAGTGTAGAGGAAGTTGATCTCACTGAGCTTAAGGAGAAGCTAAGGCAAATTAAGGAATTTTCGTTGGATCATTTAGGTGAGTTGAAGGAAAAGGCTGTTAATTCCCTCTCTAGGAATGGGATATGTGTTCATGAAGCTAGAGATGCTAGAGAGGCAAAGAGGATACTACGCGAGCTCATTCCTAGAGGAGAAAAAGTAGTGAAGTCGAAGTCAAATACGATTAGGGAACTTGGGATTGTGGAAGGACTCAGGAGAAGAAACGAGGTAATAGAGACAGACTTAGGAGACTTCATAGTAGAACTTTGTGGGGAAGAGCCGATTCACTCCATTGTCCCAGGAATCCACATTTCTTTGCAGAGAATGAAGGAAAAGATCTTTGAGAAATTTGGAAAGAAATTAGGAAGTGTTGAAGAGGTTATTCAGTTTTTGAGGGAGCATATTAGGAGAGCCATCTTCACAGCCAATGTAGCTTTGACTGGAGCAAATGCAATTGCTGCTGATGGCTCCATCTTTATAGTAGAGAACGAGGGCAACATTTCCCTCCTTTCTAGAATCCCTAAAATCCACATCATAGTGGCAGGCATTGAGAAACTTGTTGCTGATTCCCAGTCAGCTCTACGGATCTGTCAAGCTTTAGCTCTCTGGGGTACAGGAGCTGCAAGTAGCTACATAAATATAATTTCTTCTCCAAGCAAGACCGCAGATCTCGGAACCTTGATCTATGGAGCTCAAGGAGCAAGAGAGGTACATTTAATTTTGGTGGATAATGGTAGAACCGAGCTCATCCAAAAAGGGTATAAGGAGGCCCTCTACTGTATTAATTGCGGAGCCTGCCTCTACTTTTGCCCAGTCTATAGAGAGCTTACTACTCACTTCGGAGGTCAAATATTGGGACCTCAAGGAGTGATTAGGAGGGCAGCCAGAGATCTTAAGAAGAATTTCAGAGATCTTTTCTTATGTACCAATTGCGGAGCCTGTGAGAAAATTTGTCCAGTAGGAATAGCCATTCCCCACTTGGTTAAGATGTTGAGAGGGAAGGCAAATTCCCAAAAGCTTGAAATGGAGGCAAATAGGAAGATGATCCAAAACCTAAGAAAAAGTGGAAATCCCTTTAGTAGCGCTAGGGAGAAAATAAAAGAGATATATTGCTGCTGAAATGATATTCCACAAATTTTTTGGGAGAAATACACTCTTTTACCCAGGCTGTCTCCTAAAATTCTTACTTCCAGAACTTAGAGATAAGTACTCCCAAATCCTAGAAAAAATTGGTTTGGATTTCATTGAACTGGAGAAAATTGAACTTTGCTGTGGCTCTCCAATCTTAAGTGCAGGATATCCTGCAGAGTTTAAGAAAGTAGCTACCAAGAACTTGGAGCTCTTTAACAAATATGGAGTGGAAAAAATAATTACTGCTTGCCCTGCTTGTTATCGGACTTTGAAGTTCGAATATCCCTTAGTTGCCTCATCAAATATCCAGGTGGAGCATATCTCGCAAACTATTTTGAGAGCGATGGAGGAGGGCAAACTCAAGTATAAGTCTAGAGGAGGAGTGGTAACCTATCACGATCCCTGTCACCTTGGGAGATACTCAGGAATCTATGAGGAGCCAAGACAAATTCTAAGAAAGCTTGGATACAAAGTGGTTGAAATGAAATTAAACAGAGAATATAGCTTCTGCTGTGGTGGTGGGGGAGGAGTAAAGGCCAATTACCCAAAGTTAGCACTAGAAATAGCTAAGGATAGAGTACTCCAGGCCATGGAGGTTGGAGCTGAACTCTTAGTTACTACTTGCCCCATGTGCTACATTTCCTTAAAAGGAGCAAGTGAGGAGTTAAATAATAAAATAAAGGTAGTAGAGCTTTCAGAAATTTTGTGAAATTTGGAAAGATACAGCATCCAGGCTTTCTAAAAAGATGATAAAATGCGGGGGCTGGGATTCGAACCCAGGAAGGCACTAAGCCATCAGGTTTCACAGAGCTCTTGAGCCTGACCCCTTTGACCGCTTGGGTACCCCCGCTTAGAGTTTAAAATGTATCAAGATTTTTTAATTCTTATCTTAGCTTAAAGACTGGCTCCCCAATTATTGGATGTTCAAGTGCTAGGATATTATTTTCTACGAGCACTCTTCCCCATTCATTTAATATATTTCTATCTATTCCAAGCACCCTCGAAGCCTCACTTAAGCTCACTCTCTTATTCATCTCCACTAGCTTCAAGAACTCCCTAACCTTCTCCTCCACCTTCTCCCTACTTACCAACAAGTTCTCATCCATTAAGTTTCTGAAATCCACATTTTCCAAGTTCTTCGTGAGGAGGAATAGATTATCGGTCAGTAGCTTAAAGTTTTCACCAGCCACTATGGTTTTTTCCTCACTAGCTTGGAGTTGAAGCAATTCTTCCCTAATCTTCTCCAATTCTATTTTCCTAGATGGAGGAGGCCTAACTTCTGTTTTTATCTCTACCTTTCCCTCTTTCCTCTCCTCATACTTCTCCTCCTTCTCCGGAAGGAGAGCTAGCAGATCCTCAAGGATTTCCTCGATCTCCGAGAATTTCTCTAAGATAAGTAACTTCCTACTCCACCTGAGTTCCCTAAATCTTTCCATGGCCTCTACATTTGCTCTAAGCTCCCTTACAAGTTCATCCAGTTTGAAGGCTTTTCTCAGAAGTTCTGGAGAATCTCCAATTCTGATGAAGTAATCTTCCTCCATTTAGAGAAATTTATAAATTAGGATATAATAAATTTTCTAATGGAGGAGCTCAGAAAGAAGAGAGAGGTTCTAAAGCTCTTGACGAAGAACCTAGAACTTATGAATCTCAATCAACTTCTCGCTCTAATAAAGAGATTTAATGGTGGCGTGGAGCTGAATTCGCTAGCAGAGCTAGTGAATATCTCTCCTGAACTTATGTTGAGGGAAATACTTTTCTTAGAGAGAACTGGAAAGGTGAGACTTACCAAGGAGGGAAAAGTTATTTATAGAAAAGCCTAAACATTCTCTCCACTAGACTCTCCTTCCTCTTCATTCCCAGATAGCACAGCACAGCATCATTGAAATCTCTAGAAGCCCTTGCTCTGGGAAAAATCTCCACTACTGGAGAAAGATATTCGGTAGCTTCACTGACCTTAGGATCTTCATTTATTACCCCAATTATTTCCTTTCCAAGGAATTTCTTAAGTTGATCTAGAAGCAATCCAAATCTCTTATTATATTTATTGATTATTATTCCTCTCACCTCCTTTCCAAGCTGGGAGCAGAGCTCAAGTAGCTTTAAAGTTTCACCTATAGAGGCTACATCTTGAGTAGTGATTCCAAGCACTTCATCACTAGCTTCGATACATGCCAATAAATTCTCATTTATTCCAGCAGGGGTGTCGAGAATGATGTAATCAAATAGATCTCTAATCTTCTCTAAAGTATTTGACAATCCCTTAGCCTTTACCTTCATGATCAGTTCGTAATCGATGCTTCCAGGAAGGATCTTAAGTCCAGATTTGGGGTGGAGATAAATTGCATCTAATACTTTCTTCCTGTTGAGCATCACGTGATGTAATGTATTTGCGTTTTTCAGATCTATTCCGAATTGCATAGCTAAATTGGCCCCACTCAAGTTTCCATCGATCACTAAAGTATTGTATCCTAAGCTGGAGAGGAGATATGAGAAATTGGCAGCACAAGTAGTCTTACCCACCCCTCCCTTGATGGAGGAGAAAGCTATTACCTTTCCCATAACAAAAATGGAACGACACCCACATAAATTTTTTACTATTCCCTAACTCTTGAGTTTCTCCTCCACTTCCTTGATTAGCTTGATAGCTTTCCTTAGCTCTTCCCTCCCCTTCTTCGTTAAATAGTAATATCTCCTCCTTCCAAGTTTCCTACTCTTAACATATCCCCTGAATTGTAGCAGGTAAAGCACCTTATAGCATGTAATCCTGCTCGGAGAAAATCCAAAGCTAGAGAGCTCATTCCTGAGCACATATGCATGCATCGGCCTCTTACTTAGGAGCTTTAAGATCCAGATCCACAAGGTTTCAGTAGTTAAGTTTCTCCATAACCTCAGAATTTCCCTAGATCTCTCCATTTAAACATGAAAAAATTTTAATTTTAAATATTTTCTCTATAGAAAATATGATTAAGGTAGGAATAATTGGAGTAGGCAATTGTGCAGCAGCCTTGGTGCAAGGAGTCGAGTACTATAGGAAGAGCAGGGTAAAAATTGGTCTGATCAAGGAGAGAATAGGAAAATATAGAGTATCAGATATAGATTTTGTGAGCGCATTCGATGTAGACGTAAATAAGGTTGGGAAGAAGCTCTCAGAAGCCATTTTTACTATGCCAAATTCAGTGAGTTGGGTAAAGAAGATCTCGGTTGGAAAAGATGTGATAGTGAAAGAGAGCCCAGTGCTAGATGGAGTTGGGAGATATTTGGGAAAAGTTGTCAAGCCTAAGAAATCCAATAAAACCTTACATGAGCTTAAGAAAGAAATCCTTAAGGAGCTTGAAACTACTGGCACTGAGATCTTGATCAATTACTTGCCTGTAGGAGCCAGAAGAGCTACAGAATTCTGGGCTTCAATAGCATTGGAAGCAGGCTGCGGCTTCATTAACTCCATCCCAGTATTTATTGCTTCTAATCCCAAATGGGCCAAGAAATTTGAGGAGGAGAATTTACCAGTCATAGGAGATGATATCAAGAGCCAAGTGGGAGCTACAATTATCCATAGGGCACTCACCCAGCTCTGCATCCTGAGAGGGGCTAAGATAAATAGGACTTATCAGATCAACGTGGGAGGAAATACAGATTTTCTAAACATGCTGGAGAGGGAAAGATTGTATTTCAAAAAGATTTCAAAGACAGAAGCTGTCCGCAGCTTGATTCGAGGAATTAGAGATGAAGATATATATGTGGGGCCAAGTGATTTCATCCCGTTTTTAGGAAATACTAAGCTTGCATTCATTAGAATAGATGGAAGCATGTTCGCAGGAATTCCCTTCACCATAGAGTTGAAACTTGAGGTAGACGATAAGGCTAATTCCGCTGGAGCAGCTGTAGATGCAATTAGATACTGTAAACTGGCTTTAGATAGGGGAATAGGAGGGGCATTGATAGGCCCAAGTGCTTGGCTCATGAAACATCCTCCTATCTTCTATACGGATGAGGATGCCTTCAAGCTAGCTGAAGCTTTTGAGAGAGATACCCAATAGAATTGCTCAGCAAACCATTATTCTCCTCCTTAATCACTCTAAACTCTAGACATGAAGCTACTGGGCCCGCTGGGACTTGAACCCAGGACCTTCGCCTCGTAAGGGCGACGTCATAACCCCTAGACCACGGGCCCATGCGGTGGGCACCATGGATGGGTGAAATTCAGCTATGAGCTTGTTCAAGCCTTGGCTCCCCCCTGCACCCCCATAAGCACCCATGGAGTGCGCTTAGGGTTGCTTCCTTCCGGACCTGGCCCGGTTCACGCATCCATAGGTCCTATGGGACAAGAGCTCATCGTTACAGCTTGAGGCCCATAACTGAACTCCACCGCTCCATGGCTTCGACCCGTGAGGGCTTCGGTCGGAGCATTTCGCTCCTTAAGGGCCTGCCCTAGGCCCCGTCTAGCCCACCGCAATACTAAGGACTAATTTTCCTCTTATAAAATTTTAGGAGAACTAGGACTGCGATTGGAAGCAATAGGATAAAGTGGAGTTCATCTAGCTCCTCCACTATATAAATCCCAAATGGACCTGGATTCACATATACGTTATAGGAAAAGTTTATTTCCTTGTTTAGGTTGTCGCATCCTCCAAAGCTCAGATCCTTGATTAGGATTCTTATCCTCCCTTGCACATTGGGAAAGAGAGGAGTAAATGAGTGTTTCCAAACTAAAGACTCTCCTCCAGCTAATGAGAAATTAGTTGTCTGGAGTTCAGAAGTTTGATAACTATTTTCAGGAGTACTCGAAATTATGAGGAAAGCAGTTGGATCTTGGCTGATGTTAATACTATAATTTAGTTCTTGCTCTCCAGCATTTCTCAATGCATAGGAAAGGGCATGATCGATTCCGAAGAGCATATCATAGCTCTGAGCAGCACTATAGTGTTCTCCTCCAGCATCTTTGCTAATAGTCCAAGAGAGGATTGGATTGATCTCTAGCTCCCCATAAGGGCTTGTAGGAGAAAAGCTCCCGGTAGTTCTAAGCTCAGTTATTTCAGTTTCAGTAGAATAGTAGAATACCGAGAATTCATAAGGGATCTGTGAACCCAATGCATGGCATTGCATTCTCTCCATCCATCTAAAGGAGAACAAGGTGACATATCCACTCTTGATTGAGCTAGGTATTATCTGTGGAGTAGCATAGAGGCCTCCAGAGCTGAGGGTAGCATTGATTATCTCAGCACTAATGCTCCCATTATTCTTCACATAAAAGATCACCTCAGGCACATTATGAATATAGGCATACTTTACTACTACTGCTTCAGGAATCAGATGAGCGACTTTTACTATGATGCTTCCATATTCTCCTTGAGCAAAAACCAAATCGATCAGGAGGAGCCCAAATGCGATGAGGAGAAATCTAGGCTTCATCTTTTCCAAATTTAATCACTCGCAATCTCCTATCCCCTCTTACCCTACTTTCCCTTCCTCCTATTATCTTCACTCCATATTTCCTGCATAGATTGTAAAGCCCTTCATCCACTACTGAGTCAACGAGGATTGTATGGGGTCTTAAGCTTGGAAGGACGCTTTCCAGCTTATCTAACGGTACTCTAGCTACTATATTCAATTTCTCATCGAGCAGCAGAGCACCTTCCGAGTTTGCTATTTCATTGAAGAGATTTCTCAACTTCAGGAATTTTCCCTTCCTCCTCTTTAAATATTCTTCCACTTTAATCCTGGATTTTAGGCATTTGAAGATCTCCTTTTTAGTAAGCTCCTCCACCTCCTTTCCGGGAGGAGCAAAAGCTATATAGCTCGCTTTCGCTCTCCTCAAGAAATTATCTACTATCATCCTCCCTCCCCTATCCCCATCTACAAACAAAGTCACTTCCTTCCTCTTACTAAGTTCTACAATAGTATTTGGGATGTTTATCCCATCAAGTCCTATTACATTCTTGAAACCATTTTTCAGTAAGTTGATGACATCTGCCCTTCCCTCCACTACTATTATCTCCTTGCTTTCCTCGATCTCAGGCCCTGCCGGAAGTCTTTCCTCAGAATATTCGATAAGCTCTCCCTCCTTGCTGAGTTCTTCCAGCTTCTTGATCAGTTCCTTCGAGGCAGGTGTCTCTTGAGTGAGATGGGAGAGGATCTCTCTAGCTCTATCTATTATATAACTTCTCTTCCCAACCCTCACATCCTCTACTCTTCTCACCTTGAATTTAGCAGCATATGGCCCAATTTTTTCGATTGTCTCGATAGCTGCAGCTACTAGCGAAGTTTCTATCCTATCTAAGCTAGATGGGATCCTTACCTCTCCAATGCTTTTCTCCCCTTGGTAGGTGATCTCCACCTCGATCCTTCCAATCTTCCCAGATTCCTGCAAATTCCTTAGCTCTAGATCCTCCCCCAGTAGCCCTTCGGTTTGACCAAAGATAGCCCCAATTACATCAGGTTTTGCTACATTTCCATCCACTTCAAATTCAGCGATGATAAAATATTTAATCGATGAAGGCGCAACCTTCGCCATACATATCACCAAGTTTCCTCAACTCCTCCACTTTCCTTATTCCAAATCTAGAGAGCTCTTTATAAAAACTCAAATCAAGCTTTACTCCACTATTCTGAAGGTAACTCACTATTTCTTTAAACTTTTTCCTACCTTCTTTATCCCTATCTAGGAGTACAATTGCTCTCCTCACTCTCAATTTGAAGAGAGGGAGGTTCGAGACCTTGAGGACGTGAGTTATCCCAAATTTTCTTAAGGCCAACTCATCCTTTTCTCCCTCAACCAGTACTACACTCTCCTCAGCCTCACTTCTTAACCTCTGAATCCATAAAAGCAATTCTTTCATTTTAATACGATCCCCTTCAGGTTCAGAAATGCCTTGATCTCATTTTCGATGAGGTCTAGTTCCTCTTCAAGCTTCATCCTCCAGCTCTCTAATGTCCCCCTATAAAAAGATTTTTCATACATCACTCTCAAAGGGGAAAAAATGCTTTTGAAGAAGTTTCTATAATCCCTAATCAACTTCGTCTTAAATTTGGCATCAGCCTCACATTTATCCATTCTCACCTTCGACCCATCTTTCATCACTTCCACCTTCACCCATTTTCCAACGAATAGATTCATCATGATTTGAAATCTCGTATAGGAATCCACATCTTTTACACATTCCCAATTTACCTCAACCTCCTTTGAACCATCCATCGCCTCCTTTTGCCTATAGAGGATCTCATTCACTTTATATCCGAAAGCCTCAAATAGCTTATGCAGGTACCCATAATATTCTCCGAGATCGAGCAGACCTGCAAATACAACTCTTGTGCTCTTCCTTGGCTCCTCCACACTCATAGGAATCTCCTCAGGTTAAGGAAGGATTTGATCTCATTCTCAATTCCATAAGTTTCTTCATAGATCCTCTTCTTATAACCCTCAAGTGTTCCTTTGAAGAAATATCTATCGTAAATTCCTTTAAAGAGTTTCAATAGCGGATGCGTCTCCCAACGATCTGCATAATCAGTAACTATAATTCCCTTAAGCTTGATCATCATACTTCCTTCATTCACTTTCACCAAGCTCTCCCCCTTTCTCGCTTCTACTTCTTTCATCCTCTCTATTTCTAGATTGATCACGATCTTGAACATAGTATAGTCATCTATCTTCTTAGTGCACCACCACTCCACCTTTACCTTAGTTCCTTCTCCTCCCTCCTTCTGGGTATACTCCTTTTCCTCTATTCCATATCCTATGGAAATAGCTAAGTCAGCTAGCAGTGAATAGAGCTGTTTGAAATCGAAAACTCCTTCATATTTTACTGAAGTTTCCACGATCTTAGCTTCCTCAGCCATATAATGCTCTAGATCTTTTTTAGTTTAAAAATTTTCCAAATGCAGGAAATCTTTCAATAGGAAAAGTTTAAAAGTATAAAGATGCTTTTTTTGGAAAATGAACAGAAGAGGTATATCTCCCCTCATTGCAACCATTTTGCTTATAGCCATTACAATAGTAGTGGGAGCATTGATCACTGCTTGGGCAACTACATACATTAGCCAGCAGACTTCAGTTGTAGGAGGAGGAGGGGCAGAGTGTGTGTATGTGGGCTTAAGTGTCACTAGGTGCAATCTTACCGAATCAGCTCCTAATCGCTTGAGAATAGTTTTAGCAAATACAGGTACAGGTGAAATAAGGAAGGTCATGGCCAGAATTGAGGCAAA
>Ga0105162_1000051_pt1 | contig 78041 bp, 74 predicted proteins | sample JNZ201metaG_FD_81532 | JGI IMG/M metagenome (GOLD analysis project Ga0105162, IMG submission 81532) | Hot spring microbial communities from Jinze hot spring, China to study Microbial Dark Matter (Phase II) - JNZ 20120812A | ecosystem: Environmental > Aquatic > Thermal springs > Hot (42-90C) >...
GAATAATAGATACCTTCGCATAAAATATTCTTTTCCTTACTTTATAAAGATGAATTCAAAAGATGAGAGAGTTTTTGAGCTGATTTCTTCTTGACCATATTCCTGCTTAAAAAATACTTCACAGAATCCAAAAGCGCATCTTCAAGAGAAGTAATAGTATAGCCAAGCTCCGATTTGGCTTTTTCAGAAGAGTAAAACAGATTTAGTTTAGAAGCTTTCGCCTGAGCACGAGTTATAAGAGGAGGATTACCAGTTATACTCGCCCATATCTCAAGAATGAATCCTATAATCTGTCCTAAAAAAGAAGAAACACTCCGAGGAAATTTTATCGGCTTTCTGAACTTAGTAATTTCAGAGAGAACATCAAAAACCTGAGAGAGGAAAACATTGTGTCCCCCTAAAATATAAACTTCTCCTTTCTTCCCTTTCTCAAGAGCGAGAACATGACCACGAGAGACATCTTTTACATTAACAAAACTGAAACCAACATCTGAGTAAAAAGGTATTTCTCTGTTGAGAAATTTCAAAATGAGAAGTCCCGTAGGAGTCGGTTTGTAATCTCCCCATCCTATCGGCGCAGATGGGCAAACTATGACTATATCCATACCTTCATTTATTTTCTTAAAAACTTCTCGCTGTGCGAGAATTTTACTGCGTGAGTAGTGATCCCCCAAATTCCAAGGGTCAAAAAAATGCGGGGGAGGATTATAGAGAGCTGATTCATCAAGTGGTTCTGATGTTCTTGAAAGTCCTATCGCTCCTGTGGTGCTTGTATAAACCACTCTTTCAACTCCGCTTTCTCTTGCCGATTGCAAAACATTCACAGTCCCCTTCACATTTGTCTCGTAAAATACCTGAGGATTTTTTGACCAGAAAAGATATGTTGCAGCAACATGGAAAACAAATTTGCATCCCTTCATCGCTTTCTTCAAAGAATCATAATCTGTTATATCTCCATACCTTATCTCAATTTCTAATCCTTCAAGGTTAGTTATGTTTGAGTTAGGTCTGACAAGAGCTATGGGTTCGTACTTTTTTGTCTCTAAAACCGCACGGAGAACATTAGCTCCGACAAAACCGTTAGCCCCAGTAATAAGACACTTCATTTGGCTAATAAATTTTCTATTTTTAAAAAATTATTTTTTCTGACAAAAAGCTTATTTTTTCCTCATCAAGTCAAAGGTAAATATAGTAAGTCCGAGACCAAGAAAAACAAAAAGCAGAAGAATAAAAGCACCCAAAAAATAACCACTTACTCCAAAACTTCTCTCCTGACCTACTCCACAGTAAGGACAAACGAAAAAGTCAGGAAGGAAATCAAAGAAAAGTCCCTTTATAAGTTCAAACAGTTCCATCGTAATAAAAATTAATTCAAATCTATATGAACATCGTAAGAAGCAGAAAACAAGGAAAAAATCATTCAGAAATTTTCTGCTTCGTAAATCGGATATCTCGGAACACGTCCAAGATAAAACTTTGATAAAATGTATGCGAGAGAAATGAAAGTTATTGTGACCGATAGCTCAATCCACCCGAAAGTAGGTTTTTCAAGTTTTGAAATTTCAAAGTAAGCTACATCGTAACACCTTACGAAAAGCCCCGTCAAAATTATCAAAGATATAAACGGTAAAATTTTTGGATTTGTCTTTATTGGTATATGAAGAAGGGTAAGGAAAGGAATAATGAAAACGAAGAAAACCTCAAGCCAGAAGGTAAGCGCCCACGGAGAGTAAATTCTTTCAACATACCAGTGGGAAAACTCGGGAATGTTTCCCATATAGATTACCACAAGTTCCGCATAAAACAAATATGACCAGAATATGCAGAAACCAAAGAGCAGAGTTCCAACATTGTGAAGGTACTTTTCTCCGACCTTTTCAGAAAATTCGCTCCTTGTCATAAGGATAGAGTTCAGTATAGAAAGGACTGCCAGATAAGAAATATGCATGGTTATAAAAAATCTTGCCCCAAATATTGTACTATACCAGTGAGGGTCAAGATACATCGCCTGATCCCAAGCAAAAACAGTATAAAATAAGACGAAAAGGGTAAGAGTGATTTTGCTCAAAATATCAATTTCTTTTTTTATACTTTCCTTTGGTCTTTTAGATAAAGGAAAAAATGGCATTTTAACATCGTCAAGAGAAAAAGATAGAGAAACCAGTCGCCAGCTCAAAAAATTCATAACAACGAGAATTATAAAGTCCCTTGCAAAGACAAAAGAAGGAGAAAGCCATCCATATCTATGATGTTCTATATTTTCTGGATTAAAATATGGGAAAATTTCTTTTCCACCTAAAATCCATTCTAAAACAAAAAGCAAAGAGATAACGGGTAGCAGGTAGATTGAAAATGGAATAATACGAAGTATAGGTATTGACCAGTATCCTTTTGTTGTTTTAACAAGGGCGTAGAACACTGCGCTCCCCTGTGCTATACCCAAAAAGAAAATCAAATTTGTATGGAAGATAGCCCAGAACCTTTTTGGTTCAGAAAAAGCACCAAATAAAGATACAGCAAAAAATAAAACAAATAAAATTATAAACGCAGGGTTTATTCTTGAGTCAAAAATAGTTCTTTTTGCTTCTTCCTTTGTTATTTCAAAGTATTTCATTGTTGAACTCCTCCCCCTTCCTGTTGAGTATTAGAAGTTCCTTTACTCATACCTTGAATCTTTACTCTTATGTAATTTACTATGTCCCATATATCTTTCTCGCTCAGACCTTTCTTCTGAGCTGGCATTATAACTCCACCACCAGATATAGTCGCAAAAATATATCCATCAGATTTGCTCTTGACATAATCTGATGTGAGGTCTTGTGGGGGAACCATTTTTTTCGCTACCTGACCGTCTCCCTTACCCGATTCTCCGTGACATGGCAGACAGTATATTCTATATAATCTCTCGCCGTTTTTTAAAGATTCTTCTGTAGGAGAAACAGGATTTTGTAGAGAAGACAAAGCATTTTTTACAAGAACAGGATTTTGAAATTTCCTTTTGGCAAGAGTAGTAGGATTAACTCCACCGCGAGGTATTGATTCCGGTTCTTTCAACGGAGCGTTGCTGTATTTTGAAACAGGCGACTGATACATATCACGAGACCAAGGCCAGGCAGACGATTTCTCTACAAAAATAAAGATCCCCAAAGACACAAACAAAGAGATTTTTACAAATAAACTTTTCATATTCCTTTTTTCCTCCCCTCTTTCAAAAAACAAAATAAAATGAATTTCGGTTTCAGCTGTATTCTCTTATCTCTTCGGCTCCATTTCTTTCAAAAATTGCCCTGACTTCATCTACTCTATCTGTGCTTACAGTTATACCAAACTTATCATCTGTGAAAGATGGCAAAAATGGTCTCCAACCTATAAAAAGAACAATATCAGGGAGTCGGGAAAAAACAATAAGACCAATTAGATTGAAGATAGAACCAAGAAGAACTGTCAGCTCAAACATAACTATGACATACGGTATCCATGCAACCACAGGTTTTCCACCCACAGGTAAAATATAAGCAAGAGAGGTTATTAGAACAAGCCCGATAGCACTTGCAAAACCCAAAAGACCACCGGTAAGGACCGAATATTTTACGGGACTATCGGAACCACCCAACTTTTCAATTATATGCTCAACAGGAAAAGGAGAAATGAAAGAAATATCTTTTTTACTGTATCCTGCTTTCAAAAGCTCATCAATTACTTTTTCAATGTCATCTAAATATGTAAATTTTCCAACCAGCACCTTTTTCATATCAGTGCTCCCCCCTTTCTCTCAAAGGTTTTGGAACCAGCTCTTTTGTTTCAGCAATAGATATAACCGGGAAAAATTTTGCAAAGAGAAGGAACCACATGAAGAACCAACCGAAAGATGCAAGCGTAATAATAAGTTCTGGCCAGCGAGGCATATAAGTTCCAAAAGCATAAGGCAAAAAGTCGTGGGAAAGGGAGATAATTATTATGTTGAACCTCTCGAACCACATACCAATATTTACAAATATAGATAAAACAAACATCAGCCAGACATTTGTTCTAACTTTCTTTGAAATCATAAAAAGAGGGACAACGCAGTTGCAGAACACCATGAGCCAAAAAGCCCAAGCGTAATCCCCCGTAGCTCTGTAAATGAACTGGTCATACTCGTATTTATTTCCTGAAAATATAGCAAGAGCAAATTCCACAGCGTAAGAGTATGTGACTATAAGACCCGTGACAAGTATTATTTTTCCCATGTGGTCGTAGTGCCAGTCGGTGACAAACTTTTCAAGCTTCATCAACTTTCTCAGTGGAGTTATGATTGTGACAACCATCGCCATACCCGAAAAGATAGCTCCGGCAACAAAGTAAGGTGGGAATATCGTGCTCTGCCAACCAGGAATTAATCCGGAGGCGAAATCAAGCGACACAACAGAATGAACTGATACAACAAGTGGAGTTGCAAAGGCAGCAAAAAACATATAAGACCTATTATAATGCCTCCACTCCTTATCTGTTCCTTTCCAACCCAAAGATAAAATTGAATAAATTGTTCTTCTTATTCCTTTTGCTTTTTCTCTGAAAGTAGCAAGGTCTGGAATCATTCCGACATAAAAGAACATCAAACTAACAGTAAAGTATGTAAGTACTGCTACAAAATCCCACATAAGCGCTGACTTGAAATTCACCCAAAGTTCTCTCTGGTTCGGATATGGAACAAGAAAATAAAAATACCATTGTCTTCCTATATGAATGAGAGGGAATAGCCCTGCGGTCATAACCGCAAAAACAGTCATAGCTTCTGCAACTCTGAAAATACCTCTTCTCCACTTTGACCTGAAAAGATGTAAGACAGCTGAAATCAAAGTTCCCGAGTGAGCAATTCCAACCCAGAAAACGAAATTAACGATAAAGTGTATCCAGAATATAGGAGGAGTAAATCCAGCCGCTCCCATACCTACTATCACAAGATAAGCAAACGTTCCAATCCCAGCAAGAACAAGAGCAACGCATATACCAAGTCCTAAAAAATACCATATTGATGGTTTTGTAGAAGCACGATATATCTCTTCTGAAATCTCAGAATAAGTAAATTGCTCTCCATATTTCTTTCCCTCGGGAGTTATTCCCTCGTGAATGTTCACTCTTATCTTTTCTACTTCTTGGTGCATAAATTTAAACTAAACCTCCTTTTCTTTAAACTTTTTATCTAACTCATCAACAAAAACTTTTTCAAGATATGTTATAGATGGTTCAGTTCCAAGTTCTTTCAGCACCCAATTTACTCTCTTTGATTTTCTGGTTTTTGAAACTGCTGAGTTTTCGTCCTTTATGTTTCCGAAAGTTATGGCATCTGCCGGACATACCTGAGCGCATGCGGGAACAACTTCTCCATCTTTTATATCTCTTCCCTGTACCTTCGCCTCGTGTTCTGCATACTTTATTCTCTGGATACAGAATGTGCATTTTTCCATAACTCCCTTTGATCTCACTGTAACACTTGGATTGAAAACCATGGTAAGGGGTTCTGGAACATTTTTGAAGTAGTCATGCCAGTTGAAATATCTTACCTTGTATGGGCAGTTATTTGCACAGAATCTTGTTCCAACGCATCTATTGTATACCTGTGCGTTAAGTCCATCTGATGTATGCATAGTTGCATAAACAGGACACACATACTCGCACGGAGCGTATTCGCACTGCTGACACATCATAGGCACAAAAACAACTTTATCTGGATTGGTTTCCCCGTCTTTGCTCAGTTCAGAATGTTCTTTATGGTTTTCAGCTGACAAACTATGTAAAACCTCATCTGATGTGAAAAAGTATCTTTCTACTCTTACCCAAGTCATCTCTCTTCCTCTTATAACTTGGTCTTCACCTACAAAAGGTATATTGTTTTCTATCTGGCAGGCAATCATACAAGCGGAGCAACCAATGCATTTATCGAGGTCTATAACCATCTTCCATCTGTATTTGTTCGGCTTCGCGGAATCTCTTCCATACTTTTCCCAATCACCTCGCGGGAATTTCTTTTTCATTATATCTTCAAGCTCTTTGAATTTTTTCTTCGCATCCAACTTTGGCAGGATTGAAAGAGTTGTAAATTGAGCAACTTCCCTCCCGAGCTGTCGCGGAACCCCCTCATTAGTAGGCAATCTCTTCAATCTCCTGCCCGTTTTTCTTATCTCAAATCCAGAATAAACGAATGATATCTCTCCTGATTCGTCAAAAGATTCTGGTATTATTTGTAGTGGATTGACTCCTCTTTCATTTGCAAAGCGTCCATAATTTTTATGTCCTCTTCCAAGAGATATGGCGAAAACTTCCTCTGCGATACCGTAATAAGTTATAACTGGTAGTTCTATTTTCTTGCCGTTATAAGTTATCTCCACAATATCTGCATTTTTCAGACCGAGTTTTTCAGCAGTTTTCGGATTAACCTCAAGAGCGTTTCTCCAAGCAAGGCGAGTTGAAACATCAAAAAATTCCTGAATCCACGGGGAATTCGCCATCCTGCCATCATAAAGATGGTAAGAAGGATAAATAATTACAACCGAACCCTCAGAACCTTTCGCTTGATTTCTCACCTTTATCGCATCTTTTATCTGCTCTACCGGTTGCAATGAAACATCAACGGACCCCAAAATGTTTTCAGGGTCTACCGAGAAAATTCCTCCTTTTTCAAGAGCTTTAACCCAACCTTCATCGCTGAACCCATACTCGGCTCTGATATAATCTTTGAAAGATGGAACCTGAAATGCTCCTTCTTTTACAAGATTTGCAACCTCAATCAGAACATCTTCTGTCTGCTTCGTATCTGGGTAAAGAGGAGATATAACTGGCTGATAAAAAGATACCAAACCTTTAATTATCTCCGCGTCTCCCCATTTTTCAAGCTGATGATAATCAGGAATAACAAGATGAGCAAACAAAGAAGTTTCATCTTCGTGGTATGAAAATGAGACAACAAAAGGAATAAGTTTCAGAGCTTCTTCAAATCCAAGGAATTTCGGAAGAGTGAAAACAGGGTCATAAGCGTGTACAAGGAGAACTTCAACTTTCTGCTGACGAACCTTATCTATAAATTCTTTTATGTCTTTTGGAGTGGAGAGTTTTGTATATTCAAAACCTTCAAGAATAATCTTATCTACTGCTCCCAAAAGGTAGTTTATTATAAGGCATATTGCAGCAAGCGATGTTGAATTCTCATCTCCAAAATAAGGAGGGAAAATCAGCGGATTTTTAGAGCTCTTTATCTCCTCTACAACAACATCAACATAACTTTCAGGAACTCCTGCAAGTTCTTCTAATTTGCCGGGCAAATATGTTCTGAATCTCTCTGCTACATCTTTGTGTTTTACAGCAGATTTTTCAATAAGTTTGTTGAGAAGAGATATAGCAAAATATATCTCACCTCCCGGCTTAACTTTAATCCATCTATCAGCATTCAGACCTGTGAGATTCCTCCTCGGAGATATGTAAATAAATTTTCCTTTTGAGTTGTTTTCTTCATCAACAGAATGAAATTTTGCAAACCAGCGGGAGTAAAGGACTGTTGATGGTCCGGTGTCAAGAAAGTCAGCCCCGAAAGATATAAGGAGGTCTGCTCTATCTATTCTGAATACAGGAACAGTCTCTTTGCCGAAGACGATTTTTGTAGCTTTCCTCAAAGGAGCGAAAGAGAAACTCTCCCACCTTATTATATTTTCAGCAGGTATTCCAATCTTGCTTGCAAAATCAAGGTAAAATTTTTCTGTTTTACCAGTTATATTTCCAGTGAGAATGAAAACTTTCTCCGGGTTTGCAGATTTCAATCTTTCAGCGAGAAGTTTTATCGCACTTTGAATGTCTATCTCTTCAAAATTTCCGTCCGCTTTTTTCAATCTTGGCTTTTTGATTCTATCAGGCGAGAACAGCTGATGAATTATAGCTTGACCTCTTGCACAGGTCTTACCTCTGCTCAAAGGATTATCTGGATTACCTTCTATCTTTCTTGGTATAAGGTCTTCAACTTTCACAAGTATTCCACAGCTTGCAGGACACCCACTGCAGGTCGTAGCGAACCAATAAGGTATACCCGGAATTACTGTCTCCGGAAATTCAAGATAAGGGAGAAGTTTTTCTGGCTGAGGTTTTCTTGTGCAACTTTCAATAAGAGCAAGAGTACCGACGGCAACAGATGTCTTACCAAAAATCTTGAAGAGCTCTCTTTTTCTCAGGTCAACACCATCTGTAATTTTCTCTTTGCCATTTTCACCCATAATCAAAACATTTTTATCTTTCTCTCTCATTTTTATTTCACTCCTTTTTTTATATCAGTAGTGGCAAGCAAAACACTCTGTTGATGCATTCTTTTTTCTGTGGCAATCAAGGCACCACCCCATTGTAAGAGGCGCAACTCGTTGAGCTGTATCCATCTGAGCAACATCTCCATGACACTCCTTGCAATCTATACCCCTATTCACATGTATCTTATGAGTGAATCTCACAAAGTCAGGCAGGTCGTGTACTTTCACCCATGGAATTGGCTTACCTTCTTCGGCATATTTGAATATCTTCTGAACTTCTGGACTATTCATAACAGAAGCAACATATCTGTGGCACCCAAGACAAGTTGAAACAGAAGGAACTCCCGCATACTTAGATTTTTCTGCGTAATAATGACAGAATTTGCAGTCAATACCAAGAGCTATGTGTTTGTTGTGTGGGAATTTTATTGGTTGAGGAGGTTTTTCTGGGAAAGGAATCTCTCTGAAAACCGCTTTCCAAAAATCAAACTCTTTCTCTTTTACTTTCCTTATATCTCCCAACTTTTCACTATCTTTATTAGCGGCATAAATAATACCGGTCAAAACAAAAAGAGTGAAAGAGAAAATAGCAAGAACTTTCTGAGCATTTATATTTGGTTTTTCTCGCATAAATATACCACCTTTGAAAAAATTTCTTTACATCATAATAACTGATGATAAAGTGAAAAATTTTTCAGAAAAATTTTGAAATCACGGAATTCAGATCAGCGCAACAATTTCAGAAGGTTTCTTGCTCTTCTTTCAAATTCATAAGCTGAAAATCTTGAAACAAATCTCATCATAGAAGTAAAATTTTGCTTGATAAATCTCCGGTAAAAGTTGATTTTCTCTCTGACCATATTTGGATTTGTGCTCTGAGGAGACCTTTTGAGATTCACCGACTCCTCAACAGAAATCTCAATCGGTAATTTAGATGACTTTTTGATGCTCTCACCTATCTTTCTGTGTATCTCTCTATAACTCCCTTTTCTTTCAAGGAAAAGTTTTTCCGCAATATCTGTCGCAAGAATATAAGAAGGGAACTCCTTTTTCTTACCGTTTATGTTCCTGAAAACATAAGGCATAACCTCAAGCATAAGAGAGAATTCTTTCCAGGAACTGAAAAGTATTTTTTTGTCTTCCTGGAGGTCTTTTGAGTATCCCGAAAGCAGACCTTTTTCCAGAGTGAGAATAGAGACCAAAAATCCTAAAAACTGAGATGACTTTGCTCTTATGAGTTCAAGAGTATCTGGATTTTTCTTCTGTGGCATCATACTTGAACCCGTACATATCTCCTCACCTAACTCTACAAAACCAACTTCATCAGAAGAAAGGAATATCATATCTTCTGCAATCCTTGAAAAAAGTATTGAAAATGAAGTGAATGAAAAAATAAGTTCAGCAATATTATCTCTGCTTCCGACCGAATCTATACTGTTAGACGAGACCTTTGAAAACCCCAGAAGCTCGGAATATTTTTGAACATCAAATATTATTGAGGTTCCAGCTCCCGCCCCGCTTCCCATATGACAAACATCAAACTTTCTTATTGCTCCAAAAAATCTATCAGCACATCTCAAAAAGTATGAAAGATAAGAGAGAAGAAGATGAGATAAAAGAACAGGTTGAGCGTATCTTGTATGCGTGAGATATGGAATTATATAATCTATATTCCTTTCAGCACAGTCAAGAATTGAATCTGCCACACTTCTGAAAAGAGATATAATATCTGCCGATCTACGCAGGACCCAAAGATATAGCGAAGTTATGACCTCATCGTTTCTTGATCTTCCAGCCCTTAGATTAAATCCAACCTCCTCGCCTAACTCCTTCGTTATAAAAAACTCAATCGCTGAATGTACATCTTCAAATTTTTCTTTTGTATTCCTCACATATTCGGCAATTTTCTTTCTGCTTTCAAAGATACTTTTCAGAGCAGAAGAACTTATAAACCCCATATCACCCAAAGCAAAAGCGTGAGCCAAAGTGACATCTATATCTTCTTCGACAATCTCCTTATCAAAGTCAAAGGAGTCAAGAAAACTCCTCAGCTCCCGCGCAGTTTCCTTTGAGAAGACACCACCCCAAAGCTTAAATTTCTCCTCCATAGAATTCAAATTTTAAAGAAAATTTCGCTCAAATAAAAAACTCAAACTGTCTCAAAGAAATAACAAAACAAAAATAAAAGAATTCAACAGACAATTTTCAAAAATCTAAATTTTATTTTTATGAACGGAGAAGATTTTGAGGAGAGAATCTATGTTTCAGCAGAACTGATTAAAAAAAGCAATTTCGTTGTAGTACTTACAGGAGCAGGAATTTCAGCAGAGTCAGGAATACCGACTTTCAGAGGTAAAGATGGTTTGTGGAATAAATACTCTCCGCAAGAACTCGCAACACCACAAGCTTTCTATAAAAATCCCTCACTTGTATGGCAGTGGTACTCGTGGAGAAGGAAAATAATAAAGCAAGCTAAACCAAATGCTGGACACTACTCAATAGCCAGAATAGAAAGTATAAAAAAAGAAAAATTTTATCTTATAACGCAGAACATAGATGGTCTTCATCTCAAAGCCGGCTCAAAAAAAGTGATAGAGTTTCACGGGAATATTTTCAGGGAAAAATGTATAAGTTGTGATTTCAAAAGATACAGCGAAGAAATTTATGAAGAAGTCCCCCGATGTGAAAAATGCGGAAATATCATGAGACCAGATGTTGTCTGGTTCGGAGAACCGATACCTCAAAGTATTATCGAAGAATCTGCAAGAATAGTAAAAGAGGCAGACCTTCTTTTATCTGTTGGGACATCAGGAGTGGTTTATCCAGCGGCTGGATTTATTGAATACTTCATATCATCAGGGAAAAAAGTGATAGAAATTAATATAGAAAAAACACCTTTTTCTGATCTTCTTATTCACATAAATGGTAAGGCGGGAGAAATTCTGCCAAAGGTGGTTGAACTATTGGAGAAAAACTGAAATGAGCAAAAGAGCCAAGAATACTCAAAAATCACCGGCTACTCCAAAAATCTTCTTCCTTCTTCACCTTCGTTCAGTATAAGGTCAATCGCAGAAAGGTTGGAAATAAAATCTCCCCACAACTGAGTATAAACAGGATGATTAAAATCCTGCCATATAACCTCTATTCCTTCTTTTCTGAACTTGTCTTCTTCAAGATATCCCTTCGCTCCTTTTCCCGATAGGTAATACTTCGCAGAAAATTCCTTACAGATAGCAACCAACCTATCTGTTTTTGTCTTATTTATTTTGAGTTCAGACGAAAAAAATATCGGTGTGTTAATCTTCAAAATATCTCTTATTACATTTATTGAATCCATATTCACATCAATCAATCTTTCGTATCTTTTTTGCCAGATAAAATCAAACCTCTCAAAAAGATGAAAATGCTTCGCTCCCGAGTAGTATGTTATTATTGTGTTTTTGTTTTTTCTCTGCCAAGGAATATCATTTCTTATGACGACCTCGTTTATTTTCTGTCCGAATTTATGGAATACGGGAACTGTAATCCAAACCTCTCCATCTTTACCCTTGACTCTGTTTCTGTTCTGCCATTCATTTTTTTTAAACTGAACATCATCTAATATGACGAAAACATCGGAGTTTTTCATCTTGTGGAAATATCCAAGATATGGCATATACTGTGGCTGATGAGCGGAAAGGACTATATCTTTATAGCTCATATATTATTAATAGTAAATGCTATCGGGAAATTTTCTTTCATCTCTTCTCTCTATATCTCCGACATAATCTGGTTTTTCAATAAACCATTTTCCGTCCTCTGAACTTTTGAACAAAGATAAAGTTGTTATAATTTTCACATCTCCGAGAGGATATTTTTTTCTGACCACAAAAGAGACCTCAAAATCGCATCTGTTCTGCTCCGGAAAAAATTTTGAACTCAAAATACTATATTCTACTATATTCCCATAGAAAGCTTCCTTCTTTCTTATCTCAAAAGTCATTTTTGCTATGAATAAATCTCTGTCTTCCTCAGATTCAAAAAAGCTTGATATAATATTACGCGTATCAGAATCCCTTATATCGTATGTTTCTAGTATTTTGAAAAAATCTTTCAAAACCTCGGCGGCATCTGAACATCGCTCAGGCACAAAATGTAAATAAACTCTCTTCTGAAAGCAAGAAGAAATAAAAACTAATAAAAGAATTCCCAGACAGATTTTATAAAATCTCATCATCAATTTTACCCGAATATATAACAATAAACTTTGTATCTCAGTCAAATCAGCTTTCTAAAACAGAAAAAAATTATAATTTTTTCTCCTCATTTTCTTTTTATCCTGTAAATGTCAACATCTAAAAATTCAACTTTCTTTCTGTGGAAAAAGTATTTTCTCCTCAGCTGAATTTTTCCCTTGAAAACCAAATCCACCTCAAATCTATTTTCTTCGGAGAACTTTTTAACAAATGGTTCAGAATTTGCTGAAAGAAAAGTCCAGACAATATCACTTATCTCAAATGCTTTTTTCAAAAATATTCTATCTGCTCCCTTATTTTTTATTCCAAAAGGGGGATTCATAACACATACATCAAATCTCCTCTTCACATAAAAGCTTCTCACATCAGCGCATATAAAACCGACATCAAGATGCAAACCAAATTCATCAGCAAGTTTTTTCTTGTTTTCAAGAGCTAACGAAAGAGCTTTCTTATCTATATCAACACCAAAAACTTTCCGTGCTTCACACATCGCAGAGGCAAAAGAAAGAAAACCTGTACCACATCCGAGATCAACAACATACTTCCCATAAATATCGTAATACGCTTTTTCCATCAAAAATGCACACATATTACCATCAGTTTCATACTGCTCCAAAAATACACTTGGATTGCGAAATCCTTCAAGCTGAGAAATTATTACAGCAATATCTTTGAACCTCATCTCTTCAAGTTCTCTCTTATATGTTTCACATTACCTTTGAATTTCCTCTCTCTTCTGAATATGTATCCTTCCAAGATAATCAAAAAATTTTCCTCCGAGAATTCTCATGTTCGGTATGAAATACGGACCATTTTTTGTTTCCAGAATGAACCAAAAATAAAACTCTCCTTCAGCATATGATGGGAATAAATCTTTATTGAGCGTGATCTTGCATAACCTCTCGCCCTTTTCATCGTAGCAAGACATTTCAAAGACACCAAGAATATTGAACAAACCCTGCGAAACAACAAAAGAAACGCCACCTTGAAAATTTGTCCAAACCTCAATGTCAATCTCATCTGAATCATAAGGGAAAAGTACCGATTTCTGAAATCTTATGTAATACTTCTCGCTATCTAATGGGAAGGTTATTTTAACTTTTGTATTTTTAGCACAAGAGCAGAATATAAAAAACAGCAAAAAAATGAATGAGGAATTGAAGAATTTTTCAAATCTTATCACTTTCAAAAAAATTTTAGACAATTTAAGGTCGTTTTGATGTTCGGGACCGCTTTTACGAAATCGGGTTTCTCCGACAAAATATAAGAAATTTTTCTGAATTTTAAACTAGAAAAACAGCTAGAAAATAAAATGAAAAAATAAACTGAAATCTTTGATATTAAGGAGGTAAAAAAGCATGAAAATTCTTGTCCCGATAAAAAGAACGTACGACCCTAATTCAAAAATAAAGCTTAAAACAGACGGGTCAGGAATAGATACATCAAACATAAAGTTTGTTATAAATACATTTGATGAGATAGCGGTTGAAGAAGCGCTTAGGAAAAAAGAAGAGTTTGGTGGTGAAGTCGTAGTGGTATCGGTTGGAACTCAGGAATGGATTGAACAAATAAGAACTGCTCTCGCTATGGGCGCAGATAGAGGAATACTTGTGGATACAGGTGGCAAATACATTGATCAAGTAGGAATAGCAAAAATTCTTGCGAAAATAGTTGAAGAAGAAAAGCCAGACCTCGTGATAATGGGTAAGCAGGCAATTGATGACGACGCTAATCAGGTCGGACAACTTCTCGCAGGATATCTCAACTGGCCACAAGCAACATTTGCATACAAAGTTGAAGTCAAACCGAACGAAAAAAAGGTTACCGTTGTAAGAGAAGTAGATGGCGGACTTGAAACTGTTGAGTGCGAACTTCCAGCAATCATCACAACCGATCTACGGCTCAATCAACCAAGATACGCTTCTTTGCCCGGAATAATGAAAGCAAAACAAAAACCAGTAAAAACGATTAAAGTTGAAGACCTCGGAATAGACCTAACACCAAAAGTGAAAATCGAAAAGCTTGAAACACCTCCGCCAAGAAAAGCCGGAGTAAAAGTCAAAGATGTAGATGAATTTATAGCTAAACTCAAAGAACTAAAAGCTCTGCCATTCTGAAAGGAGGTGAAAAAAAATGGGAATACTTACAGTGCTTGAAACCAGAAATGGAGAACTCAAAAAAGCATCTTTATCGGCAGTAACTTGCGCACGTAAAATTTCAGAAATAACAGGATTAAAATATCATCTCGTTATATTCAGCCCAAATGAAAATTCTCTTGAAGAGGTCTCATATCTTGGAGCAGAAAAAGTGTTTGTCATAAGAGGGGAGCAGTTCCAAAATTACACCGCAGAAAACTACGCATTAGCAATTGAAAAAATCGTCAGAGATAACGGAGAAAAATATGTGATCGCAACCGCAACAACATTCGGTAAAGACCTACTTCCAAGAGTCGCAGCAAAACTATCCGCAGGAATGGTGTCTGAAATAACAGAAATCATAGATGACAAAACATTCAAAAGGCTCATGTATGCCGGAAATATCATAGCAACCGTGAAGTTAGAAAGCGATATAAAGGTTATCTCTGTAAGAGGTGTCGCATTTGATAAAGCGGGAAAGGTCGATTCAAAATCACAAATTGAAGAGGTAAAAATAAGCGAAAAATACGAAAAAAAGAGATTTATAAAATTGGAGGAGACAAAGAGCGAAAGACCAGAACTTACAGAAGCTCAAATCGTTGTATCGGTAGGCAGGGGAATAAAAGACCCTGAAAACATCAAATTAGCCGAAGAACTCGCAGATGTACTCGGAGCTGCTATCGGAGCTTCAAGAGCAGTTGTAGATGCTGGATGGCTACCTAACGACTTTCAAGTAGGACAAACAGGAAAAACAGTTGCTCCACAGCTCTACATAGCAATTGGAATATCGGGAGCAATACAACACATCGCAGGAATGAAGGACTCAAAAGTTATCGCAGCTATAAACAAAGACCCCGAAGCTCCTATCTTCCAAATAGCAGATGTCGGATTAGTCGCAGACCTCTTCCAGGTAGTTCCTGAACTTACTCAAAAGCTCAAGAAACTCAAAGAACAAGCAGGAGCATAAATTCAGAATTTTTCCCGCTCATAAACTAAATACTTCTCTCCCATAATCTTTTTTGATATGAAAAGGGCTATAATAGAAGGTTTTGAGCATTCTCCCGGAAAAAACTGCGGCTCCACTTCTCTGTGGAACCTTGCAAAGTTTTACGGAAATGATATTGAAGAACATAACATATTCGGACTCGCCTCAGGTCTCCTTTTTTTCTACATGAAAAATGGATTCGGAGGTGCTGAATACTCAATCGGAGGAAGAAATCCTTTACTCGTCAAAGATTTCTTTGAAAACTCCGGAATAGATAAGGAATGGGAAACATATAACTACTTCCCCAAAGATAAAATAAAAAAATATATAGATGAAAAAGTGCCAGTTTTAGCAAGAACAGACCTCTACTATCTCCCTTATTACCCTAAACCAGTTCATTTTCCGGGACACGAACTCGTTATATTCGGATACGAAGAGACAGAAAACGGGACAAACTTTATTGTCTCAGATAGCTCTTTTCAAGAACCTCAAAAAGTATCGGAAAAAGATTTGGCTAATGCTATGAACCCACCAGAGAAAGTAATTGCATTTTTTGAACTTGAAAACCACATAATGCCAGTAGAAAAATTTTATGTGAAGTTTGATCGGGAAAGCATAATAAAATCTATAAGCAAGGTCGTTTTCAGAATGCTGAAAGTAGAGCAGGATTTCATGGGGTTAAAAGCTATGAGAAAATTCGCAGATACTATTGAAATGTGGGCTGAATCCAAAAACGTAAGCTGGACTTTAAGATTTGCTTATCAAGTCATAGAAAGAAGAGGGACAGGAGGAGGTTCTTTCAGATATATGTACTCAGATTTTCTGAAAGATTCGTCTAAAATCTTAGGAGGAAAAGAAGGAGAAATTTTGAAAGAAGCAGGCGAGATTATGCTCAAATCTGCTGAAAAGTGGAGACAACTTGCCTTTAAGCTAAAAGAACTATCAGAAAAACCGAAAGTAGAAAAAGAAGATATGCAGATACCAAAAAAATTGGCAGGCGAAATTTACCTTCTTGAAAAAGAGTCATTTGAAAAAATCGAGCATATACTCAGATAATTTAAAAAAAGTCAATGAAGATATTTGTAAAATTTGCAAATACACTAATTGATTGCAAAAAGTAAAGCGAAGTTATCAAATGATAATCCTTTAATTTATGGCAGAAGGTTCGGAAGTCAAAAAATCAATTCCATCAACTGAGAGTATAAGTTTGCAAGAAGTCATAAAAAAGGTCATAAACTCTTCTCTATCTACTCACAGTAAAGATATAGGGTGCGGTCAGGTATCAGAAGAACTCATAGGGAAAAAAATAAAACTGGCAGGATGGGTAGAAAGCATAAGGGATCACGGTGGAGTGAAATTTTTAGACCTCGTAGATATGAGCGGAAAGGTCCAGGTAGTCATCAGACCTTCTAACATACCACCACAAAAGCTTTCAGAACTTGACGAAATAGGGGACTTTTGGGTACTGAAAATTGAGGGAAAAGTTGAAAGAAGACCAGAAGGAACAGAGAATCCAAATATAAGTACAGGAAAAGTTGAAATCATAGCTGATAACTTTGATATTTTATCTAAATCAGAACATCCCCCATTCTCTCCCAAAGATAAAAAAGAAATTTCTGAGGAGATTCGGCTCAAATATAGGTATATAGACCTCAGAAGAGAGAAAATGAGACGCAACATTCTTTTGAGACATCTTGTATCTCGCAAGATAAGAGAGTTTCTCTGGAGCAGAAGTTTCATTGAAATTGAAACTCCTTTCTTAACAAAAAGCACTCCCGAAGGAGCGAGGGATTTCCTTGTTCCCTCCCGAATATACAAAGGGAAATTTTACGCCCTCCCTCAATCTCCTCAACTTTTCAAGCAAATACTTCAAGTAGCCGGATTTGAAAGATACTTCCAGATAGTAAGATGTTTCAGAGATGAAGACCTGCGAGCAGATAGACAGCCAGAATTCACACAAGTTGATATAGAAATGTCTTTCGTAGTAGAAGAAGATATAATAAGAACCGTTGAAGAACTAATACAATTTGTCTTTAAAGAATCACTCGGTATTGAACTTCAAATTCCATTCCCACGCATCACATACAAAGAATCAATTGAAAAATATGGAACAGATAAACCCGACATATCTATACCATTTTCAATCCAAAACCTCACCGAAATTTTCTCTGGAAGCAAGCTTGATTTCATAAGGAGAGTTATAGAAAACGAAGGAAAAGTACTCGGCTTTGGTGTAAAAGATATTGAGATTTCAAAGTCAAAACTTGTTTCATTAGAGAGAGAGGCAAAGAGCATGGGAGCAGGAGGGCTTATGTGGTTCGTCGTCAGAAACGGAGAGATCTCCGCAAGCCCAATTATGAAATTTCTATCAGAAGAAGAAAAAAAATCAATATCAGAAATATGCCAGAAAAACGGAGTTGTCTTCGCAGTAGCAGAAGAAGAAGGAAAAGCACGTTCAATAATATCAAGAGTGATGAAAATAATCTCAAAAGAGTTCGGATTTTACAAAAAAGGATTCAATTTCGTATGGGTCGTAGATTTCCCCCTCTTTTCCTATGATGAGACAGAAAAAAGATTTGTTTCAGAACATCATCCATTCACATCACCCAAAGAAGAAGATATTGCAATTCTCGAATCAGATCCGCTCAAAGTAAGAGCAAGAGCTTATGATATTGTTCTTAACGGAGAAGAAATAGGAGGGGGCTCAATAAGAATTCACAGCCCCGAGCTTCAGAGAAAAATTTTCAGAATACTCAATCTGTCTGATGAAGAAGTTGAAGAAAGGTTTGGATGGTTCATAAACGCTTTAAGATACGGGGCTCCTCCTCATGGGGGTATAGCTTTGGGACTCGACCGTCTTGTGGCTTTGATGGCAGAAGAAGAAAGCATAAGAGAAGTTATTCCTTTCCCGAAAAGCCAAAGTGGTATATGTCATATCACCGGTGCGCCGTCTGAGGTCTACCAAAAACAACTTGACGAACTCGGAATAATAATAAAAACCGAAGAAAAGAAAAATAATAAGTAGCAAATCATTCTGCTAAATCACAGCAAGCGAGGTAATTTAGTAAAAAAATCTTACCCTCTCAAATTCTTGATTGGCTTTATATCAAGACCTGCTTTTATTAATGCTTCCACTGGATGAATTCCAAGAAGAATTTCTCCAAACATCGCAATAGCAAGATGACTTCCCTCTCTGTTCTGTGGTACAGTTATATTGAGACATTCAAAAACTCTGTTTATTTCTTCTTGCTTCTTTTGCGGTCGTCCTTTGAAATTGATATCTTCTTGCTCTAAAATCCACTTTAAATCATAAAGTATGTAATCTATTGGATAACCTGGAAATTCAAAGCTCGCTAAATCCATAAGAACAGCGTCAATATCCTCAATTATTCCATATTCTAATTATTGATTCAAACAACTTTTCAGCTTTTTCCTTATTATTACACCGCTTCCCATAAAAATCTATCAAAAAATGAGCATGTTTAGGAGTCATCTCTAATATCCTTTTGCCTCTCCACTTTTCACCAGGTCTTATTTCTTTCATCTCCTTACCTCGTAAATTAGTAAGTATTGATGAACGATTGAGAGGTATTCCGAGTTGTTTTAAGAATAAATTGAAACATCTGGGACCGCAATCACAATTTCCTTAATTTTCAGAGAGTTTGTAGAAAGTGTATCAATAACTCTTTTAGCTATTGGCTCTATATATTTTCCTATTCTGACATCTTTGACCTGAACAACCAAATAACCTCCATCTTTTACAAAGGGCAATTTATTATAAACAAGTTTTTTTAACTCATCTAAGAACTTCTCTACCATACTTTTAGAAACATGAATTTCCGATAAAAACGATGATTTGATAAACAGAAGGTCTAACTCCATCAATTCTTCTGCTCTTTCGCTTGAAAATTCACTTTCATTGATTGAAAAATCTAAAACCAGATAATTCCCCTGAGAATAACGCAATAGAACATTAGCGTTTAATCTTTTATCAAAATTATCAGAAGGTAATATCCATACACTTGTTGTTTCAAACCTTTCAGGTAGCTCAGGTGTTAATTTCAGTTCTTTTGTAATAAATTCAAAGTTATTCTTTGCTGTCTCTTTTTTATTTTCTTCCTTTGATGGTTTTTCAAAAATCGCCAAGTATTCATGTGCTAAAAGTAAGAAATTTTGTTTCAAGCTTTTTTCATACCAAAAGCCAGTTGTTTTGCAATTGTGTTGCCTTTTTATGACAAGTTCGTAAAATTCAAATCCTTCTCTCAAATAAACATCTATAAGCTTAAATCCAAGAGGAACAATGTATTTTTTCCTTCTAATATCTCCTATTAAAATAGCACATTTTTTTTCCGGGTTTTAGAACTCTAAAACTCTCCTTTGCAACTTTTTGCATCTCAGAAAGAAAGTCATCAACATCAAGAAAAGAATAAGTCCCCTGCCTTACCATCTGTATATTGAATTATATTTGCATAAGGTGGATGAGAGCAGATAAGGTCAACAGAATTATCTTTTATAAATGATAAATCCCGTGCATCGCCAACAATGAGTTCTGGTTCATAAACTTCAAATTTATTTGAAAAAAGCGTGGGAGGAATGTTGAAATTCAAGTTTTCCTTTGCCAATTCAATTGCTTTATCGTTTATATCAATAGCTATACATTTCCTGCCAAGGAGTTTGCATTCAATTGCGGTTGTTCCTGAACCACAAAAGTAATCAAGAACAAGATCCCCAGGAGATGAGTATTTTAAAATTACATTTCTGGGTACGTAAGGGGACCAATTACCTCTGTAATTCCCGGTATGTGTTGCCCAATCCCCTCTTCGCTTGAAGCTCTATACACTTGTTTTTTCTTCCTGAAAATTCTCTGGCTCAAATCTTATGATTTTCTTTATTTTGTTTAATCTGCTTATATTGACGCCTTTTTCTTTTACTATCAATCTTTCAATGTATTTGAGGGAAACATTATATTTTTTGCCGAGTTCCTCGTCGCTCAAGCCCTTTTCCTTATCTCTCAAAATATCCTTTCCCTTATTTATGAAAATGCTCATTCTTCTATTATAAACAAAAGCGGGTCTATCGGACGCCCGTTGTAAGTCACCTCATAGTGAAGATGTGGTCCCGTTGCTAATCCGGAATCCCCGACTTTCCCTATAATTTGCCCCTTTTTCACAAAATCTCCTTCCCTGACGAGTATACTTGATAGGTGAAGATAAACAGTGGTTATATTGTTTATATGCTTTATTACTATGTATTTTCCGTTTTCCTGGGATGACCTCGCTCTTATCACTTTCCCGCTCGCAGTAGCATAAACGGGACTACCATAACTTACCGAAATATCTATCCCCGAATGAAACTGATTGTTCCCGTGAACCGGATGAGTCCTATAACCAAATCCGCTTGTTATAAAACCACCTTTCACAGGACTTATAGTAGGAAAATACTCAAAAACCAAATTTCTCTCCTTCAATTTATCATAAGCAAACTTCATATCTTTTGCTATACTATCAATCTTGTAAAAAAAGTTCTTCCTCTCGTTCTCATTTAAGCCATCAAAACCCGCAAACAAGAAAATACTTTTGTTTCCCTCTCCATCAAAGATTGAAATATTTCTATTCTCCTCAACATCTTTCAAATTCACGAGCTCAACAAACGACCTTCTTAACATATCCAATGTCTCTATACTTTCTCTCAAATCTTTTGCTCTCATTATAACAAACTCCTGATCTGCACTTTTCCCCTCTATAAAACTTTTCATTCTCTTCAATTCGTTTATTCTAGAAAGAGATACAAACCAATTTATAGCTAAAAAGTAGAAAGCAATTATCGGTAGAGCTAAAAAATATCTCCTCCATCCAGAAAGCTCAAAGTGAAAAATCTTATCTTCAAACTCAACTTTTATTTTTATCTTCCCTTTTCTCCTGTATCTCTTTTCTTTTTCTCCAAAAACCATCTTCTCCGCTTAAAAAAATTTAGTTATCTTGATGAGAATTTTTCAATAAAAATTTTATTCTTCTTTGAAATCAAAAATTAAACCTTTCCTGAATATTTTTTATTATTTTTGTTCCCGCGAAGAAAAAATATAGTTAGCAAAAAAAGATAAAATTTATAATATGATTGATGTTCTTTTAGTAGAAGATGACATTCAGGTTGCAAAGTCAATAAAAGATTTCCTTCAAAGAAAGTTTTCAGTCCACATTGCTTTAACAGCAGAAGAAGCATTAGAAGTTCTACAAGAGAAAAATTTTTCGGTTGTGTTGTGCGACCTGAAATTACCGGGAATGTCAGGGCTTGAGCTCCTGCAAAAAATGAGAAATCTCGGAATATCCACTCCGTTTATTATGATAACAGCTTTTGGAGATATACCAACAGCAGTAGCAGCAACAAAGCTCGGAGCATCAGATTTTGTAAGGAAGGGAGATATAACCCCAGAGGAACTGATACGAAAAATAGAATCACTCATAGATGAATCTGACTGGGAATTCGTATTCGGAAGTGAAACGATGAGAAATCTTCTAAAAGTAGCAAGACAGGTAGCGAAAACAGATTCAACAGTTCTGATACTTGGAGAATCAGGAGTAGGAAAGGAGATGCTCGCAAAATACATACACAAAGCAAGTCCAAGAGCAGGAAGACCCTTCGTGGCAGTAAATATGTCAGCAATACCAGATACCCTGCTTGAGGCGGAACTCTTCGGATATGAAAAAGGTGCTTTCACAGGAGCAGAAAGAAGAAAACCAGGAAAATTTGAACTCGCAGACGGAGGAACGCTACTCCTTGACGAAATCGGAGATATGCCTCTCCATCTCCAGCCCAAAATCCTCAGAGTAATTCAGGAAAAACAGGTTGAAAGATTAGGTCAGTATTCTCAAAACCCAATAAAAATTGATGTCAGAATAATCTGCACCACAAACAAAGATATAGAAAAACTCGTGAAAGAAGGAAAATTCAGAGAAGACCTTTTCTACAGAATATCTGTAATACCCATAAGAATTCCCCCTTTAAGAGAAAGGCGAGATGATATAATTCCTCTCACAAGATACTTTCTCAAAAAGCTATCAAAAAAGTATGAGGTAAATATATCTATGTCTGAGAAAGCATATGAGAAACTTCTAAAATACGACTGGCCAGGAAATGTAAGAGAACTTCAAAATGTTGTGGAAAGAGCTTTTATTCTGAGCTGGACAGGTGGTAAAGAATCGTTTATAACCCCCGAAAGCATTGTTTTTTCTTCTTATGAAATTCAGAACATCAATCTGAATAAAACCGATGGTAAAGAAATATCAGAAGGAAAAGAGGTAATAAATTACGAAAAGAAAAATATTTATAGCCTATCGGGATTTCAAATGCCTATTACAGATGACCTGAACATAAAAAATATGGAAAAGGTTTTTATATTAAAAGCACTTGAAAAAACTGGCGGAAATAAAACCAGAGCAGCAAAGCTCCTCGGAATAACAGTAAGAACTCTGAGAAACAAACTCAAAGAACTCAAACTTGAAGAGAGCGAAAAATCAAAAGAAGATGAAGAGGAATAATAAAAACCAGCAGAATTAAAATAAAACCATAAAAAATTTCCAAGAGAACGAAAAAATAAACTGAAAAAAAAACAGATTCATTCCTGTTCATAAAAACTCATAGATTATGGAAGTTCGCAATCAAAAATACCTTGAAAATAAGGTAGAATCGTTTAAAGATGAGCTTGAAAAGTTCATAAGCAAAAGCTTAAAAGAAGATTTTTCGAATTTTTCAGATATAACAAGAGAAATGGTAGAAAATTCGGTTATGTCATCTGGGAAGAGAATACGACCTCTGCTTTTTTCTCTGATCTCACTCTCTCTCGGTATTCCAAGAAAAACCGTAATGTATGTATCTTATGGAATAGAGCTTTCACACGCATTTACACTTGTGCACGATGACATAATAGATAGACCAAGCCAGAGAAGAGGTAATCCCCCTATATTCAAGATAGCAGGAGAAGAAATAGCTCTTCTCATAGGAGACCTGCTCCTTTCAAAATCAATAATTCCTCTCTCACAGTTCCCGAGAGCTTCAAAATTCTTTCTTGAAAAAATGTGCGATGTCATAGAAGGGCAAATTATAGATGTCCTCTGGTCAAAAGGAAAATTCAACTCATATTCTCAAAGTGAAAAAGAAAAAATCATAGTTGAGATTCAATCAAAAAAAACCTCTTCTCTTTTCAGAATATCTTCTGTTCTCCCCGCTATAATCTTTGAAGAATCAAATAAATTAAAATCAGAGAAAATGAGAAAAAATGTTTCACTGCTCAGAAAAAACCTTGATATGTTCGGATACCACTTTGGACTCGCTTTTCAGACCATTGACGATATAAAAGATGTCGAAGAAGATAAAAAAATGAACTCTCCGAACATTCTTCTAACTCTTGGAAAAGAGAAGACATACAAACTCTTGAGGTCAAATGTGAGCAGAGCTGAAAGATACCTTTCCGCCTGTGAAGAAACCATATTAGCTCTTTCAAAAAAAGGTTTTAAATACATAGAATTGCTAAAATATTTAGTAAAGGAAATAATAGGGTATGAAAAAATTATATAATCTCCTCGTTTATGTGCGTAAGATACACGAAAACAAAAAAAGGTTAGAATTGCTCTCTGCTATATCACAAAGAATGCTCAAAGAAAAAGAGATTGAAGAGACAGAAAGAGAAAAGGAAAAAACTGCAAAAGACCTCTCAAAAAAGATAGAAGAAGAAGGAATTCCTGCATGGTATGTGTCAAATTATCTGAACTATTTAGATTCACTCAGAGATTTGAAAAGAAAAAAATTAGATGAACTCAAAGAAGCATTAGAAATTGAAGAAGAAAAAAGAGAGATATATGTTGAAACCAAAAAAGAGCTTGAAATAGCTCAAAAACTTCTTGAAAAAATAAAAATGAGAGAACTGCTCTCACTCCTGAAAAAAGAAGAGAAATTCTCAGACGAAATAGTGCTTATAAAAAACTCAAGAGAAAAAGATTAAGTAAAAAAAATTTTAAACGAAAATAAAAAATTAGTAAGCTCAATAACAAGGAGAGAAGAAATGATTAACCTTCGGAAGCTAAATTTGAAGATTTTATCAACTTCAATTTTTCTTTTTATCTTCCTGTCTTTCGTCTCAGCTCAGATTATGGAAGAAAGGAGAGGAGGTTTATCACCCTCCCCCTCTGAAAAGTGCACGATAATCTTTACTCCGCAATCTCTTGAAAACTTAGCAAAGTCCCTTGAAACAAAGAGGAGAGAACTTGAAAAAAAAGAGAAAGAAATAGCAAAACGCGAAGCTTATCTCAAAGTCCTTGAAAACGAGCTATCATCAAAATTTTCTTCTGCTCTGAAATTCAAAAAACAAATAGAAGAAGTCGAAACACTCTGTCTGAAAAAAATTGAGGAAGAAAGAGTAAAGTTTGAAGGAGAAAGATCAAAGATGAACATCTCATTTCAAGAAAAGATATCTCAAATCATATCTCAATACGAAAATAAAATGTCACAGCTCAAAAAAGAATCAGAAGATAAAGTGAAAAATCTTGAAATGGCAAAGGCAAAAGAGATAGAAAACCTCAAATCAGAATTTCAAAGGAGAATATCTCAAGTTGAATCTGAATGTCAAAACCGAATACAGAAAGCTCAAAAAGATTGGTCAGAACAGACCACGAAAGCAATATCAGAAATAAAAATGGATTGTGATAAAAAAATTGCAGAGGTAAAATCAGAAACCGATAAAAAAATTTCGGAAATAGAAAAATCGTATAGGGCAAAAATAGAAGAGTTGAAAAAGAACGAAGAAGCATACAAAAAACAAATAGAAGAAATGAAAAAAAGCGAAGAAAATCTTAAAAGCAACCTGCAAAACGAAATAGCTAAAATCAAAAGAGAATACGAAAATCAGATAAAAAGCTACGAACGAAAAATAAGCGAAATATCGGCTGACTACGAGAACAAAATAAAGATTTTAGAGGATGGAAAAAGAAAAGAAATTCAGGAACTCAAAAAACTTTTTTCAGATGCCATGACTTCTGTGATACAAAGCTACGAAAATCAAATAAAATCACTCTTAGAAATTTTGAGACAGAGGCAAACTTCTGAACTCCGAGAAGAAAAAAAGACCACCGTTGAGAAAAAATTTGACGAGGAGACGATAAGGAAGATGGCAAAAATTGTAGCAAGCTCACCCCCAGAAGATGCTGCAAAAATAATATCATCTATGGATGAAAAGGCAGCAGCAAAAGTTCTCGGATACATTGAAGAAAAAAGAGCTGGAAAAATTCTTTCCCTACTACCTCCCGACAAGGCAAAGAAAATAAATAACTTTATGCTCGGAATAGAAGAAGAGGAAGAAAAAAGCAATCCAGAAACTAAAAAGTTTCAAACACCTCGTTTTCCACCATTCGGAAGGCAAAAAGGTTATGAAAACATAGAGCCAGAACAAGAAGAAGAAAATATGAACGAAGAAAACGAAGAAATGAAAAATCCTCTTTTTGACTATCCGCAGGAGATTTCTCCTCAAAATAGGAAGCAGAGGAAGGAGAGATTGGGAATATGATTTTTTAACAATTCTTCCATTTTTTTCTTTCTGATTAATTTATAGATTTATATGGCGACGTAGCTCAGAGGTAGAGCAGGGGTCTCATAAGCCCTGTGTCGTGGGTTCGAATCCCACCGTCGCCACTTATAGCAAAAAATTGAAATTATACTCAATAGAAGAAGCTGAATCACTGATACCAGAACTTAAACCAATACTGAAAGACATAAGAGATAAGGGAAAAGAATATACAAAATGCCTTATTGACTCGGCTCAACTCGTCATAAACTTCAGAAACAACCCATACGATACCGAAGGAGTCCTTGACAGAACGATAAAAACAAGGAAGGAACTCCGAGAACTCTTCAATAACCTTGAAAAATATGGAGTGATCCTGAGAGATATTGATAAAGGTGGAGTAGATTTTCCAGCAGAAGTTGATGGTGAGGAAGTAATGCTCTGCTGGAGGGCTTTTGAGGAGTCAAAGATAAGCTACTGGCATACAAAAGATGAAACATGCACTATGAGAAAACCGCTGAAAAGATAGAATTTTTCACACAGACCTTGAAAATTGAGAAGAAAACTTACATCTAATATGAGAGTAGAAAAGATATTTATCGTAGGAGCACCAGGAGCTGGAAAGACAACTGCTGCGAAAGAACTTGCAAAAAAAATCAACTCGGAATTCATAGATACAGATGAACTCATAGAAAAACAAGAAGGGAAAACAATTCCAGAGATCTTTGAAGAAAAAGGAGAAAAATATTTCAGAAACCTTGAAAATCAAGTAATTCAAAAAATCGTTGATTCACAAGAGAAAGAAAAAATCGTAGTATCACTCGGGGGCGGAGCGATAACTAATCCCGAAAACCTCCACAAAATAAGAGAAAAGGGAATAGTAATATGCCTCTACGCAGAACCAGAAGAAATATTAAAAAGAATCCCGAAAAACTCAAGACCACTTCTCAAAGGAGATAACCCCCTTGAAAAAATCAAAAAAATCCTTGAAGAAAGAGAAAAATGGTACAGAATTTCAGATTTTTACATTGACACAACAAACATACCAAAAGAGGAAACTATAAAGCAAATCATAGATTTCTTGAAGATTGCCGAAAAGATACACTTTTCAAGAGTCAATCTTGCAGAAAGGTCTTACGATGTAATTGTAGGTGAGAACTTATTCCAAGATGAAAATTTGAAAGAATTTATCAGAAAAAAATTGAAAAGGATACTCAAAAGTGCAAAAAAAACATTTTTGATATCAACAAGTTCAATAAAAGAAGTGCCATACGGGGAGGAAAATCTTGGAAAGGTTGTGAGCAGATTTCTCTCCGAAAGCTTTGAACTCCATGGCGTAAACCTGCCAGACGGAGAAAACACAAAAGATGCCTTCTATGCGATATTTCTCTGGAACTTCCTTGCAGATAAAGACCTAAAAAAGAACGATTTTTTGACAATCCTTGGCGGTGGAGTCCTTGGAGACCTCGGAGGGTTCGTCGCTGGAACGTATCTGAGAGGGATAAACTACATAAATATACCCACAACACTGCTTGCTCAGGTTGATTCATCTATTGGTGGCAAAACAGGAATAAACACCTCACTCGCAAAAAACATGGTGGGAATTATTCATCAACCCTCAATAGTCATTTCAGATATAAGCATATTGAAAACTCTTCCCGAAGAGGACTTCCTTTCAGGACTCGGAGAGGTACTGAAATACTCTGTTTCACTTGAAAAAGAACTGCTTGAATTTCTTATGTCAAAAAGAAGAGAAATTTTTGAAAGGGATTCCCAAACCCTAAAATATATTGTTTCAAAGTGCGCAGATATAAAAGCCAGAATAGTATCAGAAGACGAGAAGGAGGAGAAGAAAACTCGTATGCTTCTTAACTTCGGTCATACAATCGGACACGCACTGGAATCTGCTCTGAACTTCTCAATACCTCATGGATTTGCAGTATCTGTTGGGATACTCGTTGAGACAAAAATCAGCGACATGATACTCTCTAAAAACCTATTCCCTCAGTGTCTTGAGATATTCAGACAATTTTTCAATGAAAAAGCTCAAATCATTCTGAAAAGATTAGAAAACATCAATTCTGAAAAATTTTTCAGCTCAATGAAACTTGACAAGAAAACAAGAGGAGATGAAATAAACTTTACTCTTCTTGAAGAATTCGGAAAATCAAAAATTGAGAAGATAAAAATAGAGGAGTTTGAGTCAGTTGTAAGGTCTGTTTTCGGGGAAGTTCTGAAAAATCTCTCTTCTGCATTATAGATTTTTTCATCTAAAAAAATCTTTTATCTCAAAAATTTTCAATTTTCAACAAAATTTCGTGAAAAATATTAATATTTTAGTAGATTTATAATCTACCATACGGTAGGTAAAAATTAAAAAGGAGGGAAAAGATATGGACGAGAGAGCAAAAAGAGAAAAAATAAAAGTTTTAAATAAAGAAACAGAGGTTTCAGCAATAAAAACTTTATTCAACACAATATGGGTTTATTCATACGAATCGGAAATAGAAAAACTCCTTGACCTTTACGAAAAAGCAAAAAAAGAACAGTGGAACGCATCACAAGACATAGATTGGTCAATAGAAATTGATACAGAAAAAATGGCTTTAACATCTCAACTCCCTCCACTGCTTTTCCAGGAGATATGGGAAAAACTCAACGAAAAAGAGAAAATAAACCTGGCAACATCACAGATAAGCTGGATAATGTCTCAAATACTGCACGGAGAACAGGGAGCACTACTTGTAGCAAGCCAGCTTGTCTCCTGCGCTCCACTATACGACGAAAAACTTGTCGCTTCAACACAAGTGATAGACGAAGCAAGACATGTAGAGGTCTTCCATAAATACCTCACACAAAAAATGGAAAAAGAATTTCCTATATCACCTCACCTTGAATCGCTTCTCCGAACCATACTGTCTGAATCAAGATGGTATTTCAAGTTCGTCGGAATGCAAATACTCGTTGAAGGACTGGCAATGGGAATATTCGGAACACTGGAACAATTCGGAGAAGAACCGCTTGGAGTCCAAATAGTAAGATATGTTATGAAAGATGAAGCAAGACATGTCGCGTTTGGAGTTCTATCTCTAAAAGAACACATAAACGAGCTTCCCGAAAAAGAAAAGAAGGAGTTAGTAGAGTTTGCATACGAAGGTTGCGTCGCGCTCCGAAACAGAATAACCGATATGTCTATGGTCTGGGAAGATGTCGGTTTGCCCACACATCAAATGCAAGAGACCGTTGAGAAATCCCCGATATTCCAAGAATTCCTTATCCTCATGTTCTCACGAGTTGTCCCAAACCTCAAAAAACTCGGGCTACTGCCCGAATATATAAGAAATAGATACGAAGAACTCGGCATACTCAAATTTGAAAATCTTGAACTCCCTGTCTGAAAAATCAAAATATGTGATTATATGAAAATAAGAAAAGAGTTCCTTCTTCCTGGCTCAATCGCAATATCCATAACTGTAATTTCTCTTCTGCTTACAAAAAATATTCTCGTGGTAATACCATTTTTGATCTTAATCATTTTCCTCCTTAACTTCTTCCGAGATCCCGAAAGGATTCCCGAAGACCTATCGGAAAAATCTTTGATCTCGCCAGCAGATGGGAAGGTTTTCATAAAAGACGAAATTGAAATAAATAAGACAGAAATAAAAGAACTTTTCCCGCAAATTTCAGAAAAAAAGATGAAAAGAATCGCAATATTTATGAGCCCATTTGATGTCCATGTAAACAGAGCCCCATACGATGCTGAAATTCTTGGAATAGAAAAAAAAGAAGGTGGATTTGAAAGAGCTTTTCTCGAAAAATCTGAAAAAAACTCCCGTGTTCTCTGGTGGCTTAAAACACCCGAAGGTAAAGACATAGTTCTGATACAAATAGCAGGAGCAATAGCAAGAAGAATATCCATCTTCAAAAAAAAAGGTGATTTTGTAAAAAAGGGAGAAAGAATAGGAATGATTTATCTTGGCTCACGAGTTGATTTGCTCATACCAGAAGATTGGGATTTTTCTGTATTAGTCGGGGATAGGGTTTTAGCAGGTAAAACAAAAGTAGGAGAAAAAAAATTCTGAGAAAAAAGAGAAAACCTAAACTGATTTTTTTCATTTAGGGCAGGAAAGAGGAACCCCTTCTGTTTCCGGATGATATTTTTTTATCTTCAAATGGGTTATCTCAGAAGGAGAAGGTATTAAAAATTTTGCCTGATGTGCTTTAACTTCTTTCTCCTCTATTCCACCCTCACCCACTTGCAGTTCTGCAAAACCTTTCCAGCAATTTCCTTTACCATCGCATCCCAAAACATCAATCTGCGGAGAATAATATTGAGCCGATTTGCAAAAATAAAGCTTACCTGAAATAGATAGCTCAACATCATAAATCATTTCAGAGTAGAAGGAAAGTTTCCTCTGTGTAAAACCACCATCACCAAAATCGTAAAGAACATTATACAAAGAGAAATTATTCTTCCCAATCTTTACGACCTTTATTGTAAGTTCATTCTGAAAAACTTCGGTCCCATTATTTGCCTGAACAGAAATTGTGTAATCTGTCAGAGAATTCTGGGAAATTTCAAGAGGTTCTTTGTAAGAGAACTCATCTGCTTGACAAATTATGTGAGCGTTATTTTCAGGACAGATGTAAAACCTCGGAATAATGAAATACTGTCCGCAAGAGCCGAATAAACAGAATCCCCCACTCCCCACACCTTGCTGAACTTCAAAAATAAATATAAAAGGAGACATACCGGCTGTAACAACAAAGAAGTATTCGTCTTCTATACCTCGTTTCAAAATTTCTGCGCCTTCACAAACCATCTTATCAATATCGCAATAGAATATCGCAAAGTCAAAGTCAGGCGAATCTATTCTGATAACATATCCTTCCCATTTTTCCGGGATTTCGTATTCAATATCGCGTATGGTTATTTTAGAGACCTTCTGAGGAGAGTGAACTACGATCTTTTTATCTTCGCTGGAAAACCAAAATTGCTTTTCATATTCTACTCTCTGGACGGAATAGTTTTTTATATAGTCAAGCAGAGAAAAACTTCCCTGCCCAAAAGGAGCCAAAAAATCTTCGTCGGACAAAACTTTTTTCTCCACCCTCTTACATGAAAATAAAGAAAAGGAGAAAAGTATATATATAAGGGCAAGAGATTTAATCCAAGATTTTCTTTTACCACTCATATATGAGATTCAAAAGTATGTAAGAAGGGATTCACGCAAAATCTCTCTTATATCTATCACGACTATTGGATTATCATCTTTTCTCAGAATTCCTCTTGCATACTTTGAGCCGGAGAATTTTATTGAAGAGATTGGCTCAAGTTCATCAACATAGTATAAAGACACCTCGCTGACATCATCTACAAGCACACCTGCATGAATACCCTCTTCCTCATCTTCAACAACAAGAATCTTACTTTTTTTCCCTATATCAACATCTTCCATACCAAAGAACCTTCTCAAAGATATAACTGGAAATATTTTCCCTCTGAGGTTCATTATACCAAGGATATGGTAATGTATGTTAGGCACTGGGGTGATTTTCACTACTCTGACGACTTCACGGATATTTTCTACATCAACTCCATAGAACTCATTTCCAAGTTTGAAGTTAAGCATGTAGGAAGCTTTTTTTACTGCCGCGGTCTCGGTTTTCTTTTTTAAATCTTTTGGTTTTTCTCTTTCCACTCTCTCTCCTTTTAGCTGAGGTTCAGTGGGAGTAGCTGGCGGATACTGATAATAAGGATAAGGATACGGCGGGAAAGGTATCTGAGGTACTACCTGAGGAGTTACGATAGGTACTTGCTGTTGAGGTTGTGGCTGTGGCTGTTGATTTTGAAGTGGGACCTGTGGTTCTCCCTCGGGGGGCTTTGTCCATATGCTCTCTTCAACAATTTCTCCCTCCAGATCTTCAAATGGGTCTTTTCCGTAAATATCCATCAAAAATAAATATAATAAATCTTCGTTAAAATAAGATGTTTTTTTGATTATTTGAAATCAAATAAATTCTGGGATTCTCATTATATCTACAACAGGAATTATCTCTTTTGTTCCATCCTCTCCTATTTCTTCAACAACCGCTGATATACCCCGAAGCATAAGAATATCTTCATCAAAATTTTTCATAACCGAGTCCTTTATATCTACTATCTCTTCAACTACGAGTCCGACCTCCGAGTATTTTCCTTCCCCTGCTTCTACTATAAGAATAAAGAATTTATCCGGTAGATTTCCTCTTTCTCTCCCGAAAATCTCATCAACAGTAATAAGCGGATATTCTCTTCCGCCAAGCTGGACTATTTCTCTTCCCTGAATGGTGCGTATAGATATATCTTTACTCTCGGGAAAGACCTCTGTTTTTAGTATAGGAGAAAGGGGAAGAGCAAATTTTTCTCCTTTCCATTTGAAAATGACAACCTCAACAACTATTTTCGTTGTAGGTATAATTATTGTGAAAGTAGTTCCTTCTCCTATCGCTGATTTGACAAGCACCTTTCCTTTCATACTTTCTTCTATTTCTTTTTTCACCTCATATAGTCCTGCTCCTCTTCCTGCTCCTTCATCTGCCTGATTTTTTGTAGAAAATCCCGGCAAAAACAGTATCTGATATATTTTTTCTTCTATCCAGGAGCCATCGGATCTTTTGAAATCAAGCTCTGTTTCTCCAAGATTAAAATGTGAAGCGAGCTGAGGGAATTCTTTTCTCCATGCAAAGTATCTTTCAAGAACTTTTTCTGGGATTATACCTCTCCCATCATCTGTTATGTCTATTGATATAAACTCACCTTTTCTCTGAGCTTTTATTTTTATTTCTCCCTGAGGTTTTTTACCTGCTCTTATTCTTTCTTCTGGGGATTCTATTCCGTGAGAAACAGCGTTGCGAGCAATATGAAGGAGAGCAGATCTTAACCTTCTTCCTATCTCTGCATCAATCGTAAGATTTTCTCCTTCTCTTATCACAACTACTTCCTTTCCAAGCTGTCGTGCAGTGGTGAGAATCGTCCTTTCTATCATCTTCAAGATATCTTCAATCGGTCCCATACGAACATCAAGCACTATATCTTGAAGTTCTCTTATTTTTCTTCCCATCTCAGATATGTTATCTCTTATTCTCTGAGCTATTTCTTGGTTGCCGACCAAATTCATAAACTTCTCCATTGAAGATTGAATAGCATTCTTGACTATCACCATATCTCCTATGATGTTCATTATTTTCTCAACTTCTGATATTTCTATTTTCAGAGAAACCTTTTGCTGTTGTGATAAATCAACCTGCTGGGTTTTCTGTGTTGCTCTCCATAGATTTTGAAGCTTTATTATTTTCTCAAGTTCTTTAATGTCAGGAGTATCTCTGGAAGGAGCAAGAACGAAATTAATCACAACAAAATCTCCTTCTATTTTCATTATGGTTGATATTATTTCAAATCCGAGTTCTCTTATCTTTTCCATTGTATCTCTGCCTTTTTTATCAAAATCTTCTTCAAATGATAATTTTAAAAAACCAAGGTATATATCTTTTCCTCTTTCTATGCTATTTTTTAGCTGGAGAAGTTCGGAATCAGAAAGTTCTTTCAAGAGCTGTTCATCTTTTATTTTCTCAAGAACGTATGACCTTACATCTTTTTTGTCATCTTCAATTTCTTTTGCAACCGCCCTTTTTCGCTCGTTTTGAAATTCTGTACCCACCTTATGAGAAACATGCGAATCTGAATAATCTGATTTCAAGATGCTCTCAACATCAAACTGTATGTTTTCATCCGAAGGAGATTCTTGATATGAAAGAGCCGAAATAAAATTTTTCAGATTCTGTGCTATATCTATCATTTTGAGAATTATATCATAGTTAAGCTCAATTTTTCCGTCCCTCACACCTACGAGAATATCCTCCACCTTATGAGCTATTTCTCCTATTTTCATAAAGCCAACACTATATGAGCTTCCTTTTATTGTGTGAAACTTCCTCATAAGCTCATTTATCATATCAATAGAATGCTGAGAAGGGTCTGACCGAAGAACATCAAGATTATCTAAAATCTGGTCTATAAGCTCCTCGGTCTCATTAAAGTAAATCCTTAAAAGGTCGTTCATATATATTAAAAAATTAATTCGGAAAGAAATCGGGAAAAAAAGAGATAAATAAATGAAAATTAAAAGGCACTAAATTATTAAAAAGCTGATATGTTGTCTGATTTTTTAGAGTTTATCCTCTCGCTCGTCATCCTTTCTATATCACTTGCAATAGTGCTGATTTCTGGAAATTTAAACTTACAAAAACAGAGAAAAATTCAGGAAATACTGAACAAATCAGGAGAAAAAATAGAAGTAATTTTCAAAGGGTCATGTTATTTACCAGAGTATCAGGAAATCACAACTTCAAAGGGTAGCAAGTTTTTGTGTGGGAACGGAGAAGTAAAAGAAAAAAGGTAAGCAGAAGAACCAGAAATGACAGAGATAATAAAAATAGCTTTGTTTTCATCGGTGCTTTTTACATTTATCTTTCAAATATCAGCAATAATAAAAAAATCAAGAGAAACCATAGAAAAAATGAGAGATTCAGAAGAACTATCGTTCGTATCGTATCTTATAAAAGAAGACCTATCAAAATCTATCAAAACATCAATTATTGATGGCAAAGTTCAGATCTACGGATTTATGATGTCTCTTTCAGAAGAGAAAAACGATTCAGAGTGGGGAATTGTAGGAGAATGCAAAGACGGAGTGGCAATGGTTTTCAACCTTAATCCACAAAACCAAATTTTCGTACTTAAAGAAGATAAAACCGTAGAATCCAAAAAAGTCATAATGAAACAGAAAGTAGGAAAAAATCTTTTCAAAGTATGGTTCCCCGATTGCGAAGGTTTAGAAGAAGGGAAAGTCATATTTTCAGATTTTTACAGGGTTAATTGGTATTCCGAAAATGGCAAAATATATAGAGAAGTTGAAAGGTATTATGAAGGTAAATCGGCAAAGTCAAAATTCTTCGTTTCAAAAGGAAAGATAGAAGCAGGAGGCAAAAAGATAGAAATCAAAATAAACTCAACAAGCATATCTTTTGAGATTCCATAAGGAGCATCAAAAAATTTATGCTTTTGATTTAAGGTATGAGTTTGCGCAGAGTTTTGCTAAATTTCTCACGCGCGATATAAGTTCTGCTCTCTTTTCATAGCTTATCACACCACGAGCGTCAAGCAAATTGAAAATATGAGAGCACTTTATACAGTAATCATAAGCTGGTATGTATAAATCATCAGATACAAGGCGAAGTCCTTCTCTCTCAAAAATATCAAAAAGTGAAAAGAGAACATGCGGGTCCGACTTCTCAAAGTTATATATGCTCCACTGCTCCTCTCTTTCTTTATAGAAATATCCGTATGTTATGTTTCCCCATTGGAGATCAAAAAGATTATCTTTGCGGGTGATGAAAAGAGCTATTCTTTCAAGTCCGTAGGTTATCTCAAAAGATATAGGGTCAAGGTCTATTCCTGCCATCTGCTGGAAAAAGGTGAGCTGAGTTATCTCCATACCATCAAGTCGCGCTTCCCATCCAAGTCCCCACGCTCCAAGAGTTGGAGATTCCCAGTTATCTTCAACAAGTCTGAAATCCCTCTTTGAAACATCTATTCCGAGGTAAAGCAAGCTTTCTATGTAAAGATCAATAGAGTTCGGCGGAGCAGGTTTGAGAATAACTTGAAGCTGGAAGTAGTGTTGAAGTCGCTGAGGGTTTTTTCCGTATCTCCCGTCCTGCGGTCTGCGAGATGGTTGAACGTATGCGACATTCCATAAACCTTTTCCTAAAACACCGAAAAATGTAGCTGGATGAAAAGTTCCTGCCCCAACTTCAACATCATATGGCTGAAAGACCGTACATCCATTCTGAGCCCAGAAGTTAAGGAGTTTATCTGTTATGCGGAAGAAATCTTGCGTTAGCTCATCCATAATTTACTCTATCAGTGCCCCTCCTCACCAACGGCAAGCGCTATGTAAATCAAAGACAAAATAGAAAAAACAAATGCCTGAACAACAGAGACAATCGTACCCAAAATCAAAAACGCAACCGGAACAAGAAGATAAGTAAGGTGCGTGAAAATTTCAAGAACAGAGTGATCCCCTGTCATATTCCCCGCAAGACGAATAGATAAACTCAATATTCTGAAAACATGAGAGATAAGCTCTATTGGGAAGTAAAGGAAAGCAACAGGTAAAAAAGGACCGAGAAAATGCTTTATGTACCCTAAACCATGCTTTTTGAAACCGTGATAGTTATAGTAGAGAAACACAAAAAGAGCAATTCCCAAATTTGTGTTTATGTTCATTGTGGGAGGCATAAAACCGGGAATAAGCCCCAAAAGGTTCATAAAGAGTATGAATAGAAAGAGAACAGAGATGAAATTTGTGTGTTTTTTGACTTCTTCTTCTGGCAATAGAGATTGTGAAAGACCTCTCCAAAATTCAACCACGGCTGAAAAAATCTTTGCAATAGGAGAATCTTTTTTCCTGATAGCAAAAACCCCAAGAGCGATCAGGATAAAAAGAGCAAATAGCTCAAAAATAATGTGCTGACGAGAACCATCTACTCCAAAAATTTCTGTCAAAATCGTAGGCATACCGTTAATAATAAACCGTAAAAAATTTCAGGACGATAAAAATTTTTTCAAGTTTGTTTTCTGCGAGAGAAAAAGAGAAGATTCAGAAGGTAACCTGAAAACATCACAGCAAAAGAATTGAAAGAAACAAGATTTTCAAAAACTCACTCGGAAATCTCTAAAAAATTTGATAAAGGGATTTTATCTCCCAGCAAATTGATAGGAGTAGCTTTTTTGAAATATCTGCTCTCAAAAATCAAAGTAGATTCAGGGAAAACAGTCCTCAAAATAAACTTGCCATCTTCAATCTCCTTTATGCTTAAAACTATGTTATCTTTTACGCTGAGGAGCGAGAATGACTGCATCAAAGAAGTGGTTTCGGCTTTGCCTTCTGTAATATACAGAGGGAAGTAAAAAGAATACGACTCCTTGAAAGAATCAAATTCTCCCAAAGCCCCATCTTTGACAAGAACTTCCGCAATAAACGGTCCATCTTCGCTCATATCTCCCGGAGGACCCAAAATATCATATTTTTCAAATCTGACATTTCTCCCTAAAAAAACATCAACACCTTTTTCAGAAGTTAATGCGACTCCTTTCCCTCCTTTGAATGACACCAAAAAGGTTCTCCCATCTTCAAGATATACCTTAAAAAATGTCAGAAAAGGAAGGAAAGTGGGTTTATATATTTTCAGGTTTTCCTGAAACTCAGTAAGTCCCAAATGTGATTCCACGCGCAAAGAAGTTACTCTGCTCTGGAAAGAGAACCTGAGAGTAAGAGAATGCCCTTCTGGTATTGACTCTGCAAAAGCTCTGATAAAGATTGATTCTCCCAATTTTTCAAAAGTTATTTCTGCTGGAAATGTTCCGAATTCTGAAAACTCTCCCGGAGGAGTTTCAGAACCTATTCTCCATGCGCCACCATCATCTTTCCATAAAATCGCCCTGACATCAAAATCAAGGGGCTTTTCTATTTTCTGCGGTTTATAGACAGAAGAAAAATCCCGTATTATAAATCCGAAAGATGGGATATTTTCTCTATCAACACCAAGCGGGTTTATAATTATTTTTTGTCCTACTGCTACTTTTTGGGAGAAAAGCTCGAGAATCTGGTTTTCAAGTTCGTTTAGTTTCATTTCTATCTCCCAAGACAGCGGTTTTATTTCTTTCTCTTCGGTCTCTTTGTATAATGTTCCAGATCCTGAATCGTGGTTTGTCAGCATTGCGAGTTTGAACCAGAGATCGTCTATTTTTTCTTTCAAAGCATTTTTAAAATCTGATTTCTTACTTTGAATTAAGCCCAGTTTTTCTGCCATAACTATCATGTTCTCACAAGATATGAGACGATATATTGAAGAGAAGAGGAATCTTTTGAGCCAAGTACGTGAGCCGTAATAACCTGTCCAGTAAGGCGCAAGATGTCCTTCAAATCTTGGAAGATTATCTCTTTCCCTCTCAACAAGAGATATGAAATCTGAAAAAGAAGCAATAGTAAGGTAAGTTCCGGTCATCGGGAAATATTTTTCATTCCAGTAATCCGCGAATTTCCCAAGTTCCTTTTTTGGTTTTTCAAAGTCCCAACCTATGGGTATAAAAACGAACTTTGAATTAGGTTTTATTCGTGAAAGATACGATTTAAGTTTTTGAGAAAATGTTTCTTCATCTGCTTTTTCTCCGACACATTCTGAATCTGGATTAATATAGACCTGAGGTGGTAAATCTAACTTGCAGAAAAAGAATGAGCCGACGCCGTAGAGGTTATGCATAAAGTAGAGAATAACTTCTCCTATTTTTCCTTTCCAGACAACTAGCTGTCCGAGCCGGAAAAGTTTTTGTCCAGCAGAATCATTTTCAAAATCTGCATCGGTTATTGGTTTTAGATACTTTTCTGTTTTTGTAAAGCCATTTACTCTTGAAAGTGCGACAGACCTGAAACCAAGCATATATAGCAAATCCGGCGTAGATTCTGGGAATCCGAAAGAGTCAGGGATCCATGCATCTTTGGGAATTGGCAAACCAAACTTCTTGAGCCATTTCCTGCCAGATATGTAATTGCCTATTATTCCATCTGTTGGAACAACCAGAAAATCATCTGTGCCTATACCTCCACCTTCTATGATTATCTTTCTTTCTTTGAGAAAATTTAAAAATCTTTCTTTGAGTTCTGGTTCTTTTGATATGAATTTATTTATCCAGAATATTTCAGCGAAAAACACGTTGTGTTTTTGATGTTCTTCAATGAAATCAAGAGCGGAGATAAAGATATTTTTAACCATTTTCTGGTAGTATTCTTCTGATGTATATACCCATGAGATGTCAAGGTGGCTTGACTGCCCTAAAATCACAACAGTTTTCGCATCCTCTGGGTAATCTATTAATTTTCTGCTTTCCATCCTTCCCCCACAATAAGATAAAAGTAAAATAAGCACTGCTATCTTGAGAAAAAAGCTGAGCTGAAAGTTAAAAATCTTCACAGTATACCCTGATAATTTTTCCATTCAAATATCAAGTATATTTTAATTTTTATTCTTGTTTTTTAACTCGCAAATCAGAAGGATTTTGCTAAATGTAATTTTTTCACTGCTGATATGGTGGGGGACAGACCTGAGGAGTTAATCCAGACGGCATAGTTTGTGAAAAAGGATAAACCTTAGGGTTGCTATCATCGCAATCTCCATATGTTAATATAAGTTCATCAGCAGTATAATATCCTTCCTGTTTTATGCAAGATGTTATACCATCTGAGAATTTATCACCGTCAAAATCTTTGTAATAAACAACCGGGCAATCCTTTATGGTATTCCCACCTTCTTTTACCGCAATCTTATCACATCTAAAAACGAAAAAAACGAGGAAGCAAACCGAAATTGAAAGAACAAAATTAATATATCTCAAAGCTGAAAGTATTTTTAAGTAAATAAACACAATACTTTACAACATAAAATTTAAATTCCTTTGTTTTGTATTGACCCTTCAACAAAACTTATAAGAACAAAAATCAAAAGAGAAATTTTAAAATTTAAAACATGAAAAAGAGCGAGTTTTTTTCTCTGACATTAAAACTTTTTCTGCTTCCGGTTATTCTCATAAATTCATGCTCACGCGAGAAAAAGGGCTCATACTCTCTGCAAAATCCTGTCCATGTTATAATAGATAGATGTGGAACTCCTCACATATTTGCTGAAGATGATAAAGATGCTTTTTTTGTCTTCGGATATATTCAGGCACATTTCAGATTGTTTCAGATGGATCTTTCAAGAAGAGAAGCTATGGGAAGACTTGCAGAGATATTCCCAGATCAGCTCACTCAAGATATCATCAACAGAATGTTAAGCTTCAAACTGATGGCAGAAATATCAAGAGAGTCGTTTGAGAAAACCGGCATGCTGAAAAAGATTCAAGCTTTCGTAGATGGTATAAACAAATACATAGAAGATGCAAAAGCTGGACGAGAATTTGGCGGGATAAAAGCTCAAATTCCCCCTCAATACCAAGCACTAAAAATAGAACCAGAACCATTTTATATTGAAGATGTTATAGCTGTTGGTAAAAAGAGAGCTTTTGACCTAGCAGGAGGAGGACTTATAGACCTCGCTTCAAAACTTATGCAACTTGTCTTCGGAGAAAACTTTGAAGAAAAATTCTCAATATCTTCCATAGAAAAAGTCAGTGTAGTTGATGACTTCCCGAAAACGAGATTATCTCCCTTTGAGAACAACGAAAATATAGATCTCCAAGAACTAAAATCAGCAATTGAAAAAATATCGGAAAAGGTCAAAGGTTTAAAGAATTTGCTGTCTCTCAATTCAAATAACTTTGTCGTATCCGGTAGAATAACAAAATATGGATACCCAATTTTAGAAAATGACCCTCATCTTGCGGTCATATCTCCTTCTACATTCTTTCCATTTCAGATAAACTCGCCTCAGTACTCAGGTTTTGGATTCACATTTCCGGGGATACCTATCGCTCTTGTAGGTGGAGGTAAAAATGTATGCTGGGGTGTGACAACAACCCTAATAGACGCAATGGATATCCTCTTCACTCCAATAATAGAAGAAAACGGAAAGTTTTTCATAATATGGGGTAAGAGAAAGTTAGAGGCGATTCCAAGAGAAGAAGAAATCTTTTACCTTGAGAACGGAGAAAAAAAATCTAAAAAGATAAAGTTTCTTTTCGTTCCAAATATAGGAATTGTCCTTGACGCAGGAAACAAAGAGGGATTCTCATCTATAATACCTTATCTTTTTGGTATAGTAGGAGTGCCGGGCGTAGAAGAAAGTATATCAAAAATACTCAAATACGTTTTTACTCTTGGCATGAATGTTGATAGAAAGGAAGCCGGAAATTTGGGAATAGTTCTGTTGTGGACAGGTTATAAGCCGACGAGCGAGTTTGCTGCTTTTTACGAGGTACCATCTGCCGAAGATATTTTCTCAGCAATGATATTCTATAAATTTTTCCAAACTGGAATACAGAACTTCATAGTTGCAGATATAAAAGGGAATATAGGATATTTCCCTCACGGTGAAATACCGATAAGACCTTCTGGAACAAAACCTTATCTCCCCGACCTCTCTGAAAATCTTTTCTGGCTCGGGAATATTGAACCCGACTTTATTCCAAGAGCGGTAAATCCGCAATCTGGATACATCGTTACTGCAAACAACGATATAGTCGGGACATCGTTTGATAACAATCCTTTAAACGAGAGATTCTATCTCGGTCCAGTTTACGATTTCGGATTCAGAGCAAAAAGAATAAGCGAGATGATAGAGGAAAACAGAGGCAAAATAGATAAGCTCGTCGCAGCGACAATAATAAACGATGTTACCTCTCCTCTTGCAAGAAGGTTTGTAAAGGTACTTTTAAACTTTGTTTCTGAAAAAGATATTGAAAACCTTGATACCGATGAAAACAAAAAGGAATTTATGATTTTTATCTTGAACAAGCTGAAAAATTGGAACTTTGAAGAAGATGTGAACTCATTCGAACCACTCGCTTACGAGATGATAATGCGAATGTCTTTCTCTAATTTCGCCTGGAAAAACTTCTCAAATAACTATGTGAAATATAAATTCAAAGATATAATTTTCTCAGCTCTGAAAGGGACAGATTTAGAGAATTTAGCAGGAGCAATATATGAGATAGGGGCTGAACCGCTGAGCGAAGCTTTGTTTCAACTCTCCTCCGACCCGCAAGTTATTATCCGTTCAGTTCTGCCAATTCTTCAAGGAGAAAAAGGAACTCTTTGCGATAATAAAGAAGCAAAGAATTTATCAGATGAGAGGTTCATATTTTTAGGAGAAGATATATGTCCAAAAGATGAATTTCTTTCCGCAATTTCAAAAACCGCAGATTACCTTATTGAGAATGCAAAAATTTGTAAGAGAAAAGAAGGTGATTTATGTGTAGAGTTTTTATGTAAAGATGGATTGCCAGAAAACTGTGTCCTCGGGGATTTCTCAGCAAAAAGATTCAACTACATAGCAGATATTCCCGGAAAAGAGAACTTTGAAGCGAAATATTTTGGGAGCTTATATTTCAGGAAATCAGGAGGAACAGCACTCGTATATGCAAGCGATATTGATACAGTAGAACTAGATAAAAGTAGCAAGGAGATAGTTTTCAAAAAACCTATTACAGAAAACGAGTTTGTAGCTTTTCTGCAGGGTGAAGGAGGTCAGACACTCAAATATATCTGCGAAGCCAAACCAGAAGGTGTTGAGATATGGTATGCTATACCAGGGGGAGTTGCAGATGACCCATCTTCTCTATACTTTGCAAACATGATTACCGCCTGGGCTTGTGCAAGAGAGTGGCTGAAAGGCGTAACACAAGGATACTGCTCTATACCGAAAGATATATTACCAGAAGATAAAGATTATTTCAAAATAGCATTTTCAAAGCTTGAAACCGATTTTGAGAAACTCATAAGTTCAGATTACCACACTTCGCCATTATGTAACCAAAGGGAGATTTATCTCATTTTCAGATAGAAAATAAAATTTTAATCAGTATTTTATCTCAAAACTCTTGAAAGTTCCCTGATATGGTAAAAATTCATACTCAATCTTTTCAACTCTTGCTGATGAAGGTCCTCTTTTAGCCCATTGAACGAGTTCTTCTAATTTTTCTTTTTCACCTTCTGCTAATATTTCAACTTCTCCGGTTTCAAGGTTTCTGACATATCCTGTGAGACCCAATTCTTTCGCCTTATAGTAAGTGCTTGCTCTGAATCCAACCCCCTGAACTAATCCATAAACCTTTATATATACTCTTGCTTTCATATAAAAATATTTTCAAGTTTCTTCAATAAGCTGTTTATACTCTTCTGGCGTAAGAAGAGAAAAAGAAGACAAATCTTGATCCAGCTCTATTTCCATGAGCCACCCCTGATCATATGGGTCATCTAAAATGATTTCTGGATTTTCAATAACTTCTTTGTTTATTTTCTTTAATTTTCCGGAAACGGGCAGAATTATCTCTATTGAATCATCATCTTTCGTTATTATCTCTCCCACAACATCTCCTACATACAGTATAGAATTTTCATCACCATCTATGGTTATCTTTTCTATATCTTTATCTGATATAAGGTATTCAGTTATTCCTACAAGGACTGTATTTTTACCTTTTGGCATTACCCATAAATGATCTTCTGAGTAGAATATTTTCTTTGATTTTTTCATAATCACATCCTCCGTTCCTCTAATATTCAAAAATCTTCAGAAAAATTAAGATTTGGTCAAAATAGATTTTCTTTTTAATTTTTGTATCCAAAAAAATTTTTTTCAAAAAATCTTGGTTTTTGTTAATATTTTATTTTCCATTTTGATTTTGTAAAATATAAAAAATTTTCTGAATATGCAATAATATAATCTTCATGATAGTGATTTTGTGGATACTTGAAATAATAGTTGGAATTTTGCTTGTTATATCTGTTCTTCTGCAGGTTCGGGGTGGAGATGCAGGAGCTTTTTTTGGTGGGACCCAATCTATCTTCGGTCCAAGAGGGCCTACTACAATTTTGGAGAAAATGACCTATGGTCTCATAGGCGCCTTTTTCATCATAACTCTGCTCATATCTAAACTCTCAAGCTCAGAAAGAATAGCTCCAACTCAAGAAATTCCTTCTGCACCTTCCCCCGAAGAAGTATTGCCAGAATCTGTCACAAAATAGAAATAAAATTACACCAAGATTTTTATCTGAAAATAAATTTCCTTGAAATCATAAAACTTATAAAACCCACAATAACAGAAGTCGTAAGTTGAGAGATAACCTTAGGTATATGCAATACTTCAACCTGGAAATAAAGGAGCGAAGAGAAAAGGGGAGTATTGAACACAGAAAGAGCAAAAAATTTCAGATACCTTTTGAGCCCATCATAAGACCTTATCTTGAAGGTTGAGTAATTTTTGAAGGTGAATTTTCTGTGTAGTATAAAGTTTTGAGTCATAGCGAAAAAGCCGGCAATAGGACCAGCTATCATATACCAAACTTTCACAACATAAACAAGAAATGAAAACAATGCGAGGTTTGAAGTTATTCCCGCTACTCCTACCGAACCATATTTTAGCGCTTGAAATATAAAGTCCCTGTTGAAGAGCTGGAAAATTTCTGTTTTCTTATGAACCGAATCAGATTTACTCTGTGAAATCTGATTTTCAGGTTCTTGAAACATAAATGAGTTTTTGCACCGTTTTTATAGCTCAGGTAATCAGAAACAAAGATATGATCATCAAGATGAAGAGAATATTATTGAATCTATTTCGTTAGATGTAAGGGTTTCTTTTTCAAAGAGCATTGACGCAAGCTTATGAAGTTTATCTATATTTTCTGATATAATGCTCTTTGCCTTCGCATAGCACTGTGAGATTATGTTCATAACTTCTTGATCTAGTTTTCTTGCGGTTTCTTCGGAAATATCCTCGTGCCTTGCGATCTCTCTTCCCAAAAATATATACTCTTCTTTTGATTTAAAAGCTATTGGTCCAAGAGAACTCATTCCCCATTCATAAACCATTTTCCTTGCCAGGTCTGTGGAATTTTCTATATCGTCGGCTGCGCCGGTGGATATTGTTTCAAACACTATTTCCTCGGCTGCTCTACCACCGAGCAAAACCGTTATCTTCCTGTAAAGATAATCTCTGTCTATCACATACATATCTTCATCTGGTATCTGAACTGTAACACCTAGGGCTTTTCCTCTTGGAATTATGCTCACACGCTCAACTTTATCTGGTCCCTGAATTTTCGCAACAAGAGCATGCCCTGCCTCATGGTAAGCTATTTTTTTCTTCTGCTCATCTGTCAAAAAGAATGTTTTTCTCTCAACCCCCATTATCATCTTATCTCTTGCTCTCATCAGAAGTTCTTCATCAACAAAAGGTTTTTTCTCTCTTATCGCTATTATCGCAGCTTCGTTTATCATACTTTCAATATCTGCTCCGGAAAACCCCGGAATTGACCTCGCTATCTTCTCAACATCTATATTCGGGTCAGATTTAACCCTTTTGAGATGCACTTTGAGTATTTCTATTCTCCCTTTAAGGTCTGGAAGAGAAAAGTATATTTTTCTGTCAAATCTACCGGGACGCAAAAGAGCTGGGTCCAAAATATCTGGTCTATTTGTAGCTGCTATCACAACTATTGGTTCTCCTCTTGATTCTATTCCATCAAGTTCAACAAGAAGCTGATTTAGAGTTTGCTCTCTTTCGTCGTGTCCTCCTCCTATTCCCGTTCCTCTTCCTCTTCCTACAGCATCAATTTCATCGATGAAGATTATACAAGGAGCATTTTTTCTCGCTCTCTCAAAAAGGTCTCTCACACGCGAAGAGCCTACTCCGACAAAAAGTTCTATAAAAGATGAGCCGACCTCATAGAAAAAAGGAACCCCAGCTTCATTCGCTATTGCCTTTGCAAGAAGTGTCTTTCCAGAACCCGGAGGTCCTATAAATATAACTCCTTTTGGTGGTCTTATACCGAACTCCTTGAACTTATCAGGATTTTTCAGATAATCAATTATGTCTTTTACTTCCTCCTTCACTTCGTCCAAACCCGCAACATCATCAAAAGTCACTTTATTGTCTTTCCTCGGAACAAAGATCTTCGCTTTTGACCTTGTAAAAGATATAGCTCTTGAGTTTCCTCTCTCAATTCCCCTTATAAAACTGAAAAGAAGGAAAATTATCAGAAGAGTTGGGACCCAAGCTATAAGTAAATCTCTCACCCACGATGTTTTTTCTTCTGGAATTATCGTGACTTTGACATTCTTTTCAGAGAAAGTTTTCAGAAGCTCCCACTCAACGGGACCGTAGGTTTTGAAAGCTCTTCCGTCTTTGAATTCTCCGTCTATTCTGTTTCCTTTTACCCTTACCTCTTTTATATTTTCAATATCTTTTATCAGGTCTGTGAATGAAATAAATTCTACTTTCTGGGATTCCTGTATATCAACTATTGCTCTGTAAAGCAGTATCGCTCCCGTGAAAATAAGTATCCACAAAACAAGATATTTCATATTTTTTCTTACACTTAAAGTTAATTTAATTTACCATTATTTTGAGATTTTTAGGATAAATTTCTGGTTTGAATTTATATTTTCCCGAGCTTCTTTATTCTTTCCTCTGGGCTTATTATATCAATTATTCTCACACCAAACCTATCGCCAACAAGAATCACCTCACCTCTTGCTATATGTCTGCCGTTCACAAGAATTTCAACCGGTTCATTCTCCTGTTTATCAAGTTCTATTGTTGAACCCTGAGTGATTTGTAGAAGGTCTCCAAGTAGCATTCTTGTTCTTCCTATTTCCACCGACACTTCAAGCGGTATATCAAGAAGCGTTCTTAAAACCTCTGGAATTCCTTCTTCTTCTCTTTTTCTTCTTAATTCTTTTTTTTCCTCTTCTTTTTTCTCTTCTTCGGTTACTTCATTTATTGCTTTTGCAAGAGCTTCTTTCATCTCATCTGATAAACTCTCTATACCTTCTGTTTCCTTTTCTATCATGATATATTATTTTAATGATTTCGGACAATTTTTTCTTTTTCTTCCCTTTTAAAAGTTTAATTCAATTATTTTTTTATTATCATGAGAGCGGGAGAACTAAAAATAGGAACATTTGTAGAGATAGAAAACAGAATATATGAAGTCATCAGTTTTGAAAGACAAAAAATTGCTCAGAGACAACCACACATAAAAGTAAAACTTAAAGATACAGTTTCAGGAAGAGTTATAGAAAGAACTTTTGTCTCGTCAGACGAAATCAATACCCCAGATGTCCTGATAAGATACGCTAACTTCTTATATAAAGATAAAGACCAATATGTTTTTATGGATACAGAAAATTATGAAGAGTACAGATTCACCGAAAATCAAGTAGAAGATATAAAGGATTGGTTCATTGAAGGAATACAGTTCCAAATAATAGTAGCTAATGGTAGTCCGATCGCTGTCAAATTACCGAAAGTAATAGAAATAGAGGTCGTAGATACTCCGCCCGGAGTGAGAGGAGATACAGAAAGCGGAGGAAGCAAACCGGCAACACTATCAAATGGAGTTGTCATTCAAGTCCCTCTTCACATAAAAAAAGGAGAAAAAATCAAAGTCAATCCCGAGACAAGAGAGTATATAGGTAGAGCATAACTATTGCGACCAAACTTCCAACCTGAAGCAATAACGGGATAAAAAGCATTTCGTTCTTCCCGTATAGCTCCGCAAAAATTAGTCCTGATATAAGCCCTGATATTCCAAAAATCATGTGAAATAAACCGAACCCTGTTCCTCTCTTCTCTTCTTCTGTAAAAAGAGCAACAGCCGACCTCATAGAACTCTCTGTCATTCCTATGTATATTCCCCAAAGTAAAGTCCCTGATATATTCCATTTAAAATAGAAAATCAAAAACAAAGAAAGTATAGATAAAACTGGCATGAGACAAAAAAAGAGGATTTTATTTTGTCTCTTTTTTAAATTATCAAATAGTATACCAAGGGGAATTGCAGATAAAGCGTCAGCGATCATTGCTAATGAAAACATAAGAGGTATCTTCTCGTCAGGCAATCCAGAATTTATAAAACTAACAGATATAATCTGAAAATTTGGCACCCCTGATAAAGTCAGAGCTGAAAAAATCAGAAATAAGATAAAGCTCACCTTTTTACTTCCTGAATCTTTCTGATAAATTATACTTCCAGCTCTTACTTCCATCTTTTCATTTTCTCTCTTTGTTGATTTTCCTCTCAAATCATCTGAATTTATTTTATTTTCTTTTCTTGGTTCGCCAATTTCTCTGCTGTAAATTGACCTTGCGAGAATGAGGAAGACAAAAGATATGGTAGCGGGAATAAACAGGGCGTAAAAAGAACTTCTATAATCGTATTTTGCGAGAACAAAGGAGATGAGAAATGGACCTACCACAGAACCTATCTGATCAAGCGCTTCGTGTATAGCAAATCCTTTACCATAACCTACCTTCTTCGCTGAAAAAGAAATGAGAGTATCTCTTGATGGACTTCTCAAAGCTTTCCCGAACCTTTCTGTCATGAGAAGAAGGAAGGCAAACTCCCAGCCGTTTGAAAAACCCATAAAAGGCAGAGAAAAAAGACCTAAAAAGTATCCACAAATTGTCATAAGCCAATACTTCCTGACTTTATCTGATATATAACCGAATATCAACCTCAGAGAATATCCTAAAAACTCACCTATTCCACCTATGATAGATACAAGAGAAGCACTCGCTCCAAGATGATACAAAAAAGGTCCTGAAATACTTCTTGCACTCTCATAAGTTATATCGGCAAAAAGAGATACTACCCCAAATAGCAGTATTATCTTCACTTTATCAAATATTTATTGAGATATTTTATAAAACCCCTATAAAGCTTTGAGGATTTCAAATCAGATACTGAAGTAAAAAGCATTCTCTTTTAACTTCACTCTATTCCGAGTATCTGTTTTGCTTCTTCTGACATCATAGAAGGATTCCATGGTGGATCCCAAACTATCTGAACATTCACATTCTTAACTCCGTCTATGGATTCAAGAACTGCTCTTACTGCCTCCTCTATTGTTGCGGTAAGCGGGCATCCCGGAGTTGTAAGGGTCATCTTTATATCAACATTTCCTTCATCATCTACATTAAGGTCGTAGATCAATCCAAGATTGACTATATCTAATCCTATTTCTGGGTCATAAACGCTCTTTAAAGCTTCAAGTATTGTCTCTTTCTGCAACATATTTATTTATTTTTATAATTTTTTCTTTTGATTTGAATTTTATCTGATTTCTACGAAAAAACAATCTAAAAGAGAAAAAAATCAGCTTTTTCTTAGAAAACCAAATAGTTTGGGTTTTGGCTTTTCTTTTTGTTTAGCTCCTATAAATTCTTGAACTACATCTTTGATTTTTGAAGGATGAATATTTGGCAGAATGTTTCCCCGATAAGCTAACGATATTCTTCCGGTTTCTTCCGAAATAATTATACTTATTGCATCTGATTCTTCGGTTATACCTATTCCCGCTTTGTGTCTTGTGCCGAACGGAATATCAAAATCTTTGTTTGAAAGTGGCAAAATAGCTTTTATCATATAAATTTTTCCTTTTCTTATTATGACCGCACCATCGTGTGTTGGAGAACCTTTGTTGAAAATTGAAATGAGAAGTTCTGCCGATAATTCAGAATCAAGAACTTTTCCACCTTGAACGAGAGGAGTAATATCTACCGACCTCTCAATAACTATTATGCAACCTTCTCTTCTCTTTGAAAGGTACTCACAAGCCCTGCTTATCTCATCTAAAACTCTTTCGTCTATATTTTTTTCAAATATCTTCAACCTTATTCCTAATATTGTCCTTCTGAGTTCTGGTTGGAAAAGAACTATAAGTATAAGTATTGAGTATTCTGCAAATTTTTCCGTTATCCATGATGTAGCAAAAAGTCCGAGCAGCTTTGCTGTTGAATTGAGAATAAACAAAGCAGAAAAAAAGATTATAGCACCAATTATTCTTGGGTCATAACTGAAAGACAAAACACGGTATATCAAAAACGAGAGAAAAGCTATATCTACTGTTAGCTTTAAAATTAAAATAGAAAGGTCTTTCAAATCAGAAAACATTTTACCAGATGTTTTCTTCCTCTACTCCCTCAATTTTTACAAAATCATCTCCAAGCATTTTTTCCACATCAATACTGTTTTGGCTTTCCCTTTCCACCCTTATCTTTATCTGAACCTTCTTTGTTGTAAAAAGGAATTCTTCTATGTCTTTTTTTATATCTTCAATAGCTTTTGCAAGTTTGACATCATCTGTGAAGAACGAAATCAAACTATCTTTTACCTCATATTTTAGAGAACTAACCTTTTCAGCCAGAAAAACTCTTCCCGTTTCCTTGAGATAATCAATTATGGAAGAAAATATTTTGTCTGGCTCCTGAAATTGCGTGTTCTGAGATAAACTCATTTTTTCAAGAATCTCTCTTACGCTTTTTACTCTGTTAAGATAGCAGAGTTTAAACACAATCATTTTGAAAGCAACTTCATCTGATATAGAAAATTTGAGGTCTTCTTCAAACTTTATAAGAGCGTTGTAAATTCTCATAGCATTCTCAACATCGAGATTTGTCTCAGAGATAAATCTCTTTATATCTTCTCTTTCTGTTTCTATTCCTTCAAGATAAAATACACAATCTTTTATGATCTCGGCAAAATCTTTAAGCACTCTTCTTATATTGTATCCTCTTTCAATTATTCCTTGGGAGATTTCATACGACTTTTTTATATCCTGATTGATTATGCTTTTGAAAAGTTCATACACAGAGGTTCGCGGAGCTATACCGAGGAATTTTTCAACAGCCGACTGAGTTATCTTTTCTTCACCGGAAAACATCCATACAGCTTCCAGTATAGATATTGAGTCCCTCAATGAGCCGTCTCCTTCTTCTGCAATAAGGTTCAGAGCGTTATCTTCGCAATCTATCTTTTCTTGTTCGCATATTATCTTCAACCTTTCAACTATCTTTTCTTTTGGAATTTTTCTGAAATCAATTCGTATAGCTCTTGATGATACAGTTTCTGGTATTTTGTGTGGTTCTGTTGTAGCAAGTATAAAAACATCAAATTCTGGGGGTTCTTCAAATATTTTCAAGAGAGCGTTGAAGGCTGAGTTTGAAAGCATATGTGCTTCGTCTATTATGAAAACTTTGTATCTTCCTTGCGAAGGGGGGTATATAGCTTTTTCTTTTATTGCTCTTATATCTTCAACAGATGTCTGGCTTCCCGCATCTATTTCTATGAGGTCTATAAAACTTCCCGATGAAATCTGAACGCAGTTTGAGCATTTAGAGCAGGGAGAGATGGTCGGACCTTTTTCGCAGTTGAGGGCTTTTGCAAAAACTCTTGCAGCAGTTGTCTTTCCTGTTCCTCTCACACCGGCAAAGATGTAAGCGTGATGGATTCTTTTCGTAGAGATTGAGTTCTGGAGTATTCTCACAGCAACTTCTTGACCGAAGATCTCTTCAAAATCTTTTGGTCTGTACTTTCTTGCGAGCGAGAGGTATCTTTCTTGCAGCAAATTTTTCAGTGCGGAGGAGGTGGGATTTGAACCCACGAGGGGGTTTCAGCCCCCAACGGATTTCGAATCCGCCCCGTTCGGCCTCTCCGGCACTCCTCCACACCTAATAAATAAAGTTAATAATAAAAAACATCTTATCAAAAACTCAAATTCATCTCCTAAAAATAACGAGAGCCGAAAAAATTGGTTGATGATAAAATTGCTCTTGTGATGGAGTGCAAAATTTTACAATTTAGAAAAAGCAATTAAAGTAATATCTGATATATTAAACGAAATGAAAGAAGAAATAAAGAATAAAAAAGAAACAATTATAAACAACTCAGAAGAAAACATAAGAGTAGATATTTTCATATCAAAAAAATTGAACTTAACAAGAAACTTTGTTCAAAAACTGATCGCAGAAGGAAGAGTGAAAATCAACAACAAAATCGTAAGCAAAAAATCCGAAAATGTATCAAAGGGAGATATCGTAGAAGTTGAAATACCAGAAGAAGAAAAATTTTTCTTGACGAAATCAGAAAAAAAATTTGATGTTATATGGGAAGATGAAAATATCCTCGTGATAAACAAACCAGCCGGCTATATTGTCCACCCCTCATCTTCCGAATATAAAAACACAATAGTCAATATGATACTTGATCAAATTGATTTCAGCATGGAAAGCAAAGTGAAAAAAGAAGACCTGATAAAAGGGAGAATAAGACCTGGAATAGTTCACAGATTAGATAAAGATGTCTCGGGCGTCCTTGTGATAGCCAAAAACCAAAAGATATCAGCATACCTTTCAGAACTCTTCAAAGAAAGAAAAGTTAAAAAAAGATATGTAGCTCTGTGTTTCGGATGCACAACAAAAGATATGTGGATGATAAATCAAAAAATCACACGAGCAAGAGGAGAAAAAATAATGAGAGTAGGAGAAGAAGGCAAAGAAGCAATAACATTTGTAAAAAAATTAAGAGACAGAAAAGATCTCAATCTATCTTTATTTGAGGTCCTTCCTATCACCGGAAGAACACACCAGATAAGAGTTCATCTATCTTCCAATGGTTTTCCAATAGTCAAAGACGAGATGTACGGAGGCGGAGGAAAAAAACTTCAAACACTCAAAAAAAAATTAGGAGAAGAAATTTTTGATTTTCAGGGTATTTTCTTACACTCATTATCAATAGAAATTGAAGGAAAAGTTTTCTTCGCACCACTTCCACCTTATTTTCAAAAAATCATTCAAGTTCTCTGGCAAGAGATTCCTCCCACGCTTTACGAAGTTCAGAAATCTTGAAAGAAAAAATACTCTCAACCTCAAAAATATCGCTCTCGACTGTCTCGCCAATCACCTGATATGGAATACCATTTTCACCACAGAGGGAAATAAACTTTTCCAGATTTTCGGGTTTAACGCTCACTATATAAAGAGGATAGCATTCCGAAAAAACAAAAAGATCCCACCTCTGCTCATCCTTTATAAAATTTTTCTTTATCTTCACTCCAACTTCTCTACCGGAGGGAGAAAAAACCCCACTTACAGCACACTCAAAGATAGCAGGGACTATTCCGCCTTCGGAGACATCGTGGGCTGAATCAACTATACCTTCTGAAACAACATATCTTATAAACGAAAAGAGCTTTTTTTCAAGCTCAAAATCTGGCTCAGGCAAAATTCCACCTACCTTTTCAAAATTGACATATATATAAAGGCTACCTGCAAGTTGAGGGAAAATCTTGCCCACAGCTATAACAAAACTTCCGGGGTCAAAAAAGCTTTTTGGAACAGACCTGAACGGAAAAATTTCTCCAATAGTCCCCACCACAGGTAAAGGTGGAATTGATACACCTTCATACTCGTTGTAAAAACTGACATTTCCTGAAACAACGGGTATTCCGAACTCCTTCAAAGCTCTTTCCATACCTTCTATTGTTTTTACGAACTCCCACATAACCTCTGGATTTTCAGGGTTGCCAAAGTTAAGATTATCTGTTATGGCTATCGGCTCAGCACCAACACAGGAGATATTTCTTATACCCTCAGCAACAGTTAAAATTGCTCCAACATAAGGGTCAACGAAAGAGTAAAGAGGATTCCCATCAAGAGAGATAGCTATCGCAATTGAGTTCTCCTCTTCTGATGATACATATTCATTAAATGATCTCATCTTGTTTAATTTTATGATCGCAGCATCTCCACCGGGTGCAGAACAAGTTTGCCCTAATACGCCCCAGTCGTACTGCTCAAAAATAAATTTCTTTCCCGCAAAGTTAGGTGAAGTTATAACTTTTAAGAAAGCATCCTCTTTATTTTTAGGGGGTGGAAACTTTTCGGGAGCAACCGCTCTGAGAGAATCTATCCAAGATGGTTTCCTCTGAGGTCTATCATATACCGGAGCAGAATCAACAATAGCTGAGATGGGAAGAGATATAACTTTTTTCTCTCCGTCAAAGACCTCGTAAAGACCTGTATCTGTAAGTTCTCCTATTATCTCACAATCCAGACCCCACTTTTGAGCTATCTCCTTTATTTTTGGAAAGTGCTTTTCTTCGGCGACAAGGAGCATTCTTTCCTGCGATTCAGACAGAAGAAATTCAATTGGCAAAAGCGGTTGTCTTTTTGGGACCCGTGAGACATCTATTTTTGCTCCGAATCCACCTTTTGAAGCGAGTTCAGATGAAGAGTTCAAAAGCCCCGCAGCTCCCATATCTTGCATAGCTATAACATCAATATCAGGAGAAGAGAGGATTTCAAGAATAGCTTCAATAAGGCATTTTTCTGTGAAAGGGTCGCCTATTTGAACTGCTGGTTTCTTTTCGCTCAGATCTCCTTCAAAGGACTGCGAAGCCATAGATGCACCGCCTATGCCATCTCTTCCCGTTTTCCCGCCTATATAAATGAGTTTCCCTTTTTTCGATGGTTTGCTCGAAATCAACTTTACGCCTTCTGGAACCTTTCCCACACACATCACATTAACGATTATGTTATGGTCAAAAAAGCCATAAAAGAGAGTTTGACCTCTCACAACAGGAACTCCAACAGAGTTTCCGTAATCAGAAATTCCATCAACAACTCTCTCACAGAGGTATTTCATTTTTCTGTCTTTTATATTTCCGAAGCAGAGAAAATCGGCAAGAGCAATAGGTCTTGCGGAAACGCACAGAACATCTCTTATTATACCTCCGACTCCCGTTGCAGCACCTGAATATGGTTCTATGTAAGACGGATGATTATGCGACTCTATTTTGAATGCTATAAGAGAGTCGTCTTTTAACTTAACAACTCCTGCGTTTTCACCGAAACCGAAAATAACTTTATCTGACTCTCTCGGAAGCTTTCTGAGGTGGAGCTTTGATGATTTATATGACGCATGCTCACTCCACATCGCATCAAAAATCATAACCTCATCACTCGTCGGTTCCCTTCCTATAAGCTTCTTTATCCTCTCTATCTCCTCTGATGTAAGCATAATCAGAAGAAGAAAAAAGATAATAAAAATTCTTTATATTATCATCTAAACCAAATTTCCTCACAAAACAAAATTTTTTATTCCTTCCTCAATCTTTCACTCCCTCAAGCAATTTTTTCCATACAAATATGTTGAAAAGAACTATAAAGCTACACATCACAAAAGTAGAGAAAATCATAAGTTCAATTTTCCCCTCACGGGCAGATTGAAATATTAAAGAACCTATCCCGAAAATCTTATACTCCTTTTCTTGGAAAATTATAGATTCAGCGACAAATGTTCCGTTCCACGCACCTCCCCAAGCGGTAATAAATCCAACAAGCATATCTTTTCTTGAACCCTTCAGAATTATCTGCCTTAATTTATCTTTCAAGTTCATCCTCAAAGATTCCCCAACAAGGAAAAGCTCTTTTGGGATTGAATTGACTCCAGCAAGAGTGTTGTAAAATATATACCATACAGATGAAGTTGATATTATAAAAAGAGCGTTTAGCTCAAGTCCCATAGGAAGTTGTAAAAAGAACGGAAAAACAAAAGGAATTAGAGCTGGAACGGGAAAAGATGAGATTATCTGAATTACGCTTATTATCCTTTCCTGATAGGGCTTCCATCTGGTCCCGATAAGTATAGCAAGCAGGATAGCAAAAAGTGATGCGAGAAAAATTCCCAGAGAAACCCTAAGTAAAGTTGGAAAAATTGAAACTATGCAGAGCAAAACATCTGATGGCTCTAATCTCAGAAAAAATCTAAAAATAAAAATCAGAAAAACAGCAATAGCAAACAGAACAAGAAAAGATGAGTAATCAAAAAATTTACTGATCTTATCAGATTTGCTCATAAGAAATTGGTTAAGGCGAGAAAAAAATCGTTCCGCTTGCATTATTCTTTTCAAAATTTGGAAGTAGAACTTATCTAAAAAATTCATACGGGTTAATATTTCCTCTTCCGATTCCTCCTCAAACTTCATCACAAACGAGGCAACCAAAAGAGGTTTCCAGATCAAAAAGTAAGAAGTAGAAATTATAAACAATATAACCAAAAACCCGTAAAAAGTTTTTGAAATTTCCCCTCTCTCCATAGAGTTAAGAATGAACGCTCCTATACCATCTACTTTTATTTCAAGCTCACCTATTGAAAACATCTCGCAGTACATAAGAAAATACCAAGCATTTCCAAAAGACAAAAGAGAGTTCCATAAAAACTGAGGGAGAGAAAAAGGTAAGTGAAGCAGAAAGAATTTTCTTATACCTTCAACCTTTAAAATTTTTGATAACTCATCAAACTCTTCGGGAATATTTTTGAGAGAAGCATAAAACGAAAATATAAGGTTCCAAATAATGCTCGTTATTATAAGAAATATTGCTGCGAGCTCAAATCCCGCTCTACCAAGTTTGTAAAAGATAAGCATAACGCCAGGGGTGAAAGATAGAACGGGAACAGATTGCATAATATCAACAGCGGGAATCAAAATTCTTTCAAATCTCTTTGAATAAAAGGCAAGGTAAGATATAAGTATAGATAAAAAAGCGCTCAGCAGATATGCAATAAAGATGCGAAAAAAGGAAATGAATCCAAGAGGAAATGTCTCTGAAAAATTTTTCAGAGCATCCATCATTTCTCCGGCTCAAATAAAAAAATACTTCCCCAAATACTTGATAAGATAAAATCTTGATTTTCTATCATCAGTCTTTCTGCAAATTCATCTTTTTTCAATATAGAAAATCCTTTCAGTTTCTTATCTGAAAATAAAAAGTCAATAAGGCGGTGTGAGTCCCTCGGAAGCTCCAAAATCAAAAATTCTCCTCCAAAAAGAGCGAAAAAATTATCAAAATCCTCCTCAAAATCAAAAAAAAAGAATATTCTTCTGTATTTTTTTATGATGAGAAAAGGTAGTTTGAGCAGGAAATTAAGATTTGAAGATAAAATGTTCTCTCTCTTCTCACAAACAAAGACCCGCCCTCTTTTCATAAGATTGATAAAAACCCTCTCAATTTTAAAATAACCAATAAGAGAAAATATATCTGAAAAAAAGGACTCCGAAGATACATATAAACCTCTCTCTCCCTGAAGATAAAAAGTTCTTTTTATATCAGAACCGAAAAACAAAGGAAGTATATTTATTCCCGTGTTTGTTTTGTATATTTTCCCTCCGTAATTTATCTTCCCGTAATGACCATATATTTCTATTCCTCCTATAAAGTGTTCTAGTGGGAAACCGAAAGCCCTATTTTTGAACCCGTTCAGAGAAAAAAACTCCCTTAGGGTAACATCAAAAAAAGGCATAAACGGGAAAACAAAACCATTTTCTGAGGATAACAAAAAGGCATCTTTTATCTTATCGTCCTCTCCAAGAGCCAAAGAAAAATCATCAGCAAAAAAATCCACAAAAATAAATTATGAAAAAAAATCTCTATTTTACGCGATTTTGAAGTTTTAAAATTGATTTTATGCAATTTCTTCCTCTGCTATTTTTTATTTCCCTTAACCTTTCAAATTATAAAGTGAAGGTGATATATGGTGGTAAAGAGATAAAGTCAATAGCTCTTGAGGATTATTTGAAGGGTGTAGTGGCAGGAGAAATGCCTCCATCATGGCATCCCGAAGCACTAAAAGCCCAAGCGGTAATAGCGAGATCATTCACAATATACCACATCAAAAAAGGGAAAAATTACTTTTTTGCATCTGAAAGAGACCAGGTGTGGATACCAAAAGAAAAATGGCTAAATTACAGCGAAAAAATAGAAAAAGCAGTTGATGATACAAGAGGATACGTTCTAACTTTTCCTTCGGGTGAAGTAGCTCCGGGATTTTTTCACTCAACATGCGGAGGAAAAACAGAAAATGCAACCGAACTCTGGGAAGGAGATGAAAATCTCAAATTAATCGTATCAGTAAAATGCTCAAAATGTTATGATTCTCCGTATTTTTTCTGGCGTGAGAAAATCAAAAAAGATGAAATAATAAGGGTAAGCAGAGAAATAGGAGACATGATAACCCAAAAAATAATCTCTCTCTCTTATGATATATTTGCAGAATATTCAGAAACAGGGAGAGTAAAAAAACTCTTTTTACCTTATGGAGTTTTCTTAAATTACTATGATATGAGGAACAAACTGAATTTGAAAAGCAATTTTTTTAAGTTTGAGTTTGACGGAGAATATTTCATATTTTACGGGAGAGGGAACGGACACGGTGTTGGATTGTGCCAGTGGGGTGCGAAAAAACTCGCCGAAGAAGGGCTAAAATGGAACGAAATCCTCAAGTTCTACTTCCCGCTTCTCAAAATCAAAAAAATATACTGAAAGGAATATAAAAAAGCAATAAATAGCAAAACGAGAAAATATCAACTAAAATTTTTGTTATGTCATCTTTCAGAAAATACCTTCCAGATGAAAAAGAAAAACTTGAAATAAAAAGAGAAGTAAAAGAGAGAACACTGAAAAATATTTTTTACTACACAAGAGAAGATGATTCATATATGAGAAGATTACTTAACGAGACAATCTCCGCAGAAATAGAAAGATGGAAAAACGAAAGAGAGTTTCCTCTATCCTCTTTCTATATCAAATACTTCAAAAAAGTGAGACAAAAACTTTCAAAAATTTCAGATAACGAAAGAAAATATCTGCTATCTCAAATAGTGGAAATATATATGGACGAAATTCAGGGGCATTTTTCTCCACTTATATATAACCTCGCAACAAAAGTCGTACCACAAGCGCTTTCTTTCATGCTAACAGGACTATCTCTGCCGAACATACTTATAAGATTGATTGAACTTAATCTGCCTTCAATTGACACTCACCTTATAATTGATGGGAACAGAGAGAAGATAGTGAAATTAGCGAAAAAGGGAACTATAATGCTTGTTCCAACACATGTGAGCCACATGGATTCACCACTGATTGGTTATGTTGTATATAAACTCGGTCTTCCCCCATTCCTTTACGGCGCAGGACTTAATCTTTTTGCAAATCCAATTCTTGGATTTTTCATGAAAAATCTCGGCGCATACAAAGTTGATAGAAAAAGAAAGCACGAACTTTATCTTGACACACTCAAAGAATATGTATGCGCAACTCTTGAAAGAGAATATGACCACATATTCTTTCCAGAAGGAACAAGGTCAAGAACAGGAACTTTCCCAGAAAAACTCAAGATGGGAATATTAGGTTGTGGATTGAAATCTTTTATAAATAATCTCCAAATGAAAAAAGAAAGACCAAATATATACATCGTTCCTGCTACATTTACATATCACCTTGTACTTGAAGCCGAAAGCTTGATAAAACAATACCTTGAAGACACAACAAAAGAGGACTGGGTTTCTTATTCAGACGAAGCTTTCAAAATCCCAAGAATAGTTGATTTCATAAAGAGAATAGTTGAGATGGACATAAAAGTTTTTGTAAGGTTATCAGACGCTTTTGATCCATTCGGAAACTATGTTGATGATGATGGGAACTCTCTTGACCCCTCAGGAAGACCGATAGACCCGAAAAAATATGTGATAAAAGATGGCAATATAGTTCATGACAGCCAGAGAGATGCAGAATACACAAAAGAGCTCGCAGGGAAAATACTCAAAACATATAGGAAAGATAACATGGTGCTTTCTACAAATCTCTCGTGCTTTACTATATTTCACCTTGGAATGAAAAAAGTTGAGGAGGACAACGAAATAAGAGCGCTCTCTCTTATGGAAGGTTTAGAAATAGATATGAAAGAGACGCTAAAATACCTTGAAATAGCAAAAGAAAAATTCGTAGAACTTGAAAAGGAAGATAAAATAAAGGTCGTAGATAGAGTAAAAGTGAAAACAGCAGGGAACATTATTGATACCGCATACAGGGTCTTTTCAAAATACCATAAAATCCCCCCGTTTACTATTTCAAAAAACAAGATAAAAATTCTAAACCCACCGCTGCTATACTATTACAGGAACAGATTGAAAGATTACATCTTGCTTGATTAAAATTGTATATTCCGATTTCAGGCGAGAGAGCTTAATTTTTTACTCATCTCCTCAGAAAGAACCTTCGCTTCAACTGCCATGTTCTTTTCAAGGTAATCTTTCATATACTTTTCAATAATCTTATTTACAAGCGGATTTAACGAAATCTTCAACTCGCCTTCTATTATTCTTCTTGTTTTATTTTGTCCTTCTGGAAGGAGTTTTATCCTTCCTTTGAAATGTATCTTACCTTCAAAAAACACCGGAATCATTTCAAATTCATATTCTTTTTTATCGGGATAGTATTTTGTTATCTCATACCATTTGAGCATATCTGGTTTTACCGCCTTTTTCACAACATCAGGTATTTCAGCTTCTCCTTCGTAAAGAACTTTTCTATATATATAACTTCCTTCGTTTCTCTGTTCTAAAACCTCCCTTTTCTTAACATTAGGGAGTTTTCTCACGACATTATTTATAACCTCAATATCACTCCAAAGAATATCAAACTTATCAACAGGAACATCAAAGATATGCTCCATCTTAACTTTCATTTTCCTTCTAATATACCGGCAGAGGGTGATTGAAACCCAAAACCGGAATATAAAAAATTATAATAAATCCTAACTTCTTTTTTGTCAAAAAAAATCTAATCAATTTCCTTTTTCAAAAAATGCTCTTTTTTCTTCACGAGAACTGACCTTTTATACTCTATCACCACTTCTCCGTTTTGATTTACTCCTACTGTTCTGAAAGTCACGATTCCCGCCTCAGGTCTTGAGCGTGACTCTCTTTTTTCAATAACCTCTGAGAAAGCAAAAATTGTATCTCCGGGATAGACGGGCTTTAAAAATTTGACATCTGTGTATCCCAAAAGTGCGAGTGCTTGCTCGCTTAAATCTTCAACGCTCATTCCCAAAACTGTGTTGAAAACCAAAAGGTGGTTTATTATGCTCCTTTCATAACCCATCTTTCTCGCCCACTCATCGTTAAAATATATGGGATTATAATTCATCGTGAGAGTGGTAAAAATTATGTTATCAGCTTCTGTAAATGTTCTTCCCCAGTGATGATAATATCTTTCGCCTAACTCAAAATCCTCAAAAAATCTCCCTCTTACTACCTTTTTTACCTTTTTACCATCTCTTTCTATCTCAAGAATCTCTTTTGATTCAATCTTTTTCATAGTTTTTATAAGTAAAAAAAAAAGAAAATTTTTGAGTTTTTCAGAAATATTGACTTCACAATGAGGTGATCTTATAGGTTCAGAGTAAAAATTATGTTTTTGATTTTATCTTTCTCCATGCCTGCTCAAGTTCTTCTATATATGAAATAACCTTCTCAAAGATTTTCTCATCTTTTGATATATCTGCTTCAACTATTTTTTTTGTGATAAAAAGATACGATGTTATAAGATGTTTTCCTACATCGTTAGGTTCTGTTATAGCGATCAGGGTATCAAAAATTCGCATAGCCCGAGAGACGCCTTCATACTTTAACTCATAATCTTTGTTTCTTATACCTTCTATCGCCTTTTTCAAAGAAGCTTTCGCAAGGTCATAACACATAAGTAAAAGAGAAACAGGATCAGCAGTCCTCAAAGAGCTCTCAAAAAAACTATCAAAATTCTTCCCTTGAATTTTCTGATAACTTCCTGATGGAGCGGGAGCTGGTATATCAGTTTTCTCAACATCAGACCGCTCTTCACTTTTTTCTTCCTCTAATTCAAACTCTATTTTTCTTGAAACTAAATCGTCTATTATCTTTTTTGATGACATAAAATTAAACCAAAACAACTTCAAGCGATCAGAAATGTTTTTTCAGAATAAATCCCACAAGTATATCAAAAACCTCGTTTATCCTCCGAACAATATCGGTAATTTCTTTTGGTGGGAAGACTTTTACTACCTTTCTATTCCGAACATCTATAACCTTAACAACAGGGATATTTCCTTCTTTATCAAACGCAAGATATATGCCGAGGTCTTTTATCTTTGAGTTTATGCTCTCTATAATCTTCTGCATTTCTTCAACTGTTATTTCTTTTTGAGATACAACAGAGTTCTGCATCATCTTGAGTTCGTTTATTGTGTTTTTAATGTTTTCGGGTATAGAATTCGCTGAAGTTCCGAGTAGGTTTCCATACTCTGATCTTATTTTTTTGACGTCCATGCCCCATTGAACCTCCCTTTTATCGTATAATATAAGTTATTAATCGGAAAAAATAGAAAGTAATTTAATATATTTTAGAAAAATTTAATTTGATTTAAGTTTGTGCATCAAGTTATGAAGAAAACTTGGTCCCCAGAGGAGACCGAAATTTTTCTAGCTGTATATAGGTCGCCATCTACCGTAAATCCAATCTCTCTTTCCGATTCAATATCAATTTTTACCGCAAGTTCGTTCAGAGATTCTTTGGGAAGAATTCCGAACCATATTAAAGGGAGGAAAAATCCCAATTTTATTACTGAACCTGAATAAGCGAGAGCGTTGAAGTTATTGTGAGAATAAGGTGCCTTTGGGAAGTTTGAAAAATTCAATCCAAAAGTGTGAATAGTGCTTGCTCCTATAATAAAAAAATCTTTTTCTATCTCCAAATCGCACATTTTTTCATCTGAAAGATAAACGTTGAGTTTGCATCTTTCAAAACGCAAAATATTTTTTTCATTTTTAGGAATCTCCGATAATGCTCTGATGATAGTTTTCGCTCCTCCAACAGGTCCCTGAATCTTACCGCTGTAATAATCTTGTAAAAATTTGTATGGAGTTATAGCTCCAAAAATTATACCTGCTAAAAAATCTTTTTCTGTTGAGATAAATAGAACATTTCTTGGTATGACTTCTATTTCTTCGGAAGAGATGTAGCTTTGGATTTTTTTTAAAAGTTGTGAAGGTTTTGGGATACGAAGAGAGGAGGCGATTGTGTTCATTGTCCCACCACGAAGATGAGCAAGAAAGATTTCAGAAATTCTTCCCATTGCTCCGCTCTTTTTCAAGCTTGTAAGAAGATAAGACAGAGTTCCGTCTCCACCGAAAACCAAAAATATATCTCCATCTTTCACATCAAACTCTATATTCTGATCAGGGAAGAATATGACTTTATTTGGCAAAATTTTCTCACCTTCAAGCAATCTGTATAGGGTTATAAATCTTGAGGGGCTGTAATTAGAGTTATTGCCTGCTTTTTTATTATATACCAGGATTAATCTACTTATTTTTTTCTTTTTTTTGAGTTTTTTGTAATTGTGGTACATTTTCAGTTCACGAAAGTTATGATAGATTTTTGTGCGGCATCTCCTTTTCGCTCGTAAAGTTTTATAATTCTTGTGTATCCGCCGGGTCTATCTTTGAACTTCGGTGCTATTTCTTCAAGAAGTTTTTTAACTGCTTTTTTATCTTGCAGGAAGGAGAAAACATATCTTGCGCTGTTTATTGATTGAGGGGATTTTGTATTGTTCGGGTCAAATTTTTTTGCCTTTGTTATAAGTTTTTCCACAACTCTTCTGAGTTCTTTCGCCTTAGCTGTTGTGGTTTCAATTTTTCCTGACAGTATAAGGTCGCGAGCAAGTTGCTTCAAAAGCGCAATTCGGTGAGGCGTAGGTCTTTTGAGCTTTCTCATCTTAACTCTGTGCCTCATATCAATCTTACCCCCTTCAAATTATCACTTCTCTTTTTTCTCTTCCATAATTTTTTGTTGAATCTGTTCGTCTGTCATTCCGAGGTCAAGATTAGCTCTAAGGAGAGTTTCCCTTATTTCTTTGAGCGACCTTCTTCCGAGGTTAGGTAGAGCAAGCAAATCCTTTTCTGTCTTTTTAACGAGATCATAAACAGTATTTATGTTATGGGATTTGAGAACTTCATAAGCTTTGCGCGGTAGGTTAAGATCTTCTATATCTCTTTTGAGAAGCTCTTCAATTGTGGAAACTTTTATATCTTTCCTTTCTCTCTCATATTTACCTCTTTCAACATAGTTTTTGAGCGCTTCAAAATGCTCTATGAGAAGGTCTATTGATTTTTCATATGCTTCCTGTGGAGTAATAGTTCCATCTGACCATATATCTAAAACAAGCTCGTCATAATCAGCTCTTTCCTGATACATAGTTGTTCTGACCTCGTAATTGACTTTAACTATTGGGTTGAAAATGGCATCTATGGGTATAGTTCCGGCAGGCAGGTCAAACATAAACTGAACTCTTTCCGCTGGAACATACCCTCTGCCTTTTGCTATGAAAAGTTCGCATCTGAACTTATACTTCGGCATAACTTCGGTTATATACTGGTCTTTATTTTCCACCTCAACGCTTCCTTGAATATCTCCGGCTCTCACTACTTTTGGAGCATCACCTTTTGTGTTATCGACTTTGATCTCTGCCCTGACAAAATCTTTATCTCCGATTATCTTCAATCTTACTCTTTTGAGGTAGAGTATTATCATTGCCACATCATCTCTGACACCTTCTATGGAAGAGAACTCGTGGGGAACATCGTCTATTTTCACACCAACTATTGCTGAACCTTCCATTGAACTCAAAAGAACTCTTCTCAGCGAGTTTCCAAGAGTATATCCGAAACCTCTTTCAAGGGGACCGATGTAAAATCTCTGATACATTCTTCTTGCTTTTTCTGGTACTGTTTCGTCTATTTTTGTTCCTTCTGGGAAGACAAATTCAACCATACTGAAAAATCCTCCTTGTGGTATTTTTTAAAGGTAATGAGGTAGGGAAAAAATTTGAAATTTTTCTGAAAAATTTGCACTTATATTTTTTTGATTTAGATTTTGAGTTAGCTCAGGAGCCATACCGGGGGTGAAACCCGCCTTCCCATTCCGAACAGGACCGGGAAACCCCCCAGGGCCGATGATACTGCGTCCGCACGGGCGTGGGAAAGTAGGTCGCTCCTGGGCTTTTTTTCACTATATCTTCGGATAATAGTTTCTGACACTAACCCACCTCGCAGGAACATCGTCATCTTTTAAAAAATCATCTATATTATTTATTCCAAGAAAACCCCTATCCCAAAGATACTCTACATGTGCTCCTACTTCATCTAATGCAAGAATAAACTGATAACCCTTTTTATCTGGGAACATTCTCTCTGTTATTTCAACGATAGTGAGTGGTTCTTTACACATATCAAGAATTGCTCTCATTCTATTTCTGTGATGCTCTTTTATTTCATCAATTCTTTTGACAACATCTTCAATTACCGAGTAGTGTGCCGGAAGCCCTAAACTTATCTTTCTCTTCAAAACTATCTCTCTTACTTTGTCAAGAGATTCAATGTAATGTCCTACTCCTGTATATTTCATTATACTTTCCGGGAACTGATGGGGCGTTATGTAAGGCAATATGTGGTCTCCGGTGAAAATAACATCATCTAAGATAAGACACATGTGTCCTGGGCTATGTCCGGGGGTATGAACCACCTCAAAACCATAAAGTTTATCTCCGTCGTGCAAAGCTCTTGTTATTTTTGCCGACCTCAAAAACTCTTTTGATGCAGTGTACATAGAAACATATGTTTTTATTCCTTCTTCGTCAAGCCCAGCTCGTGCGAGGAATATTTTTAGATAGTGTCTTGCATAGATGAAGACCTCTTCAAACCTCTCAACTGCTTTTGAGTCAACCTCATGAACATAAACTTCTATATTTGGATTTACATTCCTGATAAGGTTTATTCCTCCGAAATGGTCTATATGAGCATGAGTTATGAACAAAGCTTTAACATCTTCAATTTTCACTCCATACTTTTGAGTTATCTCCTGTGAGAACTTATTTAAAAATTTATTGAAGTCGGTCATATAACCGAGGTCTATCAGGAATGCTCCTTCGTCACCAAGAACGATATAGATGCTGTTGTAAAGGTAAGGAAGTGTATTTATGGAGAGGCGAACTATTTTGCGTTTTTGAGATGTTTCAAACTCCTCGGTTGGAAGTTCCTGAGTTATTCTTTCTCTCCTCTCTTCGCCCTGAGTTCTACTTTTTTCCGACGCCATAGATAAATTTTTACCTATTGTTCTTTCGGTTTGGTTTTCTTCAAGTGTTTTCAACTGATGCGATTATACAGATATGAAACTGATATTATCGGTTGCGATGAATTTTTCAAATCCTTCTTCAACTTCGACATCGTAGCTTATGAACTTTTCTTTTTCAGAAAAAACGAAAATTCTCTTATCTTTCAGAACATCACAGAATTTTTTAGAAGGAGATCCGTTCAGAATAAAGATTTCTTTTTGTTTTGAAATCACGGCATCAGCTCCCATAATACCTATTTCAACAGAATTTTTCAGCTGCTCTCCATCAACAAAAATTATATTTTTTTTGAATCTTCTTGCATGATTATCTTCGGAAAGGGCGAAGAACTTTTTACCTCCGGAGGCAATTATTATTTCGTTCAGTATAGATGAAAAACTAACAACTCCTATAAGTGAATAAGGTTTTATGATTTCAAGACCTATCTCGACGAGCTTTTTTCTTTTCTGCTCGATTTCATCTATAAGAGAAGAAATAAAATCTTTCAGGTTTTGCAAATCTTTATTATTTTCAAGAAATTTTTCTATCTTTTCAGCATAAGAAGATATGATGACCATTGATGGTCTCAAATTTTTCATCTCTCTAATGAGTTTTAAAATTTGATCTTTGTTTGGGTTCCAAGATGAGATGAAGTCGTAGATTCTGCGGAGTGATTTTATAGCGAGAGTTGTTGCTCCATCTTCTCTATTACGCTTTATATCATCAAACAAAAAACCTATCTCCCAAACCTGTAATTTATTATGATTCTGCATATTTCCGGGGTAATCATAGGGTCGCCGGTTTTCAGGTTAGCTCTCCACATAAGAGATGTTCCCGTAGAGTTAAAAGGGAAGAATCCAGCGTTAGGAATAACTTCAACCCATGAAAGCCCACCGTTATTTGATAGCTGAAAAGATACATTGCAACCGACTTTATCACAATTTGCATCTTGTGTCTCGCAATATGACACACTTACTGATGCATCTTTTATAGATGTCTTCAAATCTGGCGTGAGATTGGTAGATTGAGCTTTACCTTCCGAAATGTATAATGTTTTTCCTCTTGCAAACCTGATAATCTTTGCTTTTCCATCTCCATCATACACTACCGCCAAATCACCAAAAATAGAGCCATTTTTAGCTTTCAAACTCGCAGAATAAACTTCTCTTGGTCTATCTATATACGTGTTATCTGCAAGAGATAAACTGTTATCTCTGAAAACAAGGTCAAAGTATCCGAAGTTTCTAACTCCTATTGCGTTCTGAACCGGAAGAGCTCCGATTTGAGCAATCCTTCCGAATATGAGCTGGCTCACATCATAGTATATAAGACCGGAAATTCCCTCAGCAACAGCTATGTATTTCCCGAAATAAATGCTCCCCCACACAGCAGAAGATACAAGATTATCTAAAAGCAAACTTATGTTTGGTCCCTCAGCAATTCGTAAAACCATAACTCTTGAATCTCTTGAAGAGACAAAAAGGGTATCTCCGGATATATCTATATCGTAAAATGAAACGCCTGTTCTTTCATATTTGAAGATTTTATCTGGTGTGAGGTCTGCAATCTGAGAGAGAGGGACAAGAAAAAGAGCACTTTCTCCTGCTACAATAGCGGTATCACCCCACCCTAAAATCTTATGAACCCTAACTCCGGACTTCAAAGAAGAAAGGTCAATTTCTTTTATCGGATCCGTAGGAGGAAAATCATAGAACTTCATCTTTGAGCCGTCTCCCAAAATAAGCTTTGTACCCCAAACGAGCAGAGAAGATAAATCGCTCCCAGAAACATTTGTGATACTTGAAGGAGCAAAGGGATCTGAAATGATGAAAAATTTCGCTTTATCTCCACCAGCAGTAGATCCAATAAACCCATCACAAGAAGCGTAAGCTGAACCTGTGTCAAGGACCGAAACCTCGTATGGTTTTTCGTATGGTTCAGCAATCTTATATATGTATAGCCCCGAATTTATATCACCTGCTAATAATCTATCACCATAAACGAAAGAAGACGGAGTTCCTCCTCTTCTCAGGTCATAGACAACCGATGGATTTGAAGGGTCTCTAACATCAATGAACTTTACCCCTTGATTATCTGATATGATAAGTATATTGCCCCACACATCTATATCGTTTATTTGTATTCCGGAGGCAACAGTAAAAGATGAAATCTGTTTTGTTTTTTTAGGATTCAGAGAATCAAAGATATATATTCCGCCGTTATTTGTTCCGACAGCAATGTATGGGAAGAAAAACTTCACCGCCTGTGCGGATTCCCCCGATGAAAGAAAATCTGAAACAGAAGTGAGCTGAGACGGAGCAGATGGATTTTGCAAAGATAAGATTCTCAAACCTCCTCTGCCTTCTGCAACAGCAACAAGATTGCCAAAAACATCTATGTCTTGTGATGAGACACCCGAAGCATTTGAAGATGGCATAATTCCCCCTACCCTTTCAAATGCCACAGAGTGAGTTGAGGTTGTCTGGTCTCTCCTCACTTTCACAAGAACTACTCCCTGATTACCCGCAGATATGATAATATATTTCCCCCACACCCTTATCTTGTTCGCTTGATTTGGTGATATTGATAGGTCAGAAGATAAATCAGCAGAGCCCACCTGTTTTATATTTCTCACATTTGATATATCGTATGCAAAAATTTTGGAATTTGTGAGAACAAAGAGGATGTCGTGCCACAGAGAGAGCGATATTGCAGAAGTTAATCCCAGCTGAGCAACAACACCCGGCGCAGAAGGAGAAGAAATATCTATCACCTTTACACCTGAATTAGAATCAACTATAAAGGCGGTTTTATCTCTTATGTCTATATCAAGAGTTCCTGCACCTTGGGTATCAACTGACCCTTCAGATGCTGGAGAATCTCTTTTGAGTGTGAGTTTTCCATTACCCCAAGAAGCAGTTGTCTCTTTGCTATCCATCTTATCTTGATTGTCAAACTCCTCAATATATTTTCCTGATACCTCGCATTCGGTCTTAATTACCTCAGATGTGTTCCCAGCCAAATCCCTTCCACAGACGAAGACAAAGGATGGAATATCTATCACTATATTTGTCACAGGAGCGGTTCCAGATAAGACATCGGGAGAGTTAGGATCACAAGAAGGGAGAGAACATCCCGGTAAATCTTTCTCGCAGATTTTCCAGAAAACCTTCACTTTTTCTTCATCTGCCTTTATTGTAGCTGATATTGGACCAGAATCTGAGAAACAGTTCGCAGGTTCAAAAAATACTCTCGGAGGCGTCTTATCTATTATAAAATCTGCTCTTCTCTGTTCATCTGCCAATCCACCCTTATAAGCTCTGAAAGTAATTATATTTTTTCCTTCTTTATCTAAAAGTATTTTGCATGGTGAGGAGCAATCGGTAGAGGTATAAGTTGAGCTATCGGGATAGCTCACCGTGTAGCTTATGAGAGCATCATCTGGGATAGAGAATATCTGAACTTCAAGGGGTATCTGTGAGCTTCCGAAAACCCCACCGGGAGGAATAGCATAAGCAAAAGGTCTATCTCCTATGAGAACTATGAGAGTTCTGATGTTTTCCTTATTTCCGGCAAGGTCTTTTGAGAAGAACTTCACTATGGTGTGGCTCCTTATAGGAACCTGCCCGGAATTTTTAGCTCTATAAGTATTACCCCCCGCTTCAAATGATTTTTCAACCTCATCTGATGGGTCAAAACCATCAACAGACCAAAAAACATCAATAGAAGGAGATTTATCGTCATTTCCTATTAAACTCAGTGTGACAGCATTTTTACATCTTACCACATCTGGGACTTTCTTATCGCATCCTTTTTCACACTTACAGGTTTCTGTCCCGAGAACTATCGTTTGTGGTGGAGATTTATCTATAAAATATTCTTCGGTTTTTATATCTGATTTGAGACCTAACACCTTATCTTCTGCATATACTTGAAGTTTTATATCGTTTTTGACATCTATTATAAATCCATTCTCTTCTCTTTTTCCCTTCTCGAGGGGGTTGCTTCCATCTATTGTGTAGTAGAGGAAGCATGGTTTATTACATCCGACAGCAACTGTTATATCTTTTGAGTAGAAACCTCCTTTGGGGTTCACGGTTATGAATGGTTTGAGTATGATTTTATATCTTCTTGATTCTAAAATTTCTTCTCCATCTTTACTTTTTGCGAGGATTTTTAAGTGGAAAACACCTTCTGTTGCGCCTTCGGTAAATTCAGGGGTCACAGGAATTGTCACGGAATTATCAGCAGAAACCTTGACTCTTTTTACATATTCTCTTTCGCATGGTTTTGGGTTGTCTTTTTCTCTTGTAGTATAGCACAGCTCGGCGTCTTGACCTCTGACCTTGACGCTAACGTAAAGCGTACTGTACTCAGGATAAACACCCTCTTTAGGAGAAATTTCAAGAAAGAAATCTTTTTGAGCATTTTGTTCGTTTCTCTTACATGAAGGTGAAAAAAACAGAAAAAGCAGAAAAACAGAAAAGTTAAAGAAAACAAAAAGTGGTCTCTTGTCAACTCTTCCCATAACAAAAAAAGATAAAGATTTGGCGAATGCTTGAACTTTTTCTGCAATAATTTTCGCTCACAGCTAACAGAAATTCTATTTGATAAAGTATCATCTATATGGATAGTTTTCAATAAATCCTGTAAGCGCTATACCTTTCCATATTGTGCGGAATAAAAGAGCATTATCTGTAAGAACTTCTCCTTTCTTATTTTTCACAACTCCTCCTTTCCCTTTATATAACCTTATAACTCCGGAAAATGTAGGGTCTGGCAAAAGCAGGTAGATGAGGTCTATAACATCGTCTCTATCTCCTGAATAAACTCCCGTTTCACAGATTATTCCACCGGGACCTATGGAGTTCGCTGGATCAACTTTCCCATCTGGCCAGTAGTGTTCGACATCCATAACATCAAATTTATTATTTCCAATCACAGAATCTCCACCTGTTCCTCTTTTACCGTTCAAAATTCCGTAGTCATCATCCCACGGTTCAGTTATATCACCTTTATCTGGGATTTTATTTCCGTTCTTATCTTTCCAATCAAAGAACATATTGCCTTCTGTTCCGAAGTCATTATTTTCAACAGTAGAGTTGATAAAGTTTTTGCAGTCACGAGGGGAAGAAGGGGTAATACCCTGTTTATACTCGCTATATGCTTTATAAGCTTCTGAGTTAGCACATTTGCCGTTATCGTTAGTATCAACACCATCTTGATTATTTGAGGGTGGGTTAAAATCATCTTCATCTGGATCTGGATTTGAAAAAGGATGAAAAGTATCATACTCCCATGAAAATTTACCATCGTAGCCGGTATCTTTGAACGGTTCTGTATCTCTCTGAACAATAATTGATTTTGTATTCGGGTCCCAAAGAGGCAACATATCTCGCAGCGGGGTTGGATTTATGAAAAATTCCCACAATCTGACTTCCGGGAAAGAAATTCCCTGAGAGCAGAGCAAATCACGGAGGGCTTCGTTTGTGCTTCCCACAAGCTTTCCTATATCAAGTATTCCACCTTTGACATTATCGGCTAAAATCTGGAACAGCTTTCTTTCAAACAAAATGGTATATACAGTTTGCCCGAAGTTCCCAGAAAAAGCTAATTTTATTCCCTGAGAGCTAAAGAGCTGAACTTTCTCTGTCCCTATCATCTCTCCTATGTCGTATCTGTTGTTTCCTTCTCCTTCGTCAGGGGAAGACCAGGCGCCATTCCATTTTCCGTTTCCATTTATATCAAGATAGGGTTCTCCATCATCGTATTTTCCATTGTTATTTATATCTGCGAACGGTTCAACGGGATCACCTGGGCAGACATTATCTTTCCCGCAATCCCAATACCTTATTATATCATCTGATTGGTCGTCTGTTTCCACTCTGAGCGAGTCAAGCATTCTTTGGAGGTTGATAAGACCGTTATAGATAGATGATTGAGCGCTTTTCAGACGCTCTCCCGCTTCGGAAGACAATCCCAAAAAAGCAGGATTGCTCATAAGTTCTTCTATAAAAATATAAGATATAGAATTGAATATGCTCACCCTCTCGCCGTTGGAGACCCTACTTACAACCTGCTCTGGTAACCTCAAAATAAATTCTATTGAACCATTATAAGCTAAAAGTACATCAAATACTCCCGAAACGAATTCAACGAGAGAAGTAAGGAAATAAAGATCTGTTATATCGTGTTCTCCACTGAGATCCACAGAAACATTTTCAACTTGTTCGGTTTCCGGAAAATCTTTTATAACATACACAAAAACTCTCTTTACTCTGAAAGAGAAGTCAGAAGGTATTGAGCCCGAATTTATAACACCTTCAAGGACCGTTTGAGCTGGTTTAACTGCTCCATCTACAAGCAGACGAATATCTGAAGGAGTTAATTTACCTAAAAAAAGGTCTATGATAAGTTTATTAAGCTGAGAAAGTATATATATTACTTTTCCAAGAGTGAGAGAATATACCGCTTCAACATCACAGGCATTTTCCTCATAAACATATTTTTCAAGAGTAAGAACTGAGTCCAGAACCTTGTTAATATTTTTCTCTGACTCGGCATACTCTGCCCCTATTATTATAATGTCGTTCTTGTAGATATCTATTGCAGATTGAACCTCCTGACTTCTTTGAACTTCATTTTTAACAACAGAAATTTTCAATTTTTTCGCTTCCAAATCTTTGTTTTCATTTGAAGAAATGACCTTGAAATCAACTTCTCTTTCACCTTCTGAACAGAAAAGGAGATTCACATAGGGGGAAGTAGATATAACTTTGTCTCCCATTTTCCACTCAAAAAGGCAATCTGAACAGTTTTTAAAATCGCCATCGTATTTTATTAGAAAACTCTGCCCTACCTTCACTTCAACTGAACTAGATACTGGCACTGTTTCGGGATTCTTTTTGTTCGGATTTTTTACAGCCAAAAATTGAACTTTTTGTCCGTTTTTACTATCGCTACAAAACGAAAATAAAAAAGATAAAGAAAATAAAATCACAACCCTCTTGAAAAAAATTCTACGCATAATAGAAATTTTAACCATAAAACAAATCACAAAGTAAATTTCTCGCAAAGAGAATTTTAAAATATTAGATAAGAAACTCTCATCAAGATAATTCTCGTATGATAATAGTCATTTCGTTAGAGAGACAGAAACTTTATGTAATTGATGGTGATAAAATCATAAAAGAGTATCCTGTCTCTACCTCAAAGTATGGGAAGGGAAATGAGAAGGATTCAGAAAAAACTCCAACAGGAATTCACAGAATATATAAGAAAATAGGAGAAGGAATGTCTCCTGATACTTACTTTATTGGAAGAGTACCTTACACAAAGGAAGAAGCAGAAAGAAAATTCGGAGAGCTAAAAGATAAAATAACCGCAAGAATAATCTGGCTTGAAGGTTGCGAAGAAGGAATAAACAAAGGTAAAAACAAAGAAGGAAAAATCGTAGATACAAAAGAAAGATACATTTACATACACGGAACTCCAGAAGATATATCTTCACCATCTTCAAGAGGGTGTATAAGAATGAGAAATGAAGATATTATTGAGCTTTTTGATATGGTCAGGGAAAACGACCTTGTGCTGATATTCTGAACCGAAAAAACTTATTTCAGTGAATATTTTTCTTTTTTGAATTGGGAAATTTGGGCTTTATAGATTTTTCTTATCTGCAAAAGGATACTATCGTATAGACCTTCCTTGAAATCGGGAAACGTCCAGGGAAAAGTAAGAAATTTTCCTTTTTCATATCGTAGAACAAGATCTGCCCAAACACCATCGGAGAGGTATATTTTACATCCTCCCGGCTTACACGTAGCTAAAACAACCTTGTAAAAATCAATATATCCCGGGTCTAAATTCACCTTTCTCTTGCCAAATTCATCTCGTAGCTTATCTTCAATCTCAATACATTTTATTTTAATTTGTGTGAGCTTATCTGGTTTCATAAGTTTCTCAAATGAGAAGAAAACCCTTTTTATGTTATCTCCCATTTCGTCCTTGTAGTAATCTGTCACAGTAAATGGTACGGATTGACTTTCAAAATCAAAATCACCAAAATTTTTCTGAATTTCCTTCTTAGCGGAGATGAGTTTTTCCTCGTCTGAAAACAGAACAGCAACAAAGAACTTGACAAAATCAGGTTCTTTCGGATGAGCCATATCCTAACTTTGCACAAACCTTCTTAAAAACTTCTTTTTTTATACCTATTTTCTCTACAAAATTTTCAAGCTCAAAAATACTATCTAACTTTATGTTTTTTGAAACCCCGTCTTTTATGATATGAACAAAGTTATCTCTAAGATAAATCAGCTTGTCTTTTAATAATTTAACAACTACTATGTGGTTCATCATTTCAAACTCAAATGTTTTCTCCCATGCAGAAAGGAAATCATCAAAAGAGATTTTCTCAAGTTTAACAGAATATCTGAATTTTCTATGTCCATTTTCAAAAATAGTAAAAACATCTATTCTTTTACCATCGTTACTCCACAAAAATTCAAGTTCTCCCTGAACGGTCTTAACTCTGATTTTACTTTGTGATATATCAACGGGGAAAAATATTGAAAACCCTATATCACCAAGATATAATTTATCTCGGATTTGAGTTATGACGACACAGTGAGAAGATGGGGCGTAAGTTCTGTCGGCAAGAACGATATATGAGTTGAAGCCAAGAAAATCAAGAACTCTTTTGAGAAAGTACGTCAGAGGGAAACATGTTCCTCCCGTGCCAAATTCAAGGTATCCCCTCATTATATCAAAGGGACTTGCAAACTTTTCTTTTATATAGTTATGTTTTGTCAGGTTTTCATATGGGATATTAGAGAACGCAAGAAAGACCTTTTTCAAAAGCTGTTGTTCTCTATCTTTACTCCACTCTTTAATAAAGTGAGAGAAGAAAAGCTCAATTCCTTTATCTTCGTTTCGAAAAATCACAATGAAAAATTAATTATAATGAGTACTTTTTGATAAACAGGAGAAAATAAATTTGCACATCTAAAATTGCTGGTCAATATTGAAGAAGCTCTCTGCTTTTCTCATCTGCAGTGCTTCGAGGATATGTTCTGATTTTATTCTATCGCTGTGGTCTAAATCGGCTATTGTGAGAGCCATTTTGAGAACTCTGAAGACCGCCCTTGCTGAAAGTGAAAACTTCAAAATAGCGTTTTTCATTATCTCTTCACATTTTGAATCAAGCTTGAAAAACTCATTTTGTAAAGAAGGAGGGATTTCAGAATTCAAGAAAAAACCAAAGTTTTTAAATCTTCTCATCTGCATTTCTCTGACTTCTGCAACAATATCTCTCAACTTCTCTGCCTCCGATGTCTGAGATGTTCTATTTGATAAAATATCTTCTGGTTCAAGAGCAGGAACTTCAAGGTACATATCAAATCTATCAAGAAGAGGACCTGATATTTTTGAAATATACTTTTTGATCTGGGCAAAAGTACATCTGCATTCTTTTTTAGGGTTCTTGAAATTACCACACGGGCAGGGGTTCATAGCAGAAATAAGCTGGAAGCTTGCGGGAAATGTAACAGTTCTTTGAGCACGAGAAATAGTAACTTTCTTTTCTTCTATGGGTGTTCTCAGTGATTCAAGAGTTTGACGTCTGAATTCCGGGAGTTCGTCAAGGAAAAGAATGCCTCTGTGAGCCAGAGATACTTCTCCGGGTTTTGGAATAGAACCACCGCCTATCATTGCGACATCTGATATTGTATAGTGCGGTGAGCGAAAAGGTCTTACTCTGTGTTCTCTTTTCACTCCCGCAACCGAGTATATTTTCATAACTTCTATCTCCTCGTCATCAGTGAGTGTTGGGAGGATTGAGAGCATAGATTTTGCGAGAAGGGTCTTTCCTGCACCGGGAGGACCTATCATGATAACATTGTGTCCACCACACGCCGAGATCAAAAGCGCCCTTTTTATAAAGTCATGCCCCCTTATATCGTCAAATGTCACTTCAAAAACTTTTGGAGGAATCTCGGAAAAGCTCCTGCTCTTCACTTCCTCGAGATGTCCCGAACCTTTAAGGAAATTCACAAGATTTTTGAGGTGATCTACATAAAAACCTTTTACTCCTATGTATTCTACCTCTGAATTCTCATTTGATATTATGAGCTCTACTGATTTCTCTTTGGCTAAAACCGCAATAGGGATAACTCCATTTACACCCTTGACAAATCCATCAAGAGATAGCTCTCCAACAAAAATAAACTTTTTAGGTAAAGATAGCTTTTTCTCAGAAGCTAAAATTCCTATGGCTATTGGGAGATCATAAATTGACCCTTCTTTCTTTATATCCGCGGGAGCAAGATTAACAGTTATTCTTTTGAGAGGGAAATCAAACCCAGAATTTTTTATAGCACTTCTCACTCTATCTCTGCTTTCTTTTACAGCAGAATCAGGAAGTCCCACAATATTGAAAGAAGGTATGCCGGGAGATATATCTACTTCTACTTCAACCTCGTACGCATCTATTCCGAAGACACCAGCAGAAAAAACCTTTGAAACCATAAAAAAATTTTAGAGCAAAAAATGATTTATCAAAAATGATATCAAATTTACGCAGATAAAATTTTTCTTTATGCCAAGAGTTTCCGGAACAAGAGATATTTTCGGAGAAGAGATTAAAAAAATCAACTTCTTAGAAAGCAAAGCTCGTGAGTTTTTCTCAAAACTTGGATTTGAAGAGATAAGAACACCAATTTTAGAATATTCAGAGATATTTCAAAAATCGCTCGGGGAAGGTTCAGAAATCATAATGCACCAGATGTATGTTTTTGAAGATAAAGATGGAAAAGAAGTAGCACTGAGACCCGAAGGAACGGCACCGGCTGTAAGATTCTACATAGAAAACCTGATGAATAAAAAACCAAGAACAAAACTACTTTATATAGGTCCCATGTTCAGAAGAGAACGTCCCCAGAGAGGAAGATTCAGACAGTTCCATCAGATAGGATGCGAGATGTTCGGATTTGACTCGCCCGAAAGCGATTTCTACCTCATCTCCACCCTGAGCTTCTTCCTGAAAGAGATAGGAGTAGAACACAAAATTGATATAAACTCTGTTGGATGTCCAATCTGCAGACCAAAATATTCACAAAAACTCAAAGAGTTCTTTTCAAATAAACCACTGTGTTCAGATTGTCAGGTGAGGTTGAAGATAAATCCTATGAGAATTCTTGACTGCAAAAAAGATATCCAAATAGTAAATGAAGCACCAGATATAAGAGAATTCCTGTGTGAAAAATGTAGATCATCACTTAAAAATGTAGTTGATAATCTGAAAAAATACAAAATAAATTTTGAAGAAAACCCCAAAATAGTCAGAGGACTTGAATACTACACAGGAGTTGTATTTGAAGTTTTCTTTCCAGAAGATAATTTGGCAATAGCAGCAGGAGGAAGATACGATCTCCTCGTTGAATCTATGGGAGGGAATCCAACCCCCGCTCTTGGATTTGCAATAGGAACCGAAAGATTAGCAAACATACTTATGAAAAAAATAAAAGAAGATGAAAAGAGAGATGGAATATTTATATGCTATACACAAGAAGGGAAAGAAAAAGCTTTTGAGTTCTTCACAAAGATAATATCTGACCTTCATAAATTTGAAAACATTCAAAAAGAAGAAAACCAAAAAATGCTAAATGAACTAATCAACGAAATAAAAAATGGTAGAATAGATATAAGTGTTGAAGGGCAAAAGAGCTTGAAATCTCAAATAAGATACGCCGATTCTCAAAATTTCAAATTCGTTATCATCTTCGGGAAAGATGAAGTTATAAATAATTCTTTCTCGCTGAAAAAACTTGAAAGCTCAGAACAAATAATGGTTAGCATAAAAGAAATTCTAAGCTGATAAAATCCTTTTTATCTGTGGATTTTCTCTTGAACAGAAAATTACTTCCTTCTCAAAGATTTTATTTTCTTTATAAATTCATCGGGTGTTTTTGCTGAAAAGATGAGTTTTTTTATCCTTCTCAACCTCCTTATATCATCTATTTCAGATAACAGTTTTTTCAGCTCGTTTGCCTTGCTTTTTCTTAACTCCCCATCCCCAAATTTCAACTCAAAACCAAGTAAAATCGCTTCCTTCAAACTTTCCTTTTTTCCTTCTTTTACTCCTTCCCGAAAGCCAATCTTATAAAAAGTTGTTTTCTCAACTGGTATCTCTATCTTCGGTATCATCTCCCTTGCTATCTTTATTTTAAGCATGTCTGAAACCAAAATCAAGTTTTTCATAACCTCTCTCCTCTCATCTTCATCTCTTGCA
>Ga0105162_1000053_pt1 | contig 77635 bp, 74 predicted proteins | sample JNZ201metaG_FD_81532 | JGI IMG/M metagenome (GOLD analysis project Ga0105162, IMG submission 81532) | Hot spring microbial communities from Jinze hot spring, China to study Microbial Dark Matter (Phase II) - JNZ 20120812A | ecosystem: Environmental > Aquatic > Thermal springs > Hot (42-90C) >...
CTCTGAGGGAGGAGGTGTCTAAGCTTTGGGAGAATCAGAATAGGCTTTGGGAGGAGGTTAAGGCTCTGAGGGAGGAGGTGTCTAAGCTTTGGGAGAATCAGAATAGGCTTTGGGAGGAGGTTAGGGACTTGAAAAAAGATTTCATAGTGTTTGATAAACGTTTAACTAGTCTAGAGAAACGTATTGATAGATTAGAGAAAGGTATGGGTTCTCTTGCTAAAGCTGTTGGTGTTACTCTTGATCACTATACAGCTACATTTGTTGAAGAAATCCTTAGATCTAGCGGTATACCAGAGGATAAGATTGACGTTAGAGTTGATGTAGTTCTATCGTTTAAAGACATAGAAAGAGAGGTAGATATATTCAACAAAGATCCTCTAGTCGTAGGAGAAGTAACAACATATATAGATAACATCGAAAACGCTAGAAAAGAACTTAACAAAGTTCTAGAAGATATAAAGTTTGCAGAATCTATATTCAACAGAAAAGTCTTTATGGCTATACTAGCTGTAGAAAATATACCTAAAGATGTTGCAGAATTTCTTGAAGAGGAATGTAAATATCACGATATTAAGCTTATCTATGGAAGAGAAATAGAAAAACTATAAGTGATATACAACATGTCAATTATTAATAGTAGCTCACTATAACAACAAAACAACAAAACTTCCTATTATTGTGTGGCGGGCCCGAGGGGATTTGAACCCCTGACCACCGGCTCCGAAGGCCGGCGCTCTATTCCTAGCTGAGCTACGGGCCCCTTGTTATTTTTGTTAAGCTAGGTTTTATTTCTGTTATTTTTGTTTAGTATATTTTTAGCAAATTATAAGTATTTGGCGTATTCACGGAAATTTTGGTATTTAGATGGGTAGAATAAGTATATGGCGAAAAAATAAAATATGGTTATAGTTTAACCACAGTTGTTGCCGTAGTAGCCGGGTGCATGTAGTTGTGGATTTGTTGGTGTTAACTGTGTTGAAAGTCTTAATAGCTCTGTTGGGGGTATCTTGAAGTAGTCTAGTAGTAGTGAGAATGTTGCGTTGCATGGTACTACTTTGTATGTTGGTGTGTTTATAACAGCTTTCTCTGGTAATTTCATTTGTCCTGTTACCAGGAAGTATCCTGCCCATACAGCCCAGTATCCCATTGTGTAGGGGTGTTGCTGTATGCTCATAGCTACTTGCCCTGCTGCTATAAGGTCTACCCACTCAGTTACTTGTGCATCGAATCCAAGGACGTAAATATCTTTACCAGGTACTAGGTTGTTGTCTTTCAATGCCTGTACTATTGCCATAGCTTGGAGTAGGTTTGTTGCAAGGTAAGCTGTTGCTGTTTTACCGTATTTAGGTACAATTGCGCTTGCTTTTGCATAGCATTCGGGTAGTAAATCAGGGTCTACTTCTACTGCTTCCAGTACTTGGGCATCGCCTCGATCTAGGTAAGGCTTTAACGCCTCCATAAAGCCTTGGTACCTTAGATAAGATGTTGGAATCCCAGGTAACCCTCTGAATATAACTATTTTCCATGGCTTCGGAACTCCACGGGCTTCTAGCCACTTCAAGAATGCTTCAGCTTCTATTTGAGCAGCCCACTTGTTATCTGTACCGAGGTAGAGATCCCTAGCGGTTTGATCTGGGAAATCTCTATCGACAAGAAGTACCTTAGAACCTGCTTGCCTAAGCTGTTTAACAACATCTTGAACAGCATCTGATACAGGTCCTACAACAGCTACATCAGGTTTCAATGCTATTGCTTGCTGGAGCTGTGATATCTGAGCATCTAGCGATGTTGAATCAAACCTTCTGTAATCGACGTTTACACCTAGAAGCTTTAGATCGTTAACAGCATCTTCAACGCCTTTAGCTAGTATATCCCACCAAGGATTAGCTGGAGCAGGATCAAAGAAGAATACCGTTAGCTTAGCAAGAGGAGCTCCAGGACCAGCAACTGTTTGGGTTACAGTATGCACAACTGTTACCGTAGCGACACCCCCTGCACCTGGCTGGGTTACAGTAATGAGCGTAGGAACAGTTACAGGCATTGTAACAGTTACAGGCTCTCTTGGGAGAGTAGCTGTTAAAACCACACTTACAAGTGATAGCACAAGAACAATTGCTAATAATACTAAAACGGGTCTTCCTTTAACCTCCGACACTTTACACACCTGTATTAAAATCTATTAATGGTCTCGGAATAAAAATCTTAGTGGATTCCTTCCCTACATCCACCATATGGCAGCGGAACAGCTCAACAACAAAAATAATGCTAGAAAAAGTCTTAGCGTTTAGATCTATAAATTAATGCTAAGTATACAAAACAAACAGCTTAGTGTTATTGTATCTGCTTAAAGATTTTTATTTAGATATAATCTAAGAACCCCTACTGGGTCAGTAGATGGGTAAAAATTTAGCCATATTAGCAAAAAATATAGTTAAGAAGTTCCCTGGTGTTATAGCTCTAAATAATGTTAATTTCGATGCTGCCTACGGCGAAATACATGGTCTACTAGGTCAAAATGGCGCAGGTAAATCAACTCTTCTAAAAATAATTTATGGTATTCATAAGCCTGAGCGCGGAGAGCTATATATAAATAACGTTAAAACCTCTATGAAGTCGCCTAGAGATGCGCGTAAACATGGTATTGTCCTAGTTCATCAGGAGATAACAGTTATCCCCCATTTAACTGTTCTTGAGAATATTGCTTTGCTAGGTTTTACCTGGAATACACTTATGTCAAAATTTAGTTGGAGAGATTTTAGGATGAGTATAGAGGATCTGCTAAGCAAATTTGACATAGATCTAGATCTTAGTGCAAAAGTACGTAACCTAGGTGCAGCTGAAAGAATGATTGTACAGATAGTATCTGCTCTAAGCATTAACGCAAAAATACTGTTACTTGATGAACCTACAAGCCCTCTTTCACTTCACGAGATAGAAAGGCTTTTCTCCGTATTGAACCAATTGAAGAAGAATAACATAGCAATGGTGTTTGTAACCCATAGAGTAAACGAAGCTCTAGAGATCTGCGATAGAATAACAGTTTTACGCAATGGCGAGAAAATAGCCACCATCGAAAGTAAATCAATAGATACCCATGAACTTATTAAGCTCATGCTTGGGCGAGAACCCGAAGAATTGTATAGGTTTAGAATAGAAGGAGAGGCTAAGCTTCTTCTAGAGAAATACAGCATGACAACGCCTTTAATAGAGCTTGTAAACATAAGCACTAAACCTTCTTCACCAAACGAAATACCCTTAAAAAACATTAACCTAAAGGTATATCCAGGAGAAGTCGTAGCAGTATTCGGTTTCGTTGGTGCAGGAAAAACAGAGCTAGGTAAAACAATTATAGGGTTAACCGAGATCACATCAGGTTACTTCAAGTACATGGGGAGAACTGTAAAGATCAAAAGCCCAGTTCATGCCCTAAGGTATGGTATATACTATTTACCTGAGGACAGAAGGGTTGAAGGTCTAATACCTCACTTCACTGTAGCTTCAAACATGACGATATCGTCTCTACATCAATTCGCAAAAGCAGGAACCGTACTAGATTTAAGTAAAGAGGTTTCTGTTGCGAACAACATGGTTAAAATCCTAAACATTGTAACACCATCCCCTCTAGCCAAGATACTGCAACTAAGTGGAGGTAATCAGCAGAAAGTTTTAGTTGCACGAGCTATGCTTAGTAATGCAAAGATTGTTGTATTCGATGAACCAACCGTAGGAATTGATGTTGGGGCTAAAGCTGAGATAAGAAGGCTTATATATAGGTACTCTAGGGAGAAGGGGGTATCCTCGTTGGTGTTGACAAGCGATGTCGATGAAGCTCTGGGTATCGCTGACAGAATATACGTTATCAAAGATGGTGTTATAGTGAAGGAATTCATAAACGAAAGATTGGATAGAGATGAAGTTATAAAGGTTTTAGCTTAAAATTTAAAATGCTTACCCTTAAGTATGTGTTGAATAGGTTGAACATCTAGAGGTTAGTTCAAAATGACCTCCAAGGAGAGTAGGTCCAAGTCTTTCTCGGCAACGAGTATATGGATCCAATTCAAACATGTTTACTCTACGTACGAAATATCAAGATCCCTAATACCCCTCGTAGTCCTCATAATAGTCTCTATAGCTCTTGCACCCCACTATTTTTTGAAACCTATAAACATAAAGGTAATATTAATGCAAGTAACACCTCTTGCGTTAATAGCTACAGGTGAAATGCTTGTAATCTTGATGGGGAGCATCGACTTAAGCCCTGGTTCTGCGTTAGCGGCAACAGCTATGTTATCAGCTTTAATTGTTAGACAGATGGGTAGTTTTCCTCTAGCTATAGCAGTTGCTATTGGTTTAGGAGCAGCTATTGGTGCTATAAATGGATTGCTTGTTACCAAACTCAAAATCTACTCCTTTGTAGCAACATTAGCTGCACTAGTTATATGGAGATCATTCGTTATAGTGGTTTCTGGTGGAAGACTTATCTTTGGTCTTAGGGAATATGCTTCACTTGCAGAAGATTTTGGAACATACATACCTATTGGGTTTGTAATAACTTTGTTCATAGTTTTCGGTATATACCTATTATTAACAAGGACTGTCTTAGGAAGGTACATCTATGGCTTAGGAAGTAACGAGGAAGCTGTAAGGCTTGCCGGTGTAAGAGCTGATGTAGCTAAGTTTCTAGCGTTTACTTTAGCGGGAATTCTATACGGTGTAGGAGGGGTTATGCTTATAGCTATGAGCGGTTTAGCTGTAGACCCTTGGACTGCTAGAGGATTTGAGTTGAACGCTATAGCTTCATGCGTTCTAGGAGGTGTAATGCTTACAGGTGGTAGTGGTCACCCTTTAAGCGGGTTACTTGGGGCAGCAATACTAACAATATTATCCAATATCTTAGTGCTACTCGGCATAACTGAGATAGCTGTACAACAAACAATTGTTGGTATAGTTCTAGTTGCTGCAGCAACAGCTCTTACACGCGGCTTAAAGTATGCCAAGTAATGTATTTTCCTTGAAACACAATTTATTATCTTTTCAAAGCACAAATTTTATATACTTAAAGCACCCCCAATAGATAGAGGTGATTCTATGCGGTTAGCTCCGATTGGAATTGCAATGCTTGGGGATGAGAGAAGATCTGTTATAGAAAAACTTGAGCCTGAGTGTCTTAAACGTATAAAGAGGTTAGCTGAAATAATTAAAGCAAGAGCTAAGTATGCTAACGGCTCAACCCTTGAGGTTATTGTTGCACCTAAGGTTATATCCTCTATTAAGGATTCGAAGGAGATTGGTGATTATTTTGTTCGCAGTGGAGTAAAGATACTAATCCTACAGTATTATATCTGGAACTATCCATACCTCGTATGGCCTCTTATTAATATACTTGGTAGAGATAAGCCTATACTGAATGTATCTAATAACGAAGGGGAGTACCCTGGTAATGTAGGGCTTTTAGCAACAGATGGAGCGCTAAGACAGATTGGTATGGTAACGCATAGGATTATTGGGGATATAGAGGATCCGAAGGTGCAGGAGGAGATAGTTGACTGGGTTATGGCTGCCGAAGCATATGTTTCTCTAAGAGGGCAGGTCTACGGTATGTACGGCGGTCATTCTATGGGTATGGAGACAGGGTATTTCCATATGATTCCTATTCAGAAGAAGTTCGGTATAACAGTTTATCAAATAGATCAGCTACTCTTAGAGAAATACATGGAGAAGGTTCCTAGCGAAGAAGTTGAAAAGGGGTTTAGATGGCTTAGCGAAATGCTAGGCGATAGAATTAAGTACGACGGTAAAATGCTTACACCTGAGAAGCTGAAGACCCAAATAAAGCTGTACCTAGCTATGAAGAAGTTAAACGAAGAGTATGGATTTGATTTCTGCGGTATCAAAGGTCAGAGAGAATTCACGGAACACATAGTTATAACAGATGTAGCTGAGATGATTATGAACGATCCCTACGACTGGAATGGGCCTAAAGAGCCATTTGTATGCTCAACAGAAGCAGATTCCCTTGGTGCACTAACTATGCAGATACTGAAATACATTAGCGGTGGTCTACCAGTACTCTTCGCAGATGTAAGGCTATACGTACCAGAGAAAGACATATGGATATTCGCAAACTCTGGAAACCACGCAAGCTGGTACGCAGCAAGAAGCTTCAATCCAGCAGAAAACCTCAAAAAAGTAACCCTATGGCCCGCAATAGAGATGTACTTTCCAGCAGGAGGAGCCTCAGTAGAATTCGACGCAGCACCAGGGGAAATGACATTTTCAAGACTAGGTGTATACAACAACAAATTCTACATGGTTATAGTAAGAGGAGAATCACTAGACCTCCCAGAAGAAGAAAAGAAGAAACTAAAAGAACAAACAAATCCGACATGGCCCCATATGTACGTAAAACTATACACAACATTCGAAGAATTTGTAAACGTATTCCCAGCAAACCATATACACGGAATACCAGGAAACCACGTAAACAAACTAATTAAGTTCTGCGAAATAGCTGGAGTAGAACCCGTAGTACTAGGAGAAGATAAAACAAAGTTAAGAGAACCTCTATGGAAAATCCTAAAATAAAAATTGGAAAACAAATATCAATAACCACTAACGAATTAACATTTTATATCTAAAGTTCTCTACTTTCCATAAATACAAAGATATTTGTCCAGGTAAATCAAATCAGTAATATATTTCCAACTTGTTTTATTATTTTAATACAAATATAAGATGTCTATTGAAAACAGCATTTACTGATGATGTCGGCTCGCCTCTACTGATACATGATGTAAGAACCCGAGTCTGAGGTTAAAAAGGGGCTATCTATAGAATGGTATTACCCCTATGAATTCTATACCAACCGTAAAATCAGCATCGTTGGTTCTTCCTGATCTATAAGAATCTTGAAATGCTACAGCAACCCAATACCTTCTTGTAGTCGGGATATTTATATATATCGATTGAGATATTTTAGCAAAATAGTTATCTCTACCAAAATCAGATATGTATGTTTTATGGTAATTACATATCTCTTGATACCTATATTCTCTAATTACATACGTGGAATTATATTCATCTATAAGTAGTATCCTCAAAATCCAATCAGTTCTATCGATATCTTGGAGTTGGTTTTCATCCGGGTGGGAATTGTCATGAAAGAATATATTTATATACAGAGTTAAACCAGCATATATTCTACCATCTATAGAACCATCAGGAGATCCAAGTGTCCGTCCCACGTGTAAGAGCTTTAAAATAAGTGGTGTAGTACTCCAATCACTTAAATCGTCATTTCCATATGAATCGTTGATTTTGTTACTACTACCGTATAATGCATCCTCAGTTATAAAAACTAGGTCGTTTAAACCATTTCCATCTATATCGCCTATGAAGAGGTAAGGATAGTAACTAGATTCACCAGTCGGGGAATTACCGGAGGCTATTCTCATGAATTTTGCTATGTAAGTGGCATTCCCATTGAGATACAATCTAAGGTTTAGATCTGAATCTGTTGATCCATAGTACCAAAAGCCTAAAGCTGGTAGACCAACACCACTACACATATTTAAACTTGTAGATGAGCATGCTATAACATTATTTCCTCTTTTTATCTGTATAACGCCGGTGAAGTTATTTATAAGGATTCTATAACCAGCACCAGTTAAGGTGTATCTTCTATTGTTAATCTCTATATATTCATTTCCTGTGAATCCTGGACCCCCAATCATTATTATAAACCTTGGGGGTATAAATTCATTTGGGCTACTCATTTTTTCTATTACCCAGCTAGGGTCGTAACCTATTGCAACAACACCAAAAGCAACACCGTCGCTATCTGTTTTGACAATAGCGTTTTCGAACTCGCTTTCCTGGCCAGGAGGTAGTAACAATAATTTATCTGACTTGATTCCCATGAAATTAATATTAGCCCTATCTTTTGTATATGGTTTCGCTATCAACTGTAGCGGTACACCGAATTCTTCTCTTAGGTATTCAGGATTTCTGATAGAGAATGTTATTGGTATAATATACGTTGTATTGACTGTTACAAGATAAGTTCTTTGTTCAGGTATTTTTGGATATAGAATAACACCGTCAACAGTTATCACTGCTATGTACTCGTAGCTAGGGTTACATTCAATAGATTCGAATGCTGGGATAATATATGAGTTGCAGACATCTTGGGCACTTCTAGCTTCTACAGAATCTGCGGATATTTTCACAATAATCTGGTCTAAGATGATATCGCTCGAACCTATGTTGGTAAGAAAAACTCTATTACTAGATTTATTTAGTACAATCTGAGCTATTTCATGTAGTTGTGAATACTTTACAATATTTCTAAAACCTAGTGACCTAGTAAACGTTGATGTAGATACGTTGATGAATATGTAGGTAAATATGGCTAGAATAACTATAGATAGTACGAAAGAAACTATAGCTGTTGAAACCCCTTTGCGATACCTATAAATCTTCAAGATCATCACCTATTTGAAAGAGCTATACCTATGTACTCTAAACCGATTATTAAATCTGCATCGTTTCTATTACCCTCTAGATGAAATGGATCTAGAATCTCTATTGCTACGTAGTATCTTCTCCCGGTATTAGGGATATATATAGTGAAATCCTTGGTTATGTAAGATATAGAGAAGGGGGTTACATGTCTATACCTACAAAGTTCGTAGTAGCTAAGGTAAACACTATATATAAAGGTTTTCGTCGTATTATCGTATAAACCGACCCTTACTATGACTCTATTATCGTTATTGCTGATATCATCTATAGAGTTATCCCAGAAAAACATTCTAACACTAAGAATAGCAGATGAATATTTATTGCTGTCTATAGGAACTTGGTGAAAAACAAGTCTAAGAGGAGTAATACTGGAATCTATGTAATATACCGTTGACAGATCTATGGTGAGTCTATCGTTTACGTTACTCCCACCACCATAGGAGAAATCCTGTGTGACAAAGATCATCTCAACATTATCGTTGCCATCTATATCGCCAATGAATACGTAAGGCTCTAAACCAACAGTACCTGATCTAGCTCTATCTGTTGAGTTATATAGTAGTATTCTATCTGCTTGACCATTTAGAGATAGCGTACACATACTTGTTTTATTAATATAGCATGCGTGGATACCCAAACCAAGGTTGATAATCCCCGTAAAGTTCTCTATTTTCAATCTATATCTATGAGAAGCTACGTTAGCTAAGTTTATGCTAGAACCCCCGATGTTTAGCTGATCTCCTGTTTTCCCTCTTCCTATAGCAAGTATATTTAGTTTGTTATTAGCCGGGTTCCTTCCAACAATTACTAGCGCAACATTCAGATTTGCAGATATACTGCCAGAAGAATCTACTAGTAATGTTAATCTTTTAGATGTGTTAACAGCCCCGCCCATCATTATCGATGGATTCTCTAGGAATTTTATTAACCCTGAGGTCGATGTCAGCGTAAATCCACCGTAAACCGTTACTATAGGTATAGCAGTAGTTCTTTCAATAATTAATGCGTATAGCTGGGGATCTAATGTAAACACCCTGCCATTTTTAGTAATAACAGCTATAGGAATAGCATTACGACAAACAATGCTTGCAGAACCTCCTGGAGGCACAGTATTTGATGGATATGTAGAGCATTGGCTACTACGCTCAATATCGATAACTATTCTGTTTTGATATTGATCTACAGCAACAACATATATTACATGCGAAACTATAGAACCAATATTTCTCATATTTAAGTTATCGCCTATTAGGTAAAGAACAAGTTTTTCATTTACGTAGTAAGTAGGTATAGGTATAGATTGCTGTAATGCTGTTAAAGATGAGAAGAAACTTAACAGTATATATAGCATAGCTATCGATATTATTGCAAAAGCTATTGAAACACCTACAACTTCTGATACCCCTTTCTTCATCTTTGTTATAATCACGACTACCACCTACTTAATCGGAATTATAGCTAGTGACTCTATATATAGAGTAAAATCTAGATCATCTAAGTTTCCATTATAGTGGTAGGGATCTTGTATAGCTATGAACACATAGAAAATCTTCTCACCTGCATCCCTCGGCGGAAGAGGTATAAATACTATACTGCTTTGAGCTTGAGCTGTTGTCGGATAAGTATCCTCATACCTAGTTAACTCTCTAAAAGTATAACTTCTATAGCTATAGATATTACCTTTGTCATCAACAAGCCCAACAAACATTATAGGTCTATCAACAGATGTTCCTTCAGCATCGCTACCTTCGTTATCATGGAACCTATAGTTGATAGTAATGATAACAGCGCTGTGATCAACATTAGATACCCTAAGATTCCTATAGACAAGAACTAGAGGTTTAATAGAGTAATCTACTAAAGAATCAATATAATCGTTTCTACTGTTCATATTCCCCCAGATCCTATCAATAGTTGTAAACAGTATTCCCGCAAATCCTTGATTTCTAACAGTACTCATAAACAATATGTAAGGATTATAACCAGACTCATAGTCACCAGTAGTAGAGGAGCGTACGTATATCTCAATTCTATCAGCAAATCCTCTTAGAGTTAATCTGGTGGTCACCGACGATGTTGTAAGAAATGTATAACTTGCTACATCTTGGCTTGGCTCTGTGATCCATGAAGACATTAGCTGGAGAATACCTTGGGTTGTTGATGGTCTAAAACCATATATCTTTATCCTAACGGGCAATGTTGTAGAGTAGGACGGTTTTGATATAGATATACTATCAGCTGTAATCATTATGTTATACTTTGATATATTTCTAGGATCATAACCTATCCAGAGATTTCTAATAATTTGCTCTAAGATTTCTATATTGATATTATTTTGTGAGTCAACTAATGTCCATATATAAGTTGTTGTAGTTCCTCCACGCATACCGCTTTGCGCTGGATTTTCATATGTTATTATTCTTGTTGGGTTAATCATGTTGTCTAAGGTGCATATTTCGAATCCTTTTTGTGTTAACAAGGTAATGTCTGTTACATATTCTTCTTTACTGATTTTTATCGGTATTGCTGTTATAGCTGATGTTATTGCTCGAGGCATCGTTATGTTTGTTATAGGGTTTGGGGTTTCTTGAATATCCTCTGGTGTTATAACTATGCTATTAATTATAGCACCTTCTTTCGTTATTATGTGGAGGGCACTTGGTTTTGGGTTTATACACATATTTTGATCTATATTCATGTGCAACCTTGCTGTTTGACCTGATTGTATAATGGTATCCAGTCTAGAGGTAATGTAATGATTTTTATCATTGCATGCTACGTTTAGAATTATTCTTTCAATTTCTATATTTGTTCCACCTCTATTAGCAATTTGAAGTACTAAATCAGATGTATCGAAAAATGCGACTATATCACCGCTTATGGTTTTCATTGGTAGGTGGAAGAATGTGTATAATGGGTCTTCGTATACTGTTGTTCTATTTATTGGTGTATTGTACATGTATAGAGTTAAAGGTATTATCGATAGTATAAGTATTGAGAAGAATAAAACAGCCACTATAATGTTTCCTTGGCCCTTCATTCTAGAAGCACCTCGTATAATCCAACTATATATGGTTTATTACTGTATAATGTTACAATAAATATTCGTGCCACTTTTGTGTCGCCCGGTAAATTTAATTTAGCTATGATGTTCTCATTACATATACCTGTGTTGTCAGAATATGCGCAGATATTCTCTATTCTACATATGTGCATGTTTCCTATGGTGTATCCCATGGCTTTTGAATAGGAGAGAAAATCGCTTAAACTTCCTTCCCAAGGAATGTAAACTTTATCCATAGATCCGCTGAATATGGTAATAGATTCTACACAATCATTGTTTGAGTTGCAAAGTATCCCATCGTCGTCAAGATGAGGGTAGTATACGTAAATCTTTGAACATGAAATATACTGAGAACCTGTGTCGACCGCTATAAAGAAGCCATTTCTTGAGCCATCAACTCTCTTAAGAAGTAACCATAATGTAGAAGCTCCTACATCGTAAGAAATAACGTTTACAATTACATTCGAAGCCTCATACTGAATATGATTAGATAGAAGCACTTGGTCGTTGTAGCTTGAGATAACTGAAGAAAAATAGCTAAGCATAGTCACACCTACAACTAGAGCAAGACCTATATACATTATAACTGTTAATAATTCACTTTGACCTTTTACGTACATAGCGACCTAAAGCACCCTATATTTTCTCCCTTCTTGTGAGTAAAAAACTTAGCGGAATCTATAACTATAGATATCCACAACGTATGGTATATTATTAATATAAGTTACAATTAAAACCGAGATTTTATCTACACCATTAGAAGGCGTAGACAATGATACTATGGTATTTCCCTCTAGCTCTATAGTACAAATATTTACATATCCTGTATCTAAATAACCTTGAGATTTTGCATAGTATTTAAAGCTATACAGATCATTTTTAAATAAAACCATTAAATCATTAACGCTATGGTTTTTTACATCCACGATTTTTCCGCCAACAACGTTCTTAACAACATTCTGACAATTCGCATATCCAGATCCATTATATACAAAAAAATGTATTACATTATAATTGTCTAGTTTTCTGAAGAGAAATACCGAAACATCACCGGTCGTATCTATAAGCCTTATAATGGTATTCATTTTCTCTAACTCTACAATTCTCTGAACAATCGCTGTACTTTGTCTTGCACTATAATCCGTTTGCATAAATGTAAGAAAAACAATAGAAAATGTTAAAGCAATACCGAGAAGTATAATTATAGCTACGGCTTCAGATAATCCTCTCTTTGGTTTTCTACCAATTTTGGAAGACATAATGGTGAACCCCACATAACAGCATATATACTGCACCTTATATGTTCAATGATAACTTTCTATGAGTTATATTAATGTTAACTATAGTTAATAAATTATTACGTAGAGGTATAGACCCAAATTTTTACCAAAATTAACTAATAAAGATGAAAATATATCTTTTAATGTGTTACCCAATAACTGGATAAAGCTATGCTTTGTAACAACTATAACCTGGATCCTATTGAGCATTCAGATTTATGTAAAATTTTGTGTTATCCTACGCAAGGTCTCAGCTGTTGTAAGGATAGAATTAACGAGCTAAGAGTTTTAGGTGTTGAGACTCTTTATAGTTTTGGAAAAACCTATTATAATCGAGATATACGTATTTTAGGTAAAGGTCACTCTGCTATTGTAGCTTTAGCTAAACATGTTATTCACGGTATTATAGCTCTCAAAGTTAGGAGGTTGGATTCTAAAAGGTTTTCTATGGAGTGGGAGGCTAGGGTTCTTGAGAAGGCTCAGCAAACAGGTTTTGCCCCTAAGCTTTATGGTTTCAGTATTAACTTTCTCCTTAGAGAGTATATTGATGGTTGTACTCTTGAGGAGTTTTTAGATAAGGTTCGAAGTGGTGGAGAGGATGTTAGGGTTGCTTTTAGGAGTTTGTTGAGGGCTGCTTTAGCAATGGATTTAGCTGGTGTTGATCTTGTTGAGATTTCTAATCCTCTTAACCAAGTTGTTTATTTGTGTTGTGATCCTGGGAAACCTTTTTTTATTGATTTTGAGTCTGCTAGGTTTTCTGCTAAACCTCTTAATGTGACTAAGGTTGTAAGTTTTATTGTTGGTAGATTGAGTAGGTTGTCGGTGTTTGAGGGAGTTGATGTAGGGGGGCTTATTTTATTGGCTAGGAAATATAAAGAATGTAGTGATAACCTTTGTAGAGAAGATGTTTTTAATGATATAATTATTCGTTTAACTTAGCTTTGTTTTGACCATTGCAAATTTTATGGGGTTTGGACTTATTTATTGAATAATATTGTATAGGTTTAATATGGGGTACAAGGATTGGCTATATTCTTAGTTTTTCTATATCGATACATTTATACACCTTTTAGTCTAGGTAATGCTTCTCGGAGTATTTTTGGGATTCTAGTTCCATTCCTCATATCGACTTCGATGAGGTCTACGATTTTCTTTTCTTCGTGTAGAACTATATAGCTTGTCGAATTACTCAATATGCATGCGTGGTTAGGTATAATTCTTATTTTGTCTCCTACTCTTACACTTGGTTCTTCGCTTATATCTAGTTTAGCAACTTCTTCGGATAAACTTATAACCAACGCCTTAGGGTATTCAATTATTTTTCCAAAACCTTTTAAAGCTTCTACTCCATGACCTCCTCTATCAAGACCAAGGTGTTTAGAGCCTACGTTTATTATTGCAAGTTTTTTGTTTGAGTATTCAGGTATACTAATAATAGTTGTTAGAATTGTTAATGCGCAGTTCTCTAGTTTTGTTGAACCAAATAACTCAGCTTGTATTCTATCATAGTATATGAAGTTTCCTGGGAATAGATGTGTATAGATGGGATTCTCTATATCGTATCTAAGAGTAGGGGTAGCACCTGTACCTATTATCTCTAACTCAAATCCGTATTTCTTAAGCTCGCTTACTACGTAAAGCATAATTCTAGAGGTATTTTCGGCTACCTCTTTTACACATTTTTGGTTAGTACAAGAGTATACATGCCCAGGGTGTGTAGCTATACCTACAAAATTAAGGTTCCTAAGGTTTTGTAAACTCTTTACAAACTTAACTATATTTTCTGGTTTAACACCAAATCTATGTAGACCAACATCGACTTTAACTACGTAATCGAATTTTATACTGTGTTTCCTAAGTTCTTGATTTATGAAAACAGCGGCATCATAATTATCTAATCTGAGAATTACTCTGGTACCTAGCTCAGATAAGCTGATTAAACGCATTAGATTTTCTCTATCTGCTACATATACGTTTCCACACATAATAGTTTCCGTAATTCTCTTCTCAACAAGAACCTCAGCTTCATCAATAGTACCTGCAGTAAAACCGTCTGAACCATGTTCACGCTGTATTTTAGCCATATAAGTTGATTTATGTGTTTTAACCATAGGCCATATCTTCTTCCCGTACATCTTAGCCTTATCGTATACCTCCCCTAGGTTTCTGCGAATTCTGTTTATATCCGCTAAGACTATAGGTGTAGGAAGTTCGTAGATATTCATCTCAACCATAGAAATCGGCACCCCTTGGTTAAGCTTTACATGGTTTCAAAAGTTTAGTTAAAGTTATAAATCTACTTAACTTAATGAATTAACTATAAACTGCTAAAGAACTACCTATTTGTGTAGATATGAAGTACTACATCTACAAGTATACACCTGGGTCAACGTTAACCCGCTGGACTGTTGAGGATATTTTGAAAGCGGTTAAAACAGGTCTTAAAAAGTTTGACTTAGTTATCGATCTAGGGTTGAAGAAGATAGTTGCAGAGGTTAAAGATAACAACGTTGTTATTGATGGTGTAGCTATAGATTTTAACACATTAGAGAATGTTAAGGAGGGTTTTGTATACAAAGTGGTGGAAGGCGAACTTCGGAGGCTTGATATGTATAGAGAGGGAAAGTACTATAAGTTAAAGCCTGTAGCATCAGATAAAGCTCCCACTATAGAGATTAACGGGATTCATATGCATAGAGTATCGGGAGTAGATCCTTGGAGAGATGCTATTGCTAAGATTAAGAGTATCAGTAAGAAGATTAAAGGTGCTAAAGTTCTAGATATATGTACAGGGCTAGGTTATACTGCTATAGCTGAGGTTATGTTTGGAGCAGAATCTGTTACATCCATAGAAGTTGATGAAAATGTTCTTAGCCTAGCTTCAGCTAATCCATGGTCTAGGGGGTTAGAGCACCCCCGAATAAAGATAATAATTGGGGATGCACTCGAGGTTCTCGATAAACTTAAGCCTGAGAGTTTCGATGTAGTTGTACACGATCCACCGAGATTCGAAGTAGCGGGGGAGCTCTACAGCCTTGAATTCTATAGAAAGATACATAATGTTCTCCGTAGAGGAGGTATACTTTTGCATTACACAGGCAACCCTAGTAAGCATAGCAATATAGATATCCTGAAGGGGATAAAGAATAGGTTGAGCAGAGCCAGCTTCGATGGTATTAAGTGGGTTGAATCAGCCAAAGGTTTTAAGGCTGTTAAGGTAAGATAGCGGTTAAATACCTCTTTTAAGCATATAAGCTTAAGGTTTAACTATAGTTTTCAGAAGTTATAAGGGGTTTCCTATGGCTGTTGAAGACTGGAAGACCTATAAGTATTCACAAGTAGAGCTAAAGAAGGATGTGAGAGATGAAGTCCACGAATTCTTAACCAAGGTATTCAACACATACATGGTTAGGCTACCGCCTAACATCTTTAAGCAACTTGATATAGTTAGAGATAAACTGGTAACGTTAACAACTAGATTTAATAACGATAACTATGCAGAGTTCTGCGAAACATTCTCGAAAATCTATAGATTGATTATACTTGATAAAGATGTTGGTGGAGAAATCAAGAACGCTATTAGGGAGTTATCGGAGAAAACAAATAACTTCTTTGCTTCAAAAGGGATGAGTTTATGTGTTAGAGAACTTAGCTATAATGTTCTTAGGATAAAAGTGTTATTTGAATCGTCTCCACTAAAAGATGCTCTTGTAGCTGTAGAGTCGGAGGGTAGGGTTGTAGCATCAACAAAAACAAGCGATAATGGTGTTTGTTCGATAGAGGTTCCAGAAGGTAAATATACTGTCTATGTCTACAAGTACGTCAAAGGAGGGCAATACGTTTACGAAGAGAAAACGGTTAACGTACCTGTGGATTCGGAGGTTTTATTCGATATAAAGGAGACTAAGAGTGATACGGAGATTGTTAGGGAGAGAGGAGGAAGACCCATTATAAAAGAAATTTCTTAGTGTGAAATTTAAACGATTATAGGGTACGAACACTCCTTAAACATTTTCTCACTATAATCGAAGAACCTCAACTCTATAAATTGGCTAGAGTTAAGAACAGCTTCATCCAGTCTATCCCACAAATCTTCTAAGCCTTCTATAGTGTACCCATCGATAGAAGTTATTGTATCGCCGACATCGATGCCGCATACCTCATGCAATCGCGTATTAATTATTGAGGAGACCGTGACACCCTTTATACCTCTGGACATACCCTCTACAACCCTTATACCTAGACTCAAATGAGTTATCTTTCCAGTTTTCCTTAATATGTTATAGCTAAAGCGTACACGCTTTATTGGTACAGCTAAAGCAAATTCGTTAACATTCATAGCGCTCGCTACAACCATCCCCACAACTTCTTCATTAACCCCTACCACCGGGCCTCCACTCATACCAGGGGTTGTAGGTGCGCTTAACATCATAAGTCCTTCTAGGGATTTTCCATCTATAATGGAGTTCACTTTGTATCCGCTTACAATACCTGCAGTGAAGAAAGGTCTTAAGAGTCCGTATGGCATACCTCCAACTATAACTAGGCTTCCTATAGGGGGTTGATCGAAGGAGATTCTAAGAGGGTTCAAATTTTTTTCACTTTCTATAAACGCTAAATCCCATCTATTATCGATAGAAAGCACTTTACCTTTAAAACGTTGTCCAGAAACATCAGCTAAACATACATATTTGCTTGGCTCTATATGCGCTACAGTTACAACGATATTCTTATCAATTGCAAATCCTGTAGCTGTTTTGACCAACCCGTAGGGATCATCGCATGCGGAGTCGCCTAAGCTGATGTTGATTAACGTAAGAGATTCGCTGATCTTAGTTATAAGAGATGTAAGCCAGCTGTTGAGGGTTAAGGCAATTAACGATGGGTCTAGCTTTAGCTCTCTTGTCATGTGTTACTCCCTATGGAATTGGCTCTAAGCATCCCTAAAACATGTTTTCAAGGGTAGAGTCTTATTACCTCGAACACTTTTAACAAAGTTGTTAGGTGATACATAGCTTGAAGTGTATTAAGGTGGTAGTAGAAGGTGTTTTAAAGGGTCTTGGGTACCTAGGCTACGTGTACATTGTTGCAGAAGAGCTTAAAATAAAAGGGTGGGGTAGGTATACAGAAGAGGGGTCGGCTGAAATCGTAGCTATAAGCGATGCAGATACTCTGATGAAGTTCATAAACAAACTAAGGTCTCACGGTACTCTCGCTGTAGTTAACAGCATCCACATTGAGCCCTGCCCTCAAGACCTTAGAATAGACTTAGATTCATTCAATGCAGATCTTAATTAAAGTCTCTAGGTTCTAGTAATTTTGCTGGATCTGCTAGCTAACACCTTTTTTAATATTGTGTATCCTTTCTCGGTTGCCTGGAATTTTCCATTAACTTCTGTAACAAGACCTAACATCTTTAGCGTATTAATATCTAGCAGAACTTCTTTAACTATGCCCTCGCCTTTTCCGCATGTATAGTAATATTTGGGCAAGGTATTGTTTTTACATAGTGAAGATACATACGATGTTAATTCGCTTAACGTTAAACCATTTGTACTTTTAGCTATTATTGATAGTAGTACCAATTGTGGAGGTATGCTTTGCATCAAAATCTTACCCAGAATATCTATCGCTATGGGTAACACTATATGTAGACTAACCCGCTAAAGCTAGTTTCATAGAATTTCAACAACGCTGATGGCTCTGCATGAAATTATTTTAAAAATTGATTAAGATATATAAAGGCAATTAAACAGACTTCGGTTTTACGTGGTTTTTTCGCTTTTCTTCAGCATTGTGTAAACGTTATCCTTTACACCGGCTTTGGCTAATAGCCTCTCTAACCTATATAGTTGTTCGTGAGCTATATCGATTTTCTTAGCCATTTGAGCTATGGGTATATCATTAGACCTTGCGTAGAGCAGGTAAATTAAGGTTCTAACGCTATGGGGATGCCTTAGCGATGGTGCTATAGGGCTATCGAATACAAGCCAATCTATTACATCTATATGTTTCTTAAGCCACTCTGCTATATCTGGCGATAGTTCGAAGCTATGTTCTAGTCTTTTTCTAAAGACAACCTTGTTATCTTCGATTAGGAGTTTTCTTCTTCGTCTCCTCCTTTTTTCTATAACGAGTTCTCCGTCCATGATATCACGCTCAACTCTAAATCTTACTCTAGAGACTCTATTAAAGAGTTAATAAATTTATCTGTTTTTCGAGGTTTAAACATCTATTTAGAAAAGATTGTGGAGATTTTCTCAAGAATACAATATTATAGGCGTAGGTTATAATGGGTATTTTAGCTCTGCTACTATAGTTTGGATAAATAAGTATAAGTACGGTGAATATATTGAAAAATATTCCTGAACCTGAATCATCTTTTCTGGAGGTAACAGCTATTTATAGGGGGAAAATATTTCGTATATTATGCGATGTATACGACTTCGTAGGCTGTGAATCTAGTGACTGTGCATTAGAATTATTCGATTTATATCTTCAGAGATATGTTGATACACCGGAAAAAACTGTGGTGGCTATAGAGAATATTAGGGGAGGGAAGGTTTTCGTTTACAAGGTTAACAACGAAGTTCTATGCCTATGCATTCATAGAGCTGAAGTGGATTGCGAGAATATATGTAGAGGTTATACTAAGTAGTTGACTAAGTACTTCAAAACCTTCATCATATCCTCGTAAGAGATAGCTATGTGGAGCATAGATAAAGCTAGTGCATATGTATTAGATGTACAGAGATAGGCAAGGGCTAGAGATAGGGTAAGAATCTGAGGTATTGTAGCAGCTATAGCGAATTGTGTATGGTTAACAAATGTAGCTCTAAAACCTATGAGAAAACCGTTTAAGGTAAACTTATACTTAAGCTTAAATAGCTTTAGAGATACAAGGTGTAGAAGTTCATGGGTGAATCCTAGTACAGGTAATGATAGGAGTAGATGATGTATATTCTCTTTACCAGCAATTGAGGCTATAGCCCACGACGCTGTAAACCCTAGTAATATCTGCATAGCTATTTTTAGTTTCACCCGAGTCTCCCACTACGTACCGCCCTCTAGGAGTTTATAGATTTTCTAGGTTCAATAAGTAGTTGACAAAAACATTCAGTAAACTTAGCTACACCTAACATTACTCGTTAAACTCTGTGTACACTTACCAGGGCACATCCTTGAGCTTAAGCTTGTAAGATATGAGGTTAGTTACTACGTGAAGAAAAATAGTTATTATCGTTAATACAGATAGTTGAAGCACTGTTATACTAATAACGCTTAATGAGTAAGCAAAAGCTAAAGCTACAAAGAGGAAAAGTGTTTGATCTAAAAAAGGTAGTGGATCACCAGGTCTTATACCGAGTCTCCTTTTGATGAAAGCTCCAAGTAGGTCTCCCACCATGGCGCCTACGCTTAACGCTGTACTCCTTATAATATACTCTAAATCGTAGTAACATAGGTAAAACTGAATAAAACCAACAATTACACCGGATACTATGCCTATAGCTAGTCCTTCCCAAGTCTTGTTATCACCGAAGATTCTTCTACCATCAATAAAATGCCTACCTTTATCTATTGGGCATCTTTTAAACCCAGCTCTATCTAGGATTTTAGCTCCTATAACTGGCGATCCATTAGCTACGTAAGCAGGTAAAATAATCCATATCAGCGTTAAAACATCTTTAAGTACCTCCATATGGTCTATACCCATGTTCTTACCACGTTTAACCTAAAGTTGATAGAGCATCATAAATATTTTTATAGTTTGCACATTAAAACAAAGATCATGGTAGGTATAGTATGGCGCGAACTGAGATCCGATGGCATGGTAGAGGTGGGCAAGGAGCGGTTACAGCATCTATAGTTCTTGCGGAAGCTGCTGTTTATCAAGGTAAATATGCTCAGGCGTACCCAGAATTTGGTGCTGAACGTAGAGGTGCACCGGTAAGAGCATACACAAGAATATCAGATGAGCCTATAAGGACAAGAGCACCTATATTAAATCCTGATGTTGTTGTGGTTCTCGATACCTCTATAGATAAATCTATATATCTTGAAGGTATTAGATCTGGAGGTATACTTATACTAAACACGAAGAAAAGTTTAGACGAAGTTAGAGCTTATATAGGTAGGGAAGATCTTAGGATAGCAAGAGTAGATGCAACAAAAATAGCATTAGAAGTCCTGAAAGCACCCTTCGTCAATATGGCTATGATAGGGGCTTTAGTAAAGGTTGTACCAGTAGTTGATTTACACTACGTAGAGGAGGTTATCAAGGAAACTTTTAGACCTAAGGTAGCTGAAGCAAATATTGAAGCGGTTAGAAGATCATATCAAGAGGTTGAAATTATATGAGCTCCGAGAAAAAGCTACCTGGTTGGAGATCTATACCAAGTGCTGGTATGGTGCTGAAGCCGGGTAACTTTGCTGAAAGACCAACAGGCGATTGGAGGATATTTAAGCCTATTATAAACCAGGACAAGTGTCTACGATGCTTAATATGTTGGGCTATATGCCCAGAGCCGGCTATAAATATAGTTGACAAACCCTATAGAACAGCAACAGGTAAAGAGTGGAAGTTTACGCTAGAAGTAAACTACAACTACTGCAAAGGTTGTGGTCTCTGTGTCGAGGAATGCCCTGTTAAGGCAATAAACTTCGTTGAAGAGGTGAAGTAAATGAGCAGTCTATGGTTGAGGATCCCTCTAACATCAAATTATGCAGCAGCTTATGCTGCAAAAGATGTAGATATAGATGTAGTTGCAGCTTATCCAATAACTCCTCAAACACCTGTTGTCGAGAAAATCGCAGAATTTGTTGCAAATGGAGAACTAAATGCTGAAATGATTCACGTTGAAAGTGAGCACTCCGCGTTAAGTGCATGTATAGGTGCCTCAGCTACAGGTGCAAGAGTATTTACAGCAACGTCTGCTCAAGGTCTAGAGCTAATGCATGAAATGTTATACATAGCATCTGGTATGAGGTTACCCATAGTAATGGCTATAGCCGCTAGAGCTTTATCGGCACCGCTAAGTATTTGGTGTGATTATAGCGATCTCCTAGCTACAAGAGATACATCGTGGATAACAGTAGTAGCTTCAACAGCTCAGGAAGTTTACGATAGCGTTATCCAAATGTATAGGGTTGCTGAAGATCCGAATGTGCTTTTGCCAGCTATGGTCGCATACGATGGTTTTATAATGAGCCATACCTACGAGCCTGTGTATGTAGCTAAAGATAGAACAGCAATACTTGAGTATGCGCCGAAGAATTACAATAGGTATAGGCTTAACCCAGATAACCCGATTACAATGGGTGCTATTGCAGATCCAAATTGGTACTACGAGTTTAAGTATCAGCAGATGTTGGCGATGAGAAATGCATACGAAGTTCTTAAGAAAGCAGATGAAGAATTTGGAAAGATGTTTGGTAGACAATATGGATTTATAGAGACTTACAAGCTTGAGGACGCAGATACAGCTTTACTAACATATGGAGGACTCTACGGAACCGTTCAAGATGCCGTTGATCTGCTAAGAGGGAAAGGCATCAAGGTAGGTGCTGTAAAGCTAAGGTTGTTCAGACCGTTTCCACAGAGTGAGCTCCTTGAAGCTGTTAAAAACCTCAAGCATCTTATAGTATTAGATAGAGCTATATCGTTTGGAGCTCCCCTAGAAGGTCCTGTAGCCATGGAGATAATTACGGCGCTTAAGTTGAAATCAATAGATTTGAACTTACTTAACTACATAGTAGGTATAGGGCAGAGAACTGTTACAGAATACGATATTGTTGGTATATTTGAGCATGCTTCTAAACTCATCGAGAAAGGAGCTAGATTAACCGAATCATTTTATTGGGGTGTAAGAGAATGAGCGCCCCTACATTATATAAAACGCTGTTTGAGCTACCAAAAGAAGAATACTTTGCGCCAGGGCATGGGCTTTGCGCAGGGTGTTTAGCGGGGACAATAGCTAGGATGCTAGTTAAGGTTGCAGGTCTGAATACTATAGTGGTTACACCTACTGGATGCTTAGAGGTATCAACAGCTTCATTTCCGTACACAGCTTGGCGAGTTCCATGGATACATGTTGCTTTTGAAAATGCTGCGGCTGTTGCTAGTGGTATCGAGGCTGCGATTAAATCTCTTCAGAGAAAAGGTGTTATAGATCCGAATAAGAGGATAAATGTTGTTGCTATAGGCGGCGATGGCGGTACAGTTGATATTGGGTTCCAAGCTCTTAGTGGTATGCTTGAAAGAGGACACAAGGTTATGTATGTTCTATACGATAATGAAGCGTACATGAATACAGGTATTCAGAGAAGTGGAGCAACACCGTTTAAAGCATGGACTACGACCACACCTATTGGAAAGATGCTTAAAGGAAAGGTACAGCCTAAGAAACCTATAGGAGAGATCGTAGCAGCCCATAAGGTGCCATACGTAGCAACAGCTAACCCAGCGTATATAATCGATATGGTTAACAAGTTCAGAAAAGGATTAGCAGTTGATGGTCCTGCATTTATCCATGTAGTTCAACCTTGTACAACTGGCTGGAGGTTTGATCCTAGGTATGGCATAAAGATAGCTAAGTTGGCAACAGAAACAGCTATGTGGGTAAACTGGGAGCTTGAGGATAACGAGGTATTTAGGATCACAGTTCCTGTTCCAAAGCGTAAACACGTTAAACACTATATAAGAGCTCAAGGCAGGTTTAACCACTTAACGGATGATGATATTGCTGAAATACAGAAATTCGTAGATAAAGAAGTTGAGCGTTTGAATAAAATAGTTGGTAGAGAAGTTATTGGACCTGTTGTAGAGTAGCTACTCTCTAAATACTTCAACAAATTTTTCTTTCTCTCTTATAACCGATCTTCCACCTTCTTTACTAACGTAGAACACTTTATCAGCTAGTTCCTCGACCTCAGGATCATGGGTAACAACGATTACCTGTGGTACTTTCTCCGATAACCTCCTGATAATTTCAAATACAGTTCTACGTCTTTCAGTATCAAGAAACTGTGTAGGCTCGTCTAGAATAAAGAACCCCGGTAAACGGCCGAATACAGTATAAGCTAAGGCTATCCTAAGGGCTATAGCAAGGGAAACCATTTCCCCTCCGCTAAGGCTCCTTACATCGAGTTCACCGAGATTTGTGTAAACCCCTATTTCAAAGTTCTCGTTTATCTTAACTTTAAAGTCCATGCCAAGCTCCTTCAAAACTATGTTTGTGTACTTCTCTATTAACCTTCTAGCCTCTTGGGTAAGAACCTTAGCTAGTAAACCGTCTTTGCCAAGCAATTTGTTAACCAATAGATCTAGGACTGGTTGTAGCTCAATGGCTCTTTTAATATTAGTGAGCTTCTTTTCTAATTCATTCTCTTCTATAGTTAGCTCCCCTAACAGTTTTATGTTGCTCTCAAGTCTACCTCTAATTTTCCCTATCTTCTCTCTAACATTGTTGAACTTACCTAAGAACTCCTTGTATTCTATCTCTACTTTACGCACATCGAATTTATCTACGTCGAAGCCTAGGTTAACCACATCCCTTTTTACGCTCTCGTAAACAGAAACAATGTCATCTATGGGTACAGAATTCCCAACTAACCGCTTTAAAGATGCTAGCTTCTCCTCGTATACTTTAGTATACTCTATCGCTAGTTTGCTAAGGCATTTTAATGTTTCTGTGTTTGTATTGTACGACCAGCATTTTGCGAAAAGAGGTATACCTTTAGCGTGCTCTAAAACTTTCTCTACCTTATCTTTAAGCTCTCTATACCTTCGGAGGTAGTCATCGAGGTACCTTCTACTATTATCAATTCTAGCCTTAAGCTCCAGCTTACGCCTATCTAGCTTCTTCAAATCTTCTACAATTCTCCTGACCTTAGCGTACAGCTTATCAAGTTTCTCTATATCAGCTGAAGCTACTTGAGCTCTACGCTCGATATCGCTTAGAATCCTGTTCTTCAGCTCGTTGTCTAGTTCACGACCGCAGAGAGGGCACCTAGTGTTTACTGTAATCACGTCAGCTGAATTCCTGACAATAGATAACTCTGCTTTCCTTAGGCTTTTCTCGGAATCTATCTTTCTACAGTAATCCTCGAGAACTTCAACAAATTTAGAAGTATCGTCTAATGTCTCAGTAGGTATAGATATTCCCAGTTCTTCAAATACTTTTGTTAGCAGAGATTTAAGCTCATTATTAATTTCGTTGACCTTCTTAAGCGCTTCATCTATCTCCTTTTTACGCTCTTTCAGCATAACCATTATAGAGATGTAATCGTCTAAATTAACCTCCATGATCTCTCTACAAACCGGGATAGCCTGTTCGATGCTTTTCAACTCGTTAACGATTTCAACAGCCTTAGATAGTATCTCGTATTTTTTGAGGAGTTCTAGGAGTTTTTCGTATCGTTTAATGATTTCGACAAGGTTTCTGGATTCTTCTTCAAGCTTGTTGAGCTCATCTTTATCTTGGTCTACAGTTAGCTGTGTATCTCGTATCCTCTTCCTAACATCTTCTAGATTCACTTTAAGCTCATCGTACAATTTTTTCTCGCTATTAATTTGATCTAAGTGTTCCTTAAGTATATCCCTTGACTTCTCTAGTTCGTCTAAGCCTAGTAGCTTAAGTATTAGTTCTCTCCTAGTTGAAGACTGTTCTTCTAATAATCTACCTACCTCATTCTGCCTAGAAATTACCGTGTATCTAACAGAATCTACAGAGGGAATAAGTAAAAGTTTCCTAATATAGTCTAGAACTTGTTGAACCCCCGATGCAATAATTCTCTTCTTCCCGTCTTCAAGGACCTCGTATACAGTAGCTTCATCGCTTCTAACAGCACTTACAACCCTATGAACAATATATCTTTTTCCACCAATACTAAGCTCAACTTCTATAGATCCCGTAGTTGCTCCTGCTCTTAGGAAGCTTCTCCTATTCGCCCCTCTAAACCCCCTGATGTTCTGTGGGGAGATAAAGAGCGCATAAATTACAGAATCTATTACAGAACTTTTTCCTGCACCGTTAGGTCCAACTAATGCTGTTAAGCCTAGTGTGAATTCTAGTTGCGTTTGAGCGTGAGATAATATGTTAGTCAACTTAATAGACCTGATAAGTATTGGGCCCAGCAATTGTTTCACCTTATGGTAGCAACCCTTTGAGTTGCTTGCCTTGATTTTTGCTAGCACTTAGTTCAGCTGATGATGTGTCGGACTTTATGGTAATTTGGCTGAGCTTTGTTCTCATTGTCAGCTCTAGATTACGGAGATTCTCTAAGTTAGATTTGAGGTAACGCATAAGTTCCTCACCCGCTTGCTTACTCGGGTTCTCAACTAAGCTTAGAATATGTAAAGCGAGATTCTCGTCGCCTAATAGTTCCTTCAGTATTTTCTCGACATCGACGTATTCGAGTTTTTCAACAAACCCTTCAACAGCTACTTCATAGTCTTCTTCACCGTGCTCTTTATGTGTTAACATGTAATGCTCTATAAGATTCTTAGAAACGAGGTCATCGAGGTATTTAGCTATAAATTCCGATTTAATCTTCTCTACGGCTATATAGGCTAGCGGCTTCTTCTTACCGCCCGAAATAATGGTTTTAACCTTCTCAAGTAATTCATTTACGCATTTAGGTGCATCATCGCATTTAAGTATTACCCAAGGTCTAACGCTCTGCAACTCTATAAAATTAAATGTTGCTTCGCTTCTACTTAGATCAACTAAGGCAACGTACTTCTTATCGTATTCGTTAACGCGGTGAACTTCTGTAGCACCTGGGTAAACAGCTGGAGATCCATCTCTATGGCTTAGCACGGTTCTTACGTGGTAATCGCCTAAGGCTATATACTTAAAACCTTGAGGTATTAAATCTAGGGAGATATCTGCTTCGCTTGTAGGTATTCCCAGCTCTTTAAGGAGTAGATGAGCCATGAGTATGGATCGGCTCTCCTTAGGGATTGAAAGGGAAGGAATTTTGTTTCTAAGATTGTAAGGTATGCAGATGAACGTGGTCTTCGTGTTTCCGATATCTACCTCGGTGCTAGCAATATTATCTATAGCTACGTGATCTAAAACCCCAACATCTTTTAAGATTGAAAGAGGCGATAAAGCGTACCTTTTTGGGAGATCGTGTTGACCCGCAATAACTATTACTTTTATATCTTTTTCTTTAAGCTTCTTCAAGCCCCTGTAAGCTACTACGTATGCTTCTGGAGGTGGGTTAGGATTGTTGAAGAAATCCCCTGTGTGTATGTATACGTTTACCCGTTCCTTTAAAGCAATATCTATGGTCTCCTTGAAAGCCTCGTATATATCTCGAGCCCTAAAAAGTAATCCCGAAGGAATTGCACCTAGATGAGTATCGCTAACATGTAGTATTAGCATAATCTACCCTCAAGCAGTATATTGTTTAGCTGGGTAATTAATTAGCTAAACAGCTCCTCAAAATCCTTGGTAGCCTCTGAAGTGGCGGCATACATCTTCGTTGTTGCTCTACTTCTATGTAATCTCCAAATCTCCGCAATATCAAGAGAAGCACCGATTTTCTTACCCTCATGTTTATCTATTTTAACGAATACAGGGAATCTACCAACCCATTCACCTATTACAAGAGCTTCACCAGTACCCATAGAGGCTAGCGATCTAGCTAAATCCTCCGTAAGCATATCAGAGGCATTCATGATCGCTTGCTGGTCTGCTTCTTGTACAAGCTTCATGAACACAAAGTTCTGTACTTGGCTAAGAGCGTTCAAGTCTATGTTTCTCGGTCTCTGAGATATTATACCTAAAGCTAAACCAAATTTCCTACCTTCTCTAGCAACTCTCTCTATAGAATATCGAGAGATAGTACTTTTTGCTGTGGATAAGAATATATGGGCTTCTTCTATAAATACAAGGATTGGTTGGGGATCCCCTGTAAAGTACTTACTCTTAGAAAACCAGAGGAGCTCATCTAGCATAATCTTAAGCACGTGGTCCTTCTGTTCATCACTTAGAAGCGATACGTTAAGCACAACCAAGGTTGAAGGACCTAAGAGTGTGTTTATGCTAGGTGCTTCAAAGCTTATTGCAGCGTTTTCAAAGAATTCATCGACTTTGGTGCACGCTTTTTCAGCTGATTCACCGTATTGTTCGGTGTAACCTTCAATTAATTTTTTAATAAACTTCTTGAACAAATCAATAAGCTTCGAGTTTATATCTATTGTTTCTGTGGATACCTCTTCTTCGGGTTCATCAACTTCGGGTTTTTCTCCAAACATACTACGATGTAGAGAAGTTTCTAGTATAGATTTTGACTCTTTAATCAGCTCTTTAACTATAGTTGTGAAGTTTTCAATAGCTTTCTCTGTTAGCCCATACCTAGACCTCAGCTCCTTAAATACCTTCTGAGCTATAGCAAGAGCTCTGGATACAAGCATTCTCTGAACAGTTGCCCCTCCTTCGGGTACAATCATTCGGGCTAGAACCTTTGGAGGAATTTCAAGGAGGTTCATCTTGTATTCTATCGATATCTTCCTAACATCTCTCCCTACCTCTAGGGTTGAGTACTCTCCATGAACATCGTATATAACTACCGTTCCACCGTAGGAAGCTATTCTATCAGCTAATACAGCAACAGTATTACTCTTACCCGAACCTGTTGTACCTGTTATAAATAGATGTTTTGTTAATGCGTTAATATTGATATGTATTTCTACCTCAGGACGTGTTAACAGGTGACCTATCTTTATCGAGTTCTCCTTCTTGGAGCTGAAAAGAATGGATAGGATCTCAGGTGGTGCTAGGTATATCTCGGAATCCGGTGGAGGTGGTACATTGGGTATTTCAATACTTAGGTTATTTCTATCTCTAGACCTCACCAAGGCTATTATCCTAGCTATTGAAGGAGCATACCTAAGCATATCATCCTCTATGCCTATGCTTTCGCTAGCGGTTGCTGTTGGAGATATAGGAATTAATCTTCTATATGATGTTAGGCTTATAACGCCTATAGCGCAACATTCAACTGTTTCACCAGATATTATATCCAGGGTTTTAAACGGTATAGCTACGTAGGTACCTATAGGTATAGGATTCTTAGATACAATTTCAACAGATGTAGGATACGAAACTACACCAACCTTACCTATAGCAGATCTAAAAGTGTATAGCACTTTAAATCAGCCTTCAAAAACTAGTGTATCTATTCAAGGTTAAAAATACGTAGGCTAGGCAAAGTTTTCCTAAAGCTATTTCAAATTATGCAAGATTACAATAGGCACAATTGCTAATCCTGCTGCGTGTTTCACCTCTAAATAGTCTATGAGTTTGTATTTTTGGATAATGCTCGCTAAATCTACATAGAGTAAGAAGTGTTTTCCTTTATCGCATGATATTCTCCAATACCTCTTTTTATCTCTAGAAATTCTACTTTTTCTGCTAGCAATAACATCTGCAAGAAGCTCTAATCTTAGCTTAGGGTTAGGTGAAAGTAGTATATTTAGCATCTCGTCTACGCATTCTCTATAGAAATCTAATATTGAGTAGTCTGCTATCCTTAGATGTAGTTTCCAAGAACCTGCATCCACATCTTTACAAACATGCACGGCATCTGTAGCTAAACGTGTGAGCTCTTCAAGGTACGTAACGCCTATAGCTATAGCTGGGGATATATAGGTAGATGAATAGATGAGTAGCTCAAGGACTTCAAATGAACTGTTGTAGCTTTAGCCATGATCTTTACCAAAGTAGCTATAGCGTTTATTGGAGGCGTAAGTTCTACTAAAGGATTCCCATTAAGATACTGTGCTAGTACCCCGATAAAAATTAACCATAGTTGGTTTTAACCAAGGTCGCGATACTTAAATCGTTTGTTGAGCCATTTAATGTAATTCCAAACATTTGGCTCATCTATATTAGCTAGTACAACACCTCTAGGGTTCTTAATGAGGGCGGCGTATTTAGAGAAATTCATGTAGCCCTAATTTATTACGTTAAGATATTGAGCTATTTAAGTACTTTACCTCTAAAGGTTACGTATATAAGTGTTAGAAGAAGCGGTTTAGTTGATATGTGATGGGCTACATCGATGTTGTTTTAAAGCTTTCGAAGCATATAGAAGAAGAGGTTTGCAATACGCAGAATTGCTGGGTGTTACGTAGATATTACAGATTTAGGTCATCTAAGAATTATGGTGGTTCAGCAGTAGGAGATGTGGTTGGGTGCAATCTTAGCTGCGCATATTGTTGGTGTAAGAAGATAAACGCAAAACCTTGGGGGGGATCATATGAGCTACCGCAGAACGTTGTTGAAAAACTCCTATCTATAGCTAGAGCTAAAAAATATAAGGTGGTTAGATTAAGCGGTGGAGAACCTACTTTATGCTTTAACCACCTTGTTCAAGTAATTAACTTATTCGGTTATAGAAGGAACAAAGAAGAGGTATTTATTTTAGAGACCAACGGTCTTCTGATAGGCTTAAACGAGGATCTTAGCACTAAACTTAAACCATATAGTAGGTTTTTGATTGTTAGGGTATCCCTTAAAGGGTGTACAGAAGAAGATTTTAAGACTATAACAGGTTTAGGGAGTTCTGTTTACGATAATCAAATTAAGGCTATAGAAAACTTAAGCATAAAAGGTATTCCTTACATAGTTGCAGTTCCCGTAAGTTTGTGTTCGAAGCAAGGATTCAGCAAATTATTGGAGGTTTTAAGTAGAAGAATAGGGGAACATGTTTTAAGCGCTTTAGAGCAAGAAGTACTCATATTGTATCCATTTATTGTAAAAGATATATGCAGAAAAAAATTAAAGCCTTGGATAGCCTACGACCCTATAGAGAAAAAGAAGGTTATGGGAGATGAATTAAATGGGTTTCTCAAGAAAAGATGTTGAGATATTAGTTAAACAAACCTTATCTACGGCATCCAAAGGTTTAACATTTGAGGAAATCCGTAGCTACTTAGAGCTTAAGAGAGTCTACGTTGATGGGCTCGAACTTAGAAAGATAATCGCCGATATGGTTAGAGATAACGTTTTATGCAAGGAGGTGTCACCGAATCGGAGAAAACTTTTGATTAAGCTTTGCAAATAATGTTCATCGATGTTAATATACCCTAAATGTTAATGAAAACTTGGTGTAGGTGTAAAGATATGTCTGGAGTAGGAGATATAGCTATAGAGCCCCCCATAATCCTAAGATCTTCTATGAGGATTGGCGAGATTCTGCCTAAGTTAAGTGAGCTGAGGATTAGGGAAGCTCCTGTTGTTAACGATAGTAATGAGCTAATAGGTATTCTGAGCTATAGAGCGATACTCTCTAAAGGCGTAGGAAGGGATACGAAGGTTTTAACGATTATGGACCCACCGTACGCTTTAAATATAAGCGATTCAATTGATAGAGCTATAGCTCAGATAGTTCAGTGGAAAGCTAGAGATATTCCCGTTATCGATAGCTTTAGCAAGGTTGTAGGCTACATAAACAGGGTGATGGTATTGAGGTACCTCCTAGATCATAACTTAGTGCCAAGCGAAAAAGTTGAGAATGTTATGAGTTCTCCAGCTATAACTATTCAAGAGTGGGAGAGTATTGCTAGAGCTAGGTGGTTAATGGTAAAGAACGGTTTTTCTAGGCTTCCGGTGGTCGATAGGTATGAAAGGGTTGTGGGGGTTATAACTCTAAGCGATATAGTTGAAAGACTCTATAGGATAAAACTTAGTAGAAGGAAAGGATATGAATGGATAGAAAGCGAGGAATCATTCCTAGCAGCACCTGTCTCAGATTTTATGACTTCCCCGCCTATAACAATACCTTCGAGTGTTACTATCATAGATGCCTTAAAACTAATGTTAGGAAGAAATATCGCAGGTCTACCTGTAGTAGCAGGCGATGATCGCCCTATAGGGGTTTTAAGTGGTTTAGATGTTCTGAGGAGATACATTGAAGCATCTATCTCCGTACAACCAATAGAAGCTAAAATTAGTACCGTTGCAGAAATAGATGAATTCACGAGGTCTGCTATAGAGAGAATAGTGAATAGTTACTTAGCGGGATTCATTAGATACATAAATGTTTTGGACTTTAAACTCTCTGTCAAAGAGATAGGTAAACCCGAGGAATCTAAAAATAAAGATGTTAGAAGAGGATTCGAGGTTTCTGCTAGAATTACAACAGATATTGGGGGATTTGCAGCTAAGTCTTTGTGCTGGGATCTACCTACATGTGTAAGAGAGGTTATGGGAATTCTAGAGAGAAGAATTAGGAAACAGATCGAGAAGAGAGTTGTATCTAAGCCAGGTTACAAAAAATCCGAAGAATAGGCATATAAAAATATTGAGCTAACTTTGTTAATCAAACTCAAGCGAGAACTTATATGGCAGCCTCCAAGTTAACAGTTTTGTTAAAGTTTCGTAGCATTCGCTGATATTCCTCGGATTAGGAATTTCTATAGAGATACTAAGAACTATTTCCTCATCTTTAATCTTAACAGGCTTTATATCTAAATTTTCTCTGTTTATCATTTTCAAGTCCTTAAATATGATGTCCTTAATTTCGCTTACAACTTTGTTTAACTCTAGGCTTTGCCCTTTTATTATTAGCCTAAACTTTGCCATATTATGTAAGGACTTAACTATTACTGATCTAAGTAGAGTACTGTATGGTATATACACCTTATTGTCTCCAGCATCGATAACGGCATAACCTCCTTCAGCTATGTTTATACGCCCTTCATATACTCTGCTAGCTACATCGACTTTTACCACATCTCCGTCTTTAACAATGTTGGAAGAAACAAACAGAATATACGAGATAGTATTTTCTACATATACTCTCATTGAGTAGAGTATGAATCCAGAAATTATGAGGAGTAAAGCTACAAATGTTATAGCTACGATATGTATTTGAAACCAAGAAGATAAAGCTATAGCAACAACAATCACAGTTAGTACTGCGAAGAAAGCAAATCTTATCGCTTCTTCAGCTCCTCTTGATATAAGCCCTTTAGACCTAATCTTAGTGAGGATTTTCTTAATTGCAACGTATATGATTATAACTATTATAGTGGTTATGATTATAGGCATTATGATCTGGTATAAAATGTTTAAGATATCTCCCGTAACATTAGGTAATACGAATGACATTGTATGTCACAGGTAGCAGGTTTTAAGTTTACATACTTATTTTGGGTATCAACCTAAATAAAGCTATTAATCTCTTATCCTGTTACAATAAAATTCAATTTTAGCGCTTAAATATGAACGACTCTAGCTTATCTTTATGAACTATAAACACGATTTTATCGTCGTGCTTAATCATGTAGTTCTTATCTGGGTTCACTAAGGTGTTTTCGCTGGATAGAATAGCTATAACCTTTATTCCCTCGTCTTCTGCATCTCCTACTTTTTTTCCTACAAAATACGAACCTTCTTTAATTGTTACTACGGCTAGGTAGTGCTCTTCATCTAATTCAATTAGTTTCACATTATATACAAGCTCTGTAAGAGCTTTAGATAGAGCTCTTGATTTTATTAAAACGTTACTTGCTAGGCCTAGTTTCCATAATATATTGGCTGATTCCTTTGAGCTAACTATAGCGTATATTCTCGGTACGTTAAAGTGTTTAGCTAAAGAGCAAACTAGTATGTTTATTGTATCGAGGGGATGCATTGCTAAAACTATATCTGCTTTATGTATACCTGCTTGCTGGAAGGTATCTAAATCTACTATTGAGAACATGTAAGCTGCTATATCGAGTTCTTGAACAGTTTTATCAATTCTTGACTTGTTGTCATCTAGAATTACAACCTCGTGTCCTTCATTTAATAGGCTCCTGATAATCTCTAGTGCTTCGTCTGTAGCACCCACAACTAGTACTCGCATATATTATTACCAGTAACTAATATTCCTTCCGTAGTAGTTCTAGGTCTAAAAATTTATAAGGTTTTGCTAAGTTAAAGGGTTACCTTCTCTTTATACCAATACCCGATAATAAGGTATATAGGTGCAAATTCGAGCCTCCCTAGATACATGGTTGTTGCCAGTATCAACTTTGTTGCTAAGGGGATATTTATGGAGGTTATACCTGCTGATAAACCTACGCAGGATAATGCAGAGATAGTCTCGAAGAGCGTATCTATATAGCTTTTGCTCCAGCTATATTCTGTACATATGTTTAAGGTTATGTAGAGCAGTATAGAGAATACTATGGCAGTAATTAGGTAGACTAGTACGAAGGCGTATACAGATTCTATATCCTCTTCCACTACAACTTCATCGTTAATCCTCCTCACAACGTATACTTTCTCCGGCAGGAAGGGCTTAGCAGATGACCATATAGCAGCTTTCAATGCTATAACAACTCTTTTAATCTTTATTCCTCCTGCAGTAGAGAAAGTTGCTCCTCCTATGATCATGGCAAGAATTATAATAAACTTTAATGCATCCGGGTACTTACCTATATCACCTACCTGAAAGCCCGTCGTAGTAAACCCGGAGATCACATGGTATATAGCTACACCTATAATATCATAGTTTCCGCCAAACGTCGAAAACGCTACTATCGCTATTAAGGCATTTAACGTTATCAGCAAGTAAATAAACCATTTAACTTCAACGCTTTTTAAGAACTTCCTGATACTTCCTCTTACAAGGTTATATAAATCTGAAAAATTTAGAGCGCCTAAAGCCATTATCACAGAGGAGGTTACCAGAACCATTGATCCGCTGGCTTTAAACCAAAAACCTATGCTTTCAGATTTCGTCGACATACCACCTGTAGCTATAGCAGTCATTGAATGTGCAACAGCGTCTAAGAAGTTCATACCGCTTAACATAAATACTATAATACCTAGGAATGTAAGGAATACGTATATGATTACCAATCTTCGAGTTGTTGCTAAAATTGTTGGCGAGAGTTTAATCCCACGTTCAGCTATGTATACGCGGCTTAGAACTCTATGGATGTAAGGTAATAGTGCTGCAGAGAAGACTATTATACCTAATTCTCCCATCCACTGCGTTAAAGCTCTCCATATGAGTATAACGTATGGTAGCTCTTCAGGTTTGGGGATTATTGATAAACCTGTTCCCGTGAAACCGCTCATCGACTCGAAGAATGCGTCTGTAAAATCTAGCCTAATGACATAGCAATATATGAAAGCATTTAATGTAGGGATTATGAGCCAAGAAAATATTACCACGATAATTGCCTCTAGAATTTCTGTTACTTCATAACCCCTTAAGCTAAATGCTATTGTAGCACTTGGTACAAATATTATGATCGTAGCAACTAAGAACTCTATTGAGGCTTTAAGTTCAACAGGGTTCTCTATATAAATAGAATATACGAAGAATGTCAGGCCTATCAAGAGACCTACGAGCATTACCGTTGAAACTAGTATAGAAATAGAAAAAATAACCGATTTCACCTTAATACCTATAGTCTCCCCCCAGTTTGCTTAAAGTTTAGCGCATTACAGGGGTAAATTTTAAGCCGTATACAATTAAACCTTCATTACCTTCTACCCACAGTCTCCTCAGGGTAGCTTCTACCTCCATACCGTAATAAACTTTGTCAGGATCTACATCGGTTAAAACCGATAAGATCTTAACTCCATTTTCAAGCTCTATAAGGGCAACTACTAGAGGTGCTTCTATTCTGTAACCTTCTGGAACCGTATATTCGATAGTCCAACTTATTACACGTCCCTTTTTAGGTAACACAACTATATCTGTCTCTCTATGTCCACAGTATGGACACGAAGGTTTTGGTGGATAAAATGTTTTTTCGCATTTCTTGCATTTCGAGCCTTCGAGCCTTAGTTTAGCACCTCTTTCCCTCCAAACTCTCGCAGGAGACATAATCATATTCTTCACCTCCTCAAGATAGCTACCGACGTTAGTGTAGCTACCCCTCCGGTATTTAGTGCTAACCCAGTGCTAGGCGAGGATGCTTTAAGTCCTGGAAAATCTCCTCTTAGCTGCATAGCTATTTCAGCTACTTGATAAACTCCTGTAGCTCCAACAGGATGACCTCTAGCTTTTAAGCCTCCGCTAAGGTTTATAGCAGGTTTATCATCTCGAGCGAATCTACCTTCTTTTATTAGTTTCCAAGAGGTACCCCATTCAGCAAATCTAAGGCCTTCTATGCACAGAAGACCGGTTATTGTAAATGCGTCGTGGATTTCAGCGATATCGATATTCTTTGGCTCTACCTTGGCCATTCTATAGGCTTTTTCAGCTGCTTTAACTATACTCAAAGGTTTTAATAGATCATTTCTAGAGCTAAGATCGAGAGCGTCGCTACCTAGCCCAACACCTGAGATTTGCACAGGAGAATCATTGTATTTCTTAGCAATATCCTCTGAAGCTAAAACAACCACAGCCGCGCCATCACCTATAGGAGCTGAATCCATAAGCCTTATAGGGTCGGCAATAATAGTTGACCTAAGCACATCGTCGACAGTTATCCTATTCCTTAGTTGTGCGTACGGATTATAGTAAGCGTATTCATGCATTCTAACAGGCCATAATGCCAGATCTTCTCTGGAAGCTCCGTACACCTCCATGTAGAACCTCATGGCAAGAGCATTGAGAGCTGGGAAACTGGCTCCATATATAAGCTCATGTTCTGCATCAGCTGCTTGAGCCAATGCTATTGTTACACGAGATGTAGGGTAATCAGCCATTTTCTCAACGCCTACGACTGTCACAACATCGTATATCCCTGAAGCAACTAATGAATAACCAGCTACAATTGCGTGTCCTCCACTACCGCAAGCTGCTTCAACCTTTAGTCCCCCTACACCTCTTAAGCCCATTGCATCTGCAGCTAATGCTGCTAAAGAATCTTGTTGATATAGAGAACCGCTAAGCATGTTACCTACGACTATAGCTTCAGGTTCAGCTCCCTTGGAGTCGTTGTATGCTTTAACGAAAGCTTCGTGGATAAGATCGGCAAACCCCTTATCGTAGTGTCTATCAATCTTAGTCATGCCTACGCCTACAACATAAACCTTCTTCAAGGCGTAATCACCTTAACTGTAATATGCTGAACGATATACGTTAAACCCCAAATATTTAAGACTTGATGTGAAAATCATCGTAAAGACTTAATAGCCTCTAGGTAGTACATAAGCTTAGGGGATGTCTTTAGTCATGCCCCCTGAGTAATGATGAGTATCGGGGTACAGGAACCCACTTCATCTATGAACCCTAAACATTTGTTCGTCTTTACGCTCATACAACGAAATATATGTAGTTTCGTAGACAATTTCAACTCTAAGCACATGTGTATAACCCTTGAAATCTACAACAGCTATACCTAGATCTTCAATTTTTTCACCTACATATCTAAGCAATCTAGAGCAAGAGTCTATGAAATTACCCCTCTTCCTGCATACGCCGACAACGCTCAAAGGGAGGTTAACACCCTTAAGCATTATAACGTTGGTAATACATTTAGTGACATCTTCATAGCGAGACCTACAAACAATATCTATCGGTATAACCCAGTAACCTCTGACATGTCTAGAAACAAGAAGCTTAATAACCCTAAAAACATCAACTTCCCTACCAAGATCTACAACCACAAAACCTTTACCATGAAACCACCTACAATTAGCTTCAACACCGTAACTAAAAAGAATATTCATAACGTCTTCACAAACATACTTCTCTCTATATATATCGCATGTAATGAAGACTCGAGGCTCAGCATTTTCGACATCTATCATAACATCAACACGCTCATGCATCATCACAGCCCAAGTATTGATAAATATTTAACCCCTAAAAAATTAGATAACACTAACAGGTAGCAAAACAGCTGCGGGGGTGCCCGAGCTAGGTCAAAGGGGGCGGGCTTAAGACCCGCTGGCGTAGGCCTGCGTGGGTTCAAATCCCACCCCCCGCACCAAAGATCCTTAACATAATTACATTTAATCTGTATTACCTTATTACACAAATACAGGACATTATTATTGTATTTAAATAATGGAGTTTTCATGTCATACTTTTAAATGAATTAATTATTTTTACAGTTAAAGATTAATATAAAATTAGATCGGTTGACGAAATAATATCTATATACTACCTAGTAAATTATATTCTTAAATAATGAAACTAAGTATTTTAGCTCATATAGTCTGAAGTAGTTTCTTTTAAACTCCTTGATTAAACCATTGCTAAATTGTATATGGGCTATTGCTGTAATGATTTTAGAGGTCTTCATATATCCTGTGGCATGATCTTTATGTCGATAATGGTGAGTGGCAATAGTCCATGGAATCTCCTCGTAATTGCATAGATAAAGTACAACACCTAATACAGCTTCATCCGATATATTATTCCTTATTGAGTATTCAATATTATTGAATGCTTTCTCAACTTTTTCTAATACCTCTAAGTCAAGAGGTTTGGATATATATACCAATTGCTTAGGTCCTATGAAAAAAGGAGAACCTTTGCCCAATAAGAGTTCTAATGTATTCCTTGGTTTAATTCTATACATATATATAGGATATTTTTCACCATCAATATTTATATCTCCTACATACTTACTCCTCCTAAGCCACCCTGTTATATTATGTTGCGAACCCTCATAATCTAATAATGTATATATGTCATACTTTTTTAATATACCATGTATTTTAGGGTATCTTGCGTCTAGAACGTTATCACTATCGATTACAACGATATCTTTGCCATAGTTATGCATATCATTTAAAATCTTTAGCCATGTCCCTCCTCTACTACGCCAATTACCAAAGACAATCTCTATATCTCTGTTAATAACCTTCTTCACAATATTTATCTGTTTTTCGCTATAAATGTTATCAATGTATACCATGGAGTATTCCGGCTTAATTATCTCGATGTTTTTGATGAAATAATCTTCTATTTCATGTAGTCTATAAAAAGGTACATACGTAATTAAAATCATGTTTTGGATACCTCACTCTTTACTACTACTAAAGAATGTTATTAGAACTTAAACTACATATTTTAATGAAAGGCGTATATGTAGAACAGTTTTAGAATTGCTAGGAATCTTCAAATTAAGGTTTCACGATATCTCATAGTGCTATGGTTAAATTTGAATAAAGAAGTAATTTATGAATCTATACTTAGGTAAATATATTTCTACTATAGCAGTTAAATGTATAGCATTTGTTGAAAATAGATCAACACTAGAATTATTTATTTAATGCTGTTTTGCAGAGGTTTATGTAAAATTATAAACCATAGATATTAATTAGAATATTAATTTTGAAGACATAAAATTTAGTCAAATAAGTTTTCGGTTGTTTTTACAAAGCAAGACAAAAATTATATATTTGATCTTACCTTCAACCTCTACATTTCTATGTCTAAACCTATTTGAGCAAATACATGGAATCAATATATCATATTATAACATTAAGTTGCAAACTCTATCATTGCATGAACCTACTTCTATATAATGATATTAAGAAACTTTTTTATTTGAAGTAGGGATATTATTGACCAAAATTAGGCGGAGAAACTCTATTTGACACTCATAGAGAAAACTTATTTAGTTGAGATTGTATCTTGAGCTGGAATGTAGGGCTCTATATGTACCGTTGCTTCCCATTTTAGGGCATCCTTGATTATCTTTTCGATATCTGATGCAATTTTGTGGGCTGTGGAAACAGGGGTTTCTGGTGGGAGTCTAATATGTAGTGTAACTTCGGTGTGTCCGCCGTATTCGTGTATATGTATGTGATGTAAGTCTTGAACTAATGGGGATACGTTATAGGCAATTTTCTTTATTTTTTCGATTTCTTCTAGAGTTGGAGCTCTACCTAGAAGTTCAAATGTTTTTTCATACATTATTTCTATCCCTGTGTAAATTATTAACGTAGATACTACGAATCCTAATACACTATCAAGCCACCATAGGTTACTGCCAAAGGTTATGGCTATAGCTAGCAACGCAGAGGCAATCGCATCGCTTCTATGATGCCACGCATCAGCCGTAATAGATGAAGCTCTATATTTTTTTCCGAGCTTGAACGCCCATAAAGCGAGAGCTTCTTTAGCTATAGCTGAAGCACCTAGTACTGCAACTAAAGCCCAGCTAAATACAAAAGGTTCTCTAGAGATAAGCTTTGTATAACTTCTTTGAATAAAGTCTATCCCTACCATAACGAGCATAGCCCCGATAATAATTGTGGCAATATACTCAGCCCTACCGTGACCAAATGGGTGTTCTTTATCAATAGGCTTATAGGTTATCCAAAAACCTAAGATAACAACCATAGAGGTTAATGAATCTGATAAAGTATGGATAGAATCTGCTATAAGAGCTATAGAATTAAATAGAACACCATAGAAATATTTTAATACAAAGAAGACTGCGTTTAAGGTTATCGAAACTACTCCTTCTAAGTATCCGATTTTCTTTCTATCACTAAGCATAGGATTAAGTCACCGTATCCTCCAACTTTGTATTGTTAGTTATGTTCACTAAGCTGAATTTATGCTTATAGCAATATAAGGATTGTAATAATTCAACGTCTAAGCACAATCGCATTCCAAAATACGCTCATTTGTTTAAAGTTTATGATAAAGTATTATTATTGTTAACCCAGAAATCAATTAATTATAAGAGATAAACTTTACCTTGTAGTAAAACGTTGATAAACCCTTCGTTTAATTTTTAGATATAAATGGCATCATATGATTTGACTATTTAAATACATACCAAAGTCTGATTTAATCGTTTGATGTAAAGTATTGGCGTATCTATATCATAATCATTTCATTTTAACTTCTATGGGTCTCCGATACACATAAGGGATGGGGGGTGTTTTGAAGAATAAGCGTCTTAATATAATATTAGCACCTGTGTTTACTTACATTATATCCTTCTTAATCATAGCCTTATTGTCTATGCATTTAGGGCTTCTTAGTATACTGGCTAACTGCGTATCTTTATTATCTTGGTGGGCATTGCTATATCAAGAGTTAAATCTAGCTAATTAGAGTGTTCTTATTGTAACTATAGCCACTCACAATAGGTACATCTAGTCGTGTATTCTTCTTCATATGGTAAGGTGGCTCTTCTAATAATGAACTGTTCATCAAAGTTCTTCATATACTCTAACACTAAATCTTTTATTTTCTTTGTTAGTATGTAAACGGGTATTGTTACACCTAATTGGATTAGAGCTTTCTTTGCTAACGACTCTCTTATCATCTGGTTTGCGCTTGTGCAAACATAATCGGCTTTCTCTATATGTGTAATACAGCTAGCCTTGGCTAACGTATTACATGTAGAGAATACCGTTAAGTTGGCGCCATGCTTACTCTCTATTCTTCTAATTTCCGATATCTCCCAACACCTTAAACCTATAACACTAACAGCAATATTCTTGCAACCTAACTCGATAGCTTTTATAACACCTTCAACTTGATCTATATCAGCGCTATTCCTATCTAAAATTACACCTCCTAATTTTTCGATAGTATTAATCACCTCAGGAATCGAATAAGTCTTGAGGAGACCATTCATAACTGCTCCAATACCTTGAACAAGCTGAGGTGATTTTGCAACAACAGTTCCTGCGCCATCGCATACGATTACGGCGCAGTCAAAGAATTCTTTCTCTATTCCCCAAGAAATAATCTCAGAAGTTCCAAAAACAACCACCCTCCCTAGGTCAAATCTCCTTCTAGGCGTAAACAAACCATACCTATTCATTTTAAGCTTTAATACATACTCAATAACTTCTTCACAAGCTCTCCGTATACCGTAAACTTTACGCATATATGTGCAGTATGGGACCTTTGGCTCTGAAACAACCTCTACAGATCCATCCTCGTATACTCTAGCTATAGCTCCCATAATTAGTGTTTCGTGATACTTCATTTTGTGGACCTCTTTTAAACCATAGCTATTACGTTTTTATATGCAATACCCTAATATCGTTATATTACCGTTTCAACTGTTCCATAGAATAATTGTATTTATTTATCTTAATATTTTGATTATAGAAGGGTACTTATGTTAACCTACACATAAAACGTCGGCATCAAAATTGTTTATCAAAGAACCATGACAATTTTAGGGATAACGTATCGAGCTCTATGTGCAAACCTCTTCGATAGCCTCAATTACTGTGCCTATGTTTACCCTAAGCCCTAGCTCCTTCAATGTTTTTGCTATTGAGATGTAAGCTATTAATATGTGGGTTCTAGATGCTTGATCATCCATATGTCCCACTCTAACAACTTTGCCTTGAAGTTACCCCAGTTACTAACAAGTATAATCCTGTATTTTCTCTACATAATATCTCTAAGCATTTTATAGTCAACTCCTTTAGGGGTAGAAATGCTGTAACAGTAGGTGATGAACCTGACTTGTCTATTGGGTAAAGCTCAAGGTTTAGCACTTCTAAAGCTCTCTCCACGAAACTTCTTTAATCATTACGTATACATCTGATATGTTGAGTCCTAGCAGTTTCTTCAGTTTCTCTCTAACATGATTCTATACCTCTAAAAACCAAGATTTAAATAAAGGTTTCTAGTCTCTTTAAGCAAAAATCTCTTAATTCTTTTATGTATCTCCGTAGGACCAAGCGTTAATACGAATTTATCTGTGTAGAACCTCATGGCTTATTCCAATTAGGTCTAGAAGCAAGATGTTTTAACACTATCTCAAAAACGTGGGGGAGTAAAACTTAGTTATCTAAAAGAATGAGCTCCCTATACCCACGGTGGCGGCTTTACTGTATAAAATAAATTTGTGTTGAGTAATTGCTAAGGTAATGTACTAGCAAAGTACAGTTCATCAACTTTGGGTTGAAGTTCTTCTCGCACACAGTATTTATCAAAGAAGCTATCCCGTAATAGTGAACGGAAAAGAGCAGAGTAGAACATGCTTAGGTGTAGGGAAATACAAGGTTTTAGTTTATGTTAAGAGTCGGCAGCTGAATTAACACATGTTGTATAGTAATGCAGATATTTTGATACTTGGTGTTGGGTAGATATTTTGTGTTATCTATGTGGTGGTTATGTGTTAGTAAAGCGGCTAGGTTTTTGATACAATCCATTCTAGTATTGTTCTCTGTTCAGCGTTTGGTATTGGACTCGCAAGTATTTTTTCTGAGAAGGTCCTTACACCATAGGGTTTAATTGGGTGTTTTATTAGTTCTGCTACTATCCATTTGTTTCTTCGCGTAATCTTTACAATTACCTTTACTAGGTGGTGGTGTAATGAACCTCCTTCAGGTAATTTGTATCCAAACCTAGATATTGTATTGAACAGTATTACTTGGTTTGTTTGAGATAATCTGCTTATAATTCCTGTAATTCTTGTTGCTTCGGTATAGCTATTAGGGTTTAGCTGTACATAGCTATAGGGGAATATAACGATTATCGTTTCGTTTTCTGCTTGCAATAAGCTCTGGAGGATACTTAAAGTATCTTGTAATCTAAAAGCTCTCGAAATATATATGTTATCAAGGTTACAGTCGTATATTCTACATAGCTTTGTTAAGTAGGGAACCTCTATACCCCCAAACTCCATGTTTAGAACAACGTAAACTTCATTGTAAATAGATCTAAAGACCATAGCATGGTGAGCTATGTTTAGAACATTCTTTTCGTCTCCGTAAATCTCTATAATCCAATCTCTTTTTGCAGGTTCGATGAGCTCGTCGAGGGGTTTAACGCCTGTTAATTTCAATTGCAGCAATATTGAGCCCATTTAGAGTATATCTGTATAGCGATATAAAAGAACGGAGGGTAGGCCGAAAATACAGAATACAATACTGTTAGTTATCTCTGTTCTTAATAAGTGTTCAGAGAATCCTTGATAGAGAGACTATGGGTAGAAACACATCTTCGTTAAGAATAGCTGTTGCCCGCTATGTAGAGAGGATTAAGAAGTTATCGGAGGTACTTCCACCAGAAGAAAGGCAGTATATTGAGGAATTTCTACAGGATCTTGAAACAACGTTATCCTTATGTAGTTATACTGGTGTTGCTGATCCGCTAGAGGTTCTTTTCTTTCACTTTATACGTAAGCTCGTACAGTTCAAGGCCTACAACACGAAGTATAAGCCTTTGGGTAGGTAAAGTATCCTCATATGGGTTGTATATGGCTGGGGTATGGGTTCTGGATGCATTTATAGATAATGGTGAAACATTCCTTACTCTATACGAAGATGGTAGAGGTATTAAGGAGGAGCCTTTTAGCCTTTACTTTTACGGATATATTGAGGCTAGGGATTCTCATCGGATACTAGCAGAGTTAGAGAATGTTGAGGGAATCGATGAGGCAAAGATTGAATTTTGGAGTAAACCACCTTTTTATACAGATGTCGTTGATATTGTTGTTTTTAAGACTAAGAGCTATAAACTCTACAAGAATATACTTAGAATTGGTGCTTTTAAAGGATTGAAAGCCGTTAATATGTTTCCCCATCCACTTGTAGAAGCTCTATATAGAGCAAAACTACGTCCTTTAACAACCATAGAGGTAAAACCCTGTAATTCACTAGATGAGCAGGAATTCGATTACGGAGACCCTAAAGTAAGCTATATTGTAGTAGATTTTCAGAACGGATACTACACCGTTAGAACACAGGAAGGTACCGAGGAGTTTTGGTATATACGGGACTTAACCTCTTATATTTTAGCTGGTAAGTTCCTTCTTGGTTTTACCGATCCATATATCTACATCAAGTTAATCGATGCTGAGCCTAAGGTTAGCAAAGCAGTTTATAGATGGATTATAGGCGGAGTTCATCACCCCTTGGAATACTTTGAGTGGAGTAGGCTTAGCTATATTCCGCTGAGCCTTATGAAGAATATAACTATTGGGAAAATATTGACAACGATTGAAGCTCTGGTAGCTAGGGAGAAGAACTATATAGTTAATAAAACCTTTGGTAGAGCAGAGCCATGGAGACCTATAAGAGAATTAATAGTCTACGATCGTGGAGGCGTTGTACATCAGCCTAAACCAGGGCTTTACTGGGATGTTTGCCAAATTGATTTTAGTAGTCTTTACCCAAACATAATAGTTAGATACAACGTTTCCGGTGAAACAATAGATAAAAACCTTTGCAGTAATAAGCTGAAGTTTCCGTGGAGTACTCACAATGTATGCGTAGATAAAGAAGGAATTGTTTCGGCAAGTATTAAGAAATTAATAGACCTTAAGGAGCGCTACGATCTCCTAATGGGAAAAACAGGGGAGGTAGTATACAAATACAGGAAGAGCGCTCTTAAATGGATTCTTGTAGCTAGCTTCGGCTACCTTGGCTATAGGAATAGTTTGTTCGGCTCGGTCATGGCCCACGAGTTCGTGACTAGTACAAGCCGGGAAATACTAAGAAGAACAAGGATAGCAATTGAAAAAGAAGGATACAGGGTTGTGCACGCCATCGTAGATAGCGTCTTCATAGAGAATGTTGGATCTCTTAATGGTTGCGAGGAACTTAAAAATATCGTAGAGAAAGCCGCGGGTTTTAAGGCTAAGGTTGAAGCTTATTATCTATGGCTATATATACCTCAATGTACCTCTGACAAAAGAGGAACTTCTAATAAATATTACGGTCTTCTTTTCGATGGCTCAGTAAAGATGAAGGGGATAATGGCTATTAGAAGAGATATACCGCTCTTAATTAAGAAAGCACAGCTAGAAGCTCTAGGAGAATTATTTAAAGCAAAAAACAGGGATGAGTTCCGATCTGCCGTAGGAAGAGCCAATAATATAATTAATGGTTACATAGGGATGGTGAAGCAAAGTAATTTTGATCCTAGAGCGCTTGTGGTAACAAGAAGTGGTAGGATAAGAAGAGAAGGATATAGCAGACCACCTAGATACGTTGTAAATAGTTCACCCCCCTATAGGCTTATCTATGTAGAGGGTAGGTTAATACCCTATAGAGATGATCTTATTCAGCGCATAGATCTCGATAAATATATTTCTCTATTAGAGAAAACGAGAAGGGAACTTCCATCAGAAGAAGATATACGCTAACCTGAAGTAATTATTATAATACGGAGATACCAAGGATTAATCACAGGAAAATTTGAATCTAAATAAAATTAGAAATGAAAGACCTAAAAAATTCATTCCATTTTCTAGAGGTGCAACCTTAACCTCTCTAAATTCATAAATGTAGAGTACAACTAAATGTTTTTCCCTCTAAGATACGGAGTCCAATACGTTGAGAAAATTCAATGTAAATATGGAGATACTTTCTCTAAGATAATGTCATCTATTTGCATAGGTTAAGATTATGAAAATTTATATTAATGTTTTTTTTGCTTCGATAAAAGGTGAAGTACTTGAGTATAACACCTAGTGTTCAAAGCCATCTAGACATTAATGCATGCATGAAGATCCTTACTAGGTTTAGAATCATAGTTATAGTGTTGGCAATTGTGGTAGTTGTAATGGCTGGGTTTTTAACGTGGGTGAGCATCAATTATTTTAATTATAGGCAGTTTTACTACGGAGGTTCTTCGGGATTACCTTACAAGATACTTTTACTAGATATGTACCATTACTATGGAGTTGCATTACGTAGTATACAAGCTGCTCGCGACCTTCTTATCGCTAATTACTATGCTCAGTATCTTCCTGTTCAGCATGGCATTTTATGGATATTAGATGGTTTATTGGATGCTCCGAAGCTCTATGTTAATGATTCGATAAAGATTATTGATGCAATTTTAGAGCTAGTTAAAAATACCAGTTGGCCTAGCAGTTTCAATGACGAGGTTGAGCAATTAAAGCAGTACATCTACGAGCTTAGATTGCTTGCTATTCAAATACAGCAAATTGTGAATAAGGACACGTATACAGCTAACGATATAGAATTGATTAAATCTCTTACTGCTTCATTCAGCAGTTATAACGATAAAATCTACAAGATAATTGAAACTATGTCATGATTTTATGCCTTGCTTTCGTTAGGCTCAACATTGTATTTATACCTTAATCTTCATCCTTGTCTTAAAACCCAAATGTTCTAATTGCCTACCGGGAGCTAAACAACTAGTTGGTCGTCTATACCCATTATCTATACCCTTGAATTTTCCATAAGTAGGAAAATGGTTGTTCCTTAAGGTATCAAGATTCTTCTCTATAAGGATGTAATCAAGGGTAAGGTATGTTATGTTAAATAGTTGAAATTAGGATACTTATACAATAAGGTAATTCAATAAGGTAATTTATAGTTCCGCTTTTATAGTATTATGTATACACAAACTAAATACAAGGTATGTGGTTGCTTTAACGGTTCAGGTTATGGTATCTATTACGGTATAAGATTCCGTATTAATATAAAGTCGTTTACTTCTAAATTGTTGCGACATTAATCAACAATTCCTCGATATCTTTACTAGGTTTTGCTACAACTATATAGAATTTCTTTAACCTCCATTGAATACCTGCGGACCCAGGTTTGTATACGAATACCTCTGTTCCTATCTCTATATTGTTAATATGGAGTTTATTCGTTTTTTCATGACCTAAGAGAACCTCGACGTGTTTTAGAAACTCTGTTAACTCTATAGCTACATCCGTAGAAGGTTTGGTGGATACAAATGCTAGGTAGCTCCACCCACCCCATGGAACGCTTGGGTGATACCATACATCCCAACCAATGTTACTCACATTCCCTTCTACATATGTTGGTATATTAACTTCACCAACTTTTTTACCAGCAGGTGATGGGAGCCATTCTGAGCTTGAACCTCTGTAAATCCATACCATAAGCTCTACATCTCCAACCTTCGGACCTCCATGGAATCGAGGTGCCTGGGTTAACCAAATATCGTAAGCTATATTTGTTGCTTGATCTAATCTCTCAACCATAAAATTGGTATAGAGGGTTACTCGCTTACCACTAATTAGGTCTTCAACTGGCAAGGGAAGCTTTAGAGGTTCTCGGCTCTGTGGGTGATCTGGAGGCATTCCCCATGGTTTTGGACCGTAGATAACCTCGTGATAAGCGTATGTATTTATAAGTGCTAATGGGGAAAACATGTTGTTATCTACAACAACCTCTCCATTTATGCACATCATAGTAACTTCTCCAATGAAGCCTTCCTGTATTGCCCAAAGGTTTGGATCAATACTTGCTTTACCAATAGACGTAATATTACTTCTTCTATGCTTAGATGCTTTAACCTCAACATCTCTATCGCATGGAACTAAGACCAAGTTCTCCAAAGCCCCCACCTAGAAAGACATTGATCACATACTACGTAATAATGTGCCTCAGAATATATAGGTGTAAGAGTTAAACAAAGTTGAGTAAAAATGATTCAGCGAAAGAGTAGTAGGTTAACATATAATGCTATGCTACATGAATTCTTAGCGATGCTTCACGATATATAGGGTCCAAGAATTGGTAGTTGTAGATTATACTCATATCCTCGAGGTTTTTCACTATATTATATAGCACGCTAGAGGATACAATAATCCCTTCTTTTTCCTCGACGTACCTCTTTAGACTACTCCACGTCGTAATCCCTTCGGCAATTCCTTTCAAAACCAGTGCATATCTCTTTCCTCTCTCCTTAACAATATTTTGTAGTTCCCCTAAAGCGACGCCTATGGCTCGCTCTTTTATCCTAACAATATCTTTATTCCCCCTAGCATACTCGTTACCAAAGAATGTCAGCCAACCCGGTATTCCATCAAATTCTTCGATAGCTGTTTCTAGAACTTCCATCTTTACATCTATTCCTAGCTCTTTGAACCCAGCCCTCAGGAATTCTAGCGAGGTATCTTTATCAAATCTTTCAAGTCTAAGGTTAAAACAGTACCTACCATAAAGAGGTGAACTATGGTTATCAATTCCCAGAAATCCGTAAAGTAAACCAACTTCTGAACCAGTAAGTATAAATGTTACATTTCTATCGTAGTCATAGGCATGCGCTAAAGCATTAAGAAACTCCTGGGAACGAGGACCTCTTAGCTTCTGAGCTTCATCAAAAGCTACTATAATTCTCTTCCTATTAAGTACATCAAAGAGCGAGGAGAGCGTAAGAGAACCTCTCCCTCTCCATTTAATCTCCACCTCAACACCCTTAATACTTACACCTGATATAGACTTAAGAACATCATATAGTTTATCAAGCCTCGATGAAAACGCTTTTGAAAGTAAATAATAGAGATCACGTAAACCATAGTTAGTACGCAAATCCCTTAAATCAATCAATACGCTTGGAATGTCAACCTCATTAAGGAAAACGCTTAATAGAGAAGTCTTACCTATCCTCCTGATACCGGAGATAATAGTAATAGGCGAATCAATATTGTTGTGGAGTAGCGCAAGCTCGTAAGCTCTTCCAAAAAGTTCACTTCTACTAGTCTTAGGCCTAGGATCGAACAACAAGCGTTCTGCCCCAGAACCTAGGTTCTGGGGCAGAACCTATAAATTTTAAGGCAAAATCTCTGATACCCTAAGTTATTTAAGTTCACTTCTAAAAGTCTCAGTAATTTTATTATGTGTTGATTTAGCTGCAACTTATTATCTCTCTTATTTTTAACAAATATTAAAGTCCTTGATAGGATTTTAAGGGATATACCTAACTGCAGGGTGTTATGAGATAGCAGAGTTGCAGCATTTTAATTTTGATAGTATTATCTTAAGTTTTGGGGTTCGGTATGAGCTTAGTTGACGTGGTTTGTATAGGTGAAATTCTTGTTGATGTAATTCCGGTTGAGGTGGGTGATTATAGGGAGGGGATGGCTTTAGAGGTTCATTTTGGTGGGGCTCCTGCTAACGTAGCTGTAGGTGTAGCAAGACTTGGACATAGATCTGGTTTTGTTGGTGCTATAGGCAATGATCCTTTAGGTTATATGCTTAGAAAGTTTCTAGAGGTTGAAGGTGTAAATACTAGGTGGCTTGTAACGAAATCTGCTAGAACTAGTTTAGCATTTGTTGTTCTTAGGGAGTACGGGGAGAGGGACTTCTTTTTCTATAGAGAGCCCTGGGTTAAAACAGCAGACACCATGTTATCCCCTGATGATGTAGGTATTAACGAGGTGGTTAAAGCTAAGGTTGTGCACGTATCTGGTGTAGCATTTGCCTATCCTCCTCTTTCGGAAACCGTATACGATGTAATGAGGAGGGCTTTCGAGGAAGGGGTAAACGTTTCCACAGATCCTAACTACAGACAAGATATATGGAGTTCAGGAGAAAACGCTTTAAAAGCTATGGATAGGTACTTCAAGGTATCCACGATAATAACTATGGGTATCGAAGAACTAGATAACATGTTTAGAACAAGGAACTATAGGTTTGTTGCCGGGAAACTAATGGAAAAATACAGGAACATCGAAGTAGTAGCAATAAGACTCGGAGCCCAGGGAGCATATGTAAAAACCAAAAGATATGAAGTATACAAACAAGCGCTAAAAATAAATCCTGTGGATACCACAGGCGCAGGCGATACTTGGTCAGCAGCGTTCATAGTATTTTACGTTATCGAAGGTAAAGATCTTGAAAAAGCTGTATGGTACTCTAATATAGCTGCAGGATTAAAATGCCTTAGAAGAGGAGCAGTAACGGCTATACCAAAAAGAGTAGAATTAGAGGAATACCTAGAAATTAACAAACTTAAATAAATCATTAAATATCCCAATAACTCCATCTAAACCTACTACACTTTTTTGAGATTAACTTAATATCTAGGAAAATATTTCCAACTTTTAATAAAATCCTATTACAGATTCATATTATCCTCAACTAATTAAATATAACGTAAACACCTCTACGTTATGAAAAGGATGATCCGGATGTATAATTGATAATGCATAAAAGACTCTACGTTCAAAGATTTACAACCTCTTATATCTTTAAACTACGAAAGAATTATAAGATATAATCAATTCGTAGACAACCTATGAATTAAGCGAGAAAGCACCTAAGTTTATTACCGATAACATGTATATAAGCTAACCTTTAAGTTTAGTTTTGTTTTAACGTTGATTATTAGCTTAATCAGTTTACTACATTAATGTATTCTTATTTTCAAAATTTAGATTAGTGATTGCATCAATCAAGTAAATTTTTTATTTACTGCTTCAATACAAATTTTATAGAACTTAAAGAATTAAAGCTAAGGTGATTGTAGTCATAGTGATTTTCACAATTAACTTCATCTTAAAAATAAGTGCTTTATTCAAGAGAATACTCAGGAATAAAATAATAATTATACTTATTATGTTTTGCGTAATAGCTTTAATTAATTCTTTTCTTTTCTATTATTTCGAGGTTTTAATAGGTCCTCAGAAAAACCTTAGCTATGTCCATTGTTTTTACTGGGCTATTGTAACTATGGCAACCGTAGGTTATGGCGACATTGTTCCACAAACAGTTGAAGGATATATTGTAACAGCTTTAGCTATAGTACTAGGTATATCTATATTCACTTTACTCATATCATCGCTTGCAGAAATATTTTTGAATAAGAGTATGCGTAAATATTACGGGTTAATAAAAGTGAAAAACGCGGACATAGTTGTTATCGGGGGTACGGAGATATGTAGGGAAGTAATTGATGAGCTTAAGCTTAACGTTAAAGACTCTAAAATGACGTGGGTTTTGGAATCACAACCCCGTTCAGTACCTGAAGATATAGAGTTTGTCGTAGGGAATCTAAACGATGAAGAAACGCTTAAACGAGCCGGTATAGAGAAAGCAGATAACATAATTATATGTACGTTCGATGATTCTCTATCTATACACTTAGCCTTATTATCTAAGAAGTTGAATAAAAACGCGAAAATAACAGCTTTAGCAATAAGTAAGAAAACAGAAGAATTACTCAATGAGATTAACGTTAACTCGATACCACTACGAATAATAGGTAGAACACTTGCATCAACAGTATTCGAACCATCTGTAGCAGAGTTCATAGAGGAAGCCACATCAGCTAAAGGAATAGTAGATCTTATTGAAATAGACGTAGATAAAAATCTTGTAGATAAAACTTTAAAGGAAATTATTGAAGTATTCAAAGATAAAAAGAAATATAAAATTAGACCACTAATGATTGTTAGAAAAGAATATAACACTATCAAAAGGATTCCAGTTACAGATGAAGAAATTAAGATAAGTAAAGAAGATAAAATTGTTGCACTAAAAATCAAAGAACAGACGAAACAATAAAGTTAGATATTCGATAACAAAAATCTAGAATTTGATACTCTATTAAAAAATAAATACAATGAAATAAAACGGGGTTCTTAGAGGAAACAGCTTCAGCATATGATTATCATAGCATAGGATTAAGCAGTATTTTACTAAATAATATAGAGATGAACTTATAATTAGGTAAAAGAAAATTTAAAGCAATACCATTTATACGAGATTTGAAGTTCTTATCACAAAGTATATAGCGTTTTTGAGGATCTGAAGAAATTGAAACTCTAAAATTAAAGTATTGTTAATGGGTAACAAGAATATTGTGGTTAGTTGTATGATAAGGTAATTATTTTAAAAACACAATAATCTATTTATTGAATAGAAAGTAGCTTATTGAGAGAAGTTATAAGATTAAACTTATTCAATACAATTAAATAGTAAATTTGTTGTTTGTAGTGTTTTAAGAATGATCCTAGTAATTAAATTAAACGCATAATGTTAAACATAATATATCAAAGTTTTCAATGAATTAAGGATCTATTGAGCTTGGCGATTTTAGATACCTTTGAAATTAATAATATCATTAAATTTGACGATATGATTCTTATCAACGCAAAGAGGTATTTAAACAAATTTTTGTTTACCCTATGTTATAGATGTATTCAGTAAAATTTTATGTCATTTTTTAAAAATGTAATTTAATCCCGTAGGGGTTTTCAGTATGGTACGATTAAACATCTTCGTACTTGGGGTGGTCAACACTAATACATACATTGTATACGATGAGAATTCACTTGATGCTTACATAGTTGACCCAGGTGATGAATCGCAGGAAGTGTTGAATTATATTAATGAACGGGGGTTGAGGGTTAAAGCTGTTATAGCAACGCATGGTCATTTCGACCACATACTAGGAGTTGATTATTTTAGGGATAAGCTGGGAGCTGAATTTTATATGCACAGAGGGGATGTTATTGTAGCTAGAGATAGCATAGAATGGTTAGCTAAGCGGGGTTTAAAGAAACGAACTCCCCCGAAACCTGATAAATTAATAGAAGGTGATGCCGATCTTAAACTTGGTTCTTTAGATGTTAAATTAATTCATACACCTGGCCACACCCCAGGTTCGATATGTATATATTTATGTAATGCGAAGATATTGTTTAGCGGAGATACTATATTTTATGAATCGGTTGGTCGCACAGATTTACCAGGAGGCTCTGATATAGAGCTAATGAAAAGTCTACGGAAGATATTCACCTCCTTACCCATTGAAACTATTGTGTACCCGGGGCATGGCTCTGCTACAACGCTTAAACACGAACTTACAGCAAACGCGCTAGTTAAACTAGCTCTGCAACCTTAGAATTAGCAAATTAGGTTAGGTATTTATAGTGGTTCAATTGATGTTATGTCATTGTTAAGATGTAATAAAGTTTATGGTGTTGATCTACATGAATAGCTCGATCTTAGAATCACTAGCAGTAGGATTTCTTCAAGGTATTTTTGAGTGGCTTCCTGTTTCGAGCAAGACCATAGTCATGCTCTTTTCATCGCTTGGACTAGGAAAACCTCTTGTTCTTTCATATATCATTGGGTTAGCTATTCAAGGAGGAACAGTTTTTGCTGCTATAGCTTACTTTTGGCGGGAAATTCTCGAGGTAATGCTGTTGAAGAATAGGAAGTTATTTGTGTACTTAATTGTTGTAACATTTTCAACGTGTTTAACGGGTCTACCGCTATACGTAGTGTTTACTAGGTTTTTATTGTTAGGAGAAGAATTCTTAAGCCTTATAACTGCTATGATAGGCTTTCTCCTCCTAATCCAAGCATTAATCCTAAGTAGATTGAAAACTGGAGCAAAGAAGCTTACGAACGTAAATGTATTTGATTCATTTATTCTAGGGTTTGCGCAAGGTCTTTCTGCTACACCGGGTATAAGTAGATCGGGTGTAACAGTAGCAGTTTTACTCTACCTAGGTTATAACGTTGATGATGCTCTTAAGCTAAGCTTCTTAGCTTCTATACCCGTGAACCTAGGAGCTTCAATTCTTATATTAATTCTTGAAAAACCAGATGTCTTATATCTCGATACCGCCTCGCTAAGCTTAGCCTTCTTAGTATCGGTAGTTACGGGTTTTGCCACGATTAAGCTATTGCTTTTCGTAGCTAAGAGATACAGCTATAAATTAACATTGGTACTAGGTATAGCGACTATGGCGATTGGATTAGCTACAGCTATAGCCTTACGTTGAACATAGTATTACTTCGGCTTAGTTTACGAAGTCTTCCTTATCCTTAAATCACAAAAACCTCCTGTAACTTTGGATTCTAGCTCTATAACTCTCTTAGATTCCTTCAGTTTCTTAAGGTCATCATCTATATTTATTCTAAGTAATCCACCAAAATTCTGCGCTGATGGAGTAACCTTAGTATTAGGAGGTACAGCTATGTTTGCGTTTATGTATCCACCCATGAGCTCAAAACCTATGCAGGATACTCCTTCGAAATCTTCGTAGCCTAAGATTATGTTCAAAGCTCCTCCACGTAATAAAGCCTCGAATACAAGGTTTTTCTGATTATAGAGTTTTGCTGAGGTGAAGCCTCCCTTCATACCTAGCTCAAATTTATTCAATGTAGTCTTCTGTTCTATTTCTATGTATCCCCCCTTAGCATCTATGGTTAAACTAGATATATTCTCTTTAGGTAACGCGATTTCTGCTTCACATCCGTCTACCTCTACCTCCATTATGCTTCCCTTAACATCTACATCATAATTGCAACGACTAATACCTTCGCCGTATCTATATATGGTTATCTTAGCCTCATCTCCATCCCACTGAAATATCTTTACTTTGCCTCCGCGAATCTCGCATTCAATACTAAATATATTACTAAATACGTTTTCGTATATAAGAGTTTTAGCTATATTTTTAGTAAATTTAGTAGCAGAAAATTTGATTGCAGAAGAAACAGCTTCAGCTATAACTGACACTATGTTACCTATAGATATAATGGTTGATGGTATAGAACTCAAGGTTCTACTTCCTACATCAATCTCTTTTATCGTTAAAACATCCCTAGACTTTAATTCAACGATAGAGCGTAAATGCTTTGGCACCTTAATCATAATGATATCACTTATCGAATCAACGGTTTCCTTGAAAAGCTGCGGATCTATGTCTTCAGCTATTTCAAGGGTTATAACGTCGTTCACGAGAAGCTTCTTCCCCTGAGACTTGGTGTGCTCAAGCAACTGCTTATCTATCACAAAGTTGATTCTATCGACAACGAAAATTAAATCAGGTTTAAGTTCTTCTCGTGGTTTTACTTCCTTAACTTTACTAGCAATATAAAAATCTTTTTGTTCGATATTATGCTGTTCTAAGGTTTCTACTCTCTCCATATTCATCATGATATCGTAGGCCTTCTTTCCAAGGTTTGTTAGTGTATATTCTCCAGAGGATATCTTCGTTATAAGTCCTACAAGCTTCCTTAGATGAAACGTAAGTGTACCAGTATCGTCTACACCTAGCTCTTTCATAAGCTCTGAAAAAGCCATTTTCTTTCTTTCGGCTAATAGCTTAATTATGTCCCTTCTAAGCTTATGACTTAAAGCTATGTATATTTTATCTTCGAAATCCTCAGAGTCGGATACCATATTCAAATCTGTTCAACCTTATTGATAGAGTAAGCTGAGTAGGTTAAGAGTTCTTCAGTTGAGTGGGCACAGCAAAATGTATTCCTTTATATGATTAGATTCCTCGGCAAATAAGTATATACATGACGAGGCTTCTAATCAATGTATGGTGCAGAGGTTCCCTCTATGTATGCTGTAGAAGCATATGATATGGGGAAGAAGTTTGAGAATGTGTGGGCAGTTAAATCAGCTACTTTTACAATACCTAGAAAATCTGTTGGTGTTATAGCCGGTCCTAATGGAGCTGGCAAAACAACAACCATAAAAATGCTAATAACAGCTCTTAAGCCTAGTAAAGGGAATGGGAAAATTATTGGTTTCGATATAGTTGAAGAGTTTAGGGAAATTAGGAAACATGTTGCCTACCAACCTCAGGATTATTCAATGTTTAGCGATTTAACTCCTGAGCAATTCATCATATCTACCCTTATGATGAGGGGTAGAGGTTATGTGGAGGCTAGAATCGAAGCTTATAGATGGATAGAAGAATTAGGGCTTATAGAGATTAAGAATAGAAAAGGCTGGAGCCTCAGCGGAGGTGAAAGAAGAAGAGCCGTAGTTGCTGCAACGCTTGCTACAAATGCAGATGTGGTTTTCCTTGATGAACCAACATCTGGTGTCGATGTTGAGGCTAAGTATGCGGTGTTAAAGGTTTTGAGGAGCTGTATTAGGAATGGCTCAACAATTGTTTTGACAACACATAACCTCGTTGAAGCTGGATTAGTAGCAGATACTATTATTGTTATTCACAATGGCTATACGCTATTCTATGGAAGCCCTACGGAGCTTATGGAGAAGATCCCCTACCGCTACAAAATGACTATGTCTAAACCTAGTGGAAACCTTAGTGGTATATTCCATATAGATCTAGGGGATAAGGTTATCATATGGTTAAAGGATAGATCTAAAGCGTTTGCTATCGCTGAAACTTTGGGAGTAAATACTTTCTCTATTGAGGAAGTGAACCTTGAGGATGCATATCTATACCTAATTAAATCGCTTGGTGAGAAACTATGAACATTGTAAGAAAAATAATAGGAATTGCATACAAGGATATAACCTTCATTAAATCGCAGTGGATGTGGCTAGCCCAATCTGCTGTAATATCTATTGGATGGATGCTAATGTTATCTTCGTGGGGTGGTATAAACGCCTTGAAGAACATGGTTGCAGTATACATTGCTGTAAGCGGTTGGGGGCTAGGGTTGAATCTCATCGCACAATTTGTTGGATGGGATAAAATTAGCAAGGAGTGGGAAAGGATGATAGCTTCACCTATATCGTTAGGAGAGTACTTTTTAGGAGTTACCTTAGCTATGGAGCCATACAACCTACTAGCTATAGTAATATCAACTACGGTAGCATTCTTTATCGGAATAAATATTATGAAAACATTGGTGGCATTCTTAGTTGTTAATACTTTATCAACTGTACTAGGAGCCGCTTTATCTTTATCAATTATTCTAAGAATTAAGAAACCTACGAATATATCAGCTATAACAAACCCACTTCAAAGTTTAACAACATTCCTCCCACCAGTATACTACCTACCATCGGTGCTACCACCCATAGCTAGAGATATCAGCATAGGAATCCCGACAGTAGCCCTAGTAGATTTAGCACACTATATAATTGGTATAGATTACTATTTCAATCCATTAGTTTCAACTACTTCTATACTTATATGGCTGATAGCTGTAGGGATTCTTACTGCAAAGGTATTAAAGTGGGGTCTTGAATAATCGGTAACGAATTAATTTTATTTCAAGTTTATCAATAGCTATATCTGTACCTTTATTTTAATAATCTTGTAAGCTGCATTGATGTGTTATCTCCTTACCGTTGGCGATAAGTATTTCTGTAGATGAGGGCTCAATGTCTCTTTTAATATGAGTTGAATCTATCGCTTAATCTTCATAAATATTCTTACCCCCAATATTGGAACTAGATTTTTAGAAAACCATAAAAGCAAATTTAGAGATTTTGTCGTTGCTATTACTGTAATTTGAGTGAGATAGTTAATTTGTAAAAAGCTTTTATTGGTGCACATTAATTGGTTTAGTGGTGTACTTTACATGGTGTCTAGGGAGCTTATCGATAAAGCCAAGAGGTTTCATGGTCATATATGCCCGTTTCTTGTTCTTGGTCTAAGGATGTCTGAGATAGCTATGAAGAAGCTTGGAGTAGCTAGGGCTGGGGTTGCAGATACCATTAGGGAGGATTTGGTAGCAATAGTTGAAGTTAACAACTGTTTAGTTGACGGTGTTCAAGTAGCTACAGGCTGTACTTTAGGCAATAATTCCCTAGTATACATTGATTTAGGTAAGAATGCTTTAACATTGGTTAAAAGAGGTGGGAAAATAGGCGTAAGGGTGTACATAGATGCTGATAAGATTAGGTCAAAGTACTTCCCTGAAGAAGCTCTTAAGCTTTTCCAAAAAGTTGTAGTTGAGAGAAAGGGTAGCGAGGATGAGGTAGAGAAGCTCCACGCTATGTGGGAGGAGATAGGTTACAGAATAGCTGATGTACCTGAGAAGGAATTCGTTGTTCAGGAGGTAGAGATAATAGAAGAAATTGAAAGAGGACCCATATTTAAGAGTTTAAGATGCTCTAAATGCGGTGAACTAGTTATGGAGACACGTATAATAAGGGTTAACGATGATATACTTTGCTATAAATGCGCTGGTTTCGAAGCAAACGCTGTTATAGGTAGAGGTATAGAGAGGCTCAAGACTTTACCATACAAGGTCTCTAAGGTTCTATAACTACGGTCTTTAGCTTATTATCTACAACGGCTTTAACTTCGAAAACTTTCTCTATATTTTCAGCTGTTAAAACGTCCTCCGGTCTTCCTAGTGCAACTATGTTACCGTTTTTAAGCATTATTATCTTTTCAGAAAACCTATAAGCATGAGTTAAATCATGTATAGCCATGATAACAGCCACTCTTTTTTCCTTGGCTAATCCTCTAATTAGCTTAAGTACCTCTAATTGGTACTTAGGGTCGAGATTAGCTGTGGGTTCGTCAAGTAGTAGAACTTTAGGTTCTGCTACAAGAGCTCTAGCTATGATAATCCTCTGTAGTTCACCCCCGCTAAGATTATCTAGTCTTCTATGTGTAAGATCCTCTGCCTTGACAAGCTTAAGCACTTCCATAACTTTATCTAAGTCTTTTTTGCTATAGTTAAATAAGGCATAAGGTCTTCTACCTGTTAATACGAAGTCTAGTACTGTTAAGTACGCTGCTAAATCTATTCTTTGAGGAACGTAGCCAACTATTTTCGCTAGCTCGCGCCTTACATATTTATGAACCTCCTTACCATCTATGTATACAGAACCTTTTAAGGGACTTAAGATACCATCTATTGTTTTTAGTAAAGTTGTTTTCCCGCTACCATTTGGCCCAACAACTGAAACTACTTCTCCTAGAAGAACTTCGAAGAATACATTGTTTAGAGCTCTATGGTTCTCGTAGTAGACGCTGATACCAGCAACCTTAACTATGGTCATTGCTTTGCACCTCGTATAAGCATGATTATTAAGAGCGGGGCGCCGAGAAACGATAGCACTATGCCTACAGGGAGTACTCTAGGAGTAAGAACGATTCTAGCAACTGTATCAGATAACAATAGAAGTATAGAACCTATAAGCATCGATGCTGGGAGTAGGTACCTATGGGAACCTCCAACTAAAGCTCTAGCTACATGGGGTGCTACAAGGCACAAGAAGGCTAGTACACCTACAAAAGATGTTGCTAAAGAAGATCCTAGAGCTGCTATAACTGTAGTTATGAATCGGGATTTCTTTGGATTAATGCCTGAGGAATAAGCTACTTCATCTCCGAGGGTTAGTAGGTCTAGGTCTAAATGCATAATCATGTAAGCTAACGTTATGGGTATAGAGCCAAGGAATAGAATGAATAGCTCAGTATTACCAGCTCTACCTAGGTCCCCAAACATCCAAAAAACAACTGTAGCTATCTGAAGCTCGTTAAGAACAAGGTACTGCAGCAACGCTAGAATCGCTTGGTAAACAAACGATAAGGCTAAAGACGATAAAACAAGAGCATAAGGGGAAAGACCAGCTCTATAAGCTAAAAGAAGTACGAGAATAGCTTGGGTAAAAGCTAGTAAGAAAGCTGCTATAGGAAGTACATAGGGTTTCGCAAAAACGAGAAACCATTGAGAAATAGCTCCACCGTAGCCAATAATGAGAGCTACAGCAATACCTAATGCAGCTGCTTGCGAAATTCCGAGGGTAAAAGGCGATGCTAAGGGGTTTCTAAAAGTAGCTTGAGCTACTGCACCAGCGCCTCCAAGGAGAGCTCCAACGATAATGCCAACAAGTATTCGCCTAAGCCTAAGCCAAATAACTATAAGTTCATCACCTCCTAAAGGATACCCTAAAATTAGCTTGAGTACATCTATGAATGTTATGTTGTATTGCCCAAAAGAGGATGTGATAGGTATCAGGAGTAGAAGAGCTATGGATAGGAAGATTATTATTGACAACCTTGTTGAAAAAATAGTTTTATGTGAGGCTTTGCTCATCTATTTTACCTACTGCATTTAAATAGATCGCTAAGAGAAGCAAAACCTTTACCAAGTCCTTTAACAAAATCCTCGTAGAGCTCTTTCCCTAGAAATACCTTGAATACCTCGTTAGCCTTAGCTTCAGGATCTATATCGGTGAACTTATCTAGGTAGATAATTTTACCCATGTAGTATGCATCTGCAAGAGCTGTAGCTATATTTGTATGATAATAGTTAAACGGAAGTATAGCGTACACCTTTCCTTCTTTAAAAGCTTTTAAAGAACAATACTTCGTTGGATCCTTAACGTAATCCTCTAAGACAACATCTAGGTTGTTAAGATCTATGAATACGATATCTGGTTGCATACTTAAGATATACTCGAAATCTATTGAAACAAAACCGAATTTATCGCTGACTTTATCTACTATCGATGTAGTATTTAGTAGGATTAACGGCGGGAAATTAGATTGCGATGATGTGAAAGGCTGCTTGCCTTTATATGATATCGCTCCAACGTAGATGCTAGGCTTAGATGCTATGTTTTCGGTTCTCCTCTTTAAATCAGCTGTAATCACATCTATGAACTTGCAAAGTTCTTCAGCTCTATATTCTCTATTTAAAATTCTTCCGAGAAGCTTCAATGCTTTCTTAAAAGACTCTAAATCGAGGTAACCTGCGGAACCGTAGTCTACAACAATTACTGGTGCGTTAACTTCTTCAGAAAGTCTATCCGGATTGTAGAGATCCACATAAGTTAAACCCATTATGACTATATCCGGTTTAACAGCTCTAATTTTCTCAGGATCAGGTGCACTCCTAGGACCACCAGGACCCACTATAGGCAAGTTCTTTAGTTTATCTCCGTAGGCCATAGCATAGTCTCTACCAATAGCAGACCAAGTATGTTCAACTTCTTCTACTCCTACAACAAGGTCTAAAGCGTTTAAGTAGGATAATAACCTAAGAGACCCAGGACCTAAAGCAACAACTCTTTGAATATTAGTAGGTATTTTAATTGACCTTCCAATAAAATCTTCTATAATAATGAAGTTACCAGAACTTGTAGCATCCTTATTTTTAAGGGGGTTAAAGTAATTGACTATAACTATAGCTAAGATAGCGATTAGTATTAGTGCTATAGCTACTACTATAGCTGTTAGTATCCTGGTCATAATATGTGCACCATAGAAAATAACTAGGTGCACCTTTTTAAGCTTTATGTGCAAGCATAAACCACAACCATGAAGATAAAGTCAGTATTTAGGATACTAAAAAGATATGTCCAGCCAATGCATTAAATTAAGTTAGGTTAAACGAAATGACTGAACAGTATTCGAAACCTCTACGAGTTGGCATATACATACCAAGAGACTTAGCAGAGAAGCTATCAGCAATTATAAAGGATCTTGGGGTAGACTCAATCTCTAAGCTCGTGCAAGAAGCTTTGAGACTCTACGTAGCTGAACACAGCTGGAGAATCGGAGGGGAGGTCTTCGGTGCTATAGGGGTTCTGTACGATCATGAAGTTGGTCACATTGATGAAGAGTTAACAGATCTACAGCATAAACACATGAACACAATTATAGTTGCTACACATGTTCACGTAGATCAAAGAAACTGCCTACTCATCATAATTGTTAGAGGGTCCTCTGAAACCATTAAAGAACTTATAAGCGATATAGAGAAAAAGAGAGGAGTTAAAGTTGTAAGACTCATGTTGATTCCAAGACATTAGCTGAGATACCAAGCTGTATAACTCCTATATGTAAAATCCTTAACGTTAAAAGATTAAGTTAAGCGCTATACGGTACTTTTTAGCTTAAAATAATTGAACTATCGTTTACTAAAAGTAATTAATAAAATATGTAGCATCAATTTAGGCTTAAATGATAAGAAGCTCTTCACCTATAATTATGCTATCTTTGTATTCTACTTTGAAAGTAGAATACAAATATATATCTTTTCGTTTTACCACCTTTATCATGAATACTACCTATGCTCAATGCAAATAAGTTGAGATGTATATAGTTACTACAATCTAAGGTCTGATTCTTTAATATTAGATGAAAAAGTAATTATTGGATGTGCTTGCTACGTTAATTATACGGAGAAGAACATGATTTAATATGAGAACCATAAAACATCGCAATTGCTTCGCAGTTGAAGTGGGGTATCTTCGAATAACTATGGGAAACTTGTAAACGAAGTAAATAGATCCTTGCTCTTTAGGTCTATCAGGAGGTCAATATATTTCGGTAACCTGAAACCCTAGGGTGTAAATACGTAGAAGTTTAACTTAAGAACTTTGTTATTTTTATAGAAGATCAATGGTAAATACATTATGTTCACCTTTGGGTATTCCCGAAAACATGGATAAGATAATCTATAAATTTCTTAAAGGGTTTAATTAATGAGTAGTAACTAGGATTGTAGGTGAAGGAAATGACTCCAAAAAGTAGAGCAGAACTATCGAGCTGTAGGTTTGAGTGTAATACGTTGTATAAAACATGTTTAAAGCTTTATCCTAATAAAGAGAAAGAATGTTACGAAACCTATGAAGAATGCTTAAAAGAATGCGAAGAAGAGGAGGAAGAAGAGGAAAGTTAGAAGGTACATAAAGCATAGACAGCTTAATACAAGGTTTTTTGAGCCTCTGAAGTTATATAAGTCGAGTAAATAATATCGATTTATCTCAAAATTATTTTCAAGTATTGCTATAATTTATATCGGTATTCCTACGATGGTGGTTACCGCACGAATTAACAATACAAACGTACTAGGCTAAAACACATACTTAACCTAAAGTTATTAATTGGAGAAATTGAATTATCTGACGTTACGCATAGATTATTAAATATTTGAATTAAATATTTGAATATATTTTGTGTAGAATTTTCCGCATAGGATTAGAAATTAATTGTTAAAATCGCAACGTAGATATCTATGAGTATAACACCATATATCTCTAGAATTGCCACTGAAGGCCATTTAATCAATATGGCTCCCAAAGGTCCTATAACGACTATTATCCACATTATTAAGCTGTAAATAATTTTTCTATCCTTTATCATACTTATTGCAGTTGATACTAAGGATAACCATATTTGTACGAAGAACCATAACGAGACAAAACCATGAGGCTTTGTACTACTTGGGAATAAACCAATTAAAGCTAGGAATATTCCTGCTATAAACATTAATGCAAATGAAAAAACATAGAGTTTGTTGATCGCAATATAAGCTAAATATAAAGAGTATATACAGATTATAGAACCTACGATTACTAACCCTATGTTGTAAATCCAAGGAAGATTAGCTTTAGGAGCTCCTAAATCACTGAGGGCATGCTTGAATACATTGAACCATGGATTTTGGTAAACAGATGCTACTATAACAATCCACGTTAATATGATTGCTACTAACCCGGTAAATCTCCATAACTGTTTAGCTAGCGTCAAGTTTCTCTTCCTTATCACTTTACTTTACACTAAGTCAAACTATGTAGGTGAGATTGAACAACCTTTTGTTAAAATAATATATGTACAAGTATATCTGCATATGGGCTATTAAGTTGAACATTCATTATATATACTGAATCCAACTTCTCCAATTAAAAACAATGTATATTTTGGGTGACAAAATTAAGCTTAACTACTCCACAAAGCAATTTTGACATTCTTATTTATGAATTTTAGGTAAATTTCTTAGGCGTATATCATGCTTATGGTAAGGTGTACTACGAAAAATAGATTTACTTTACTCAAAACCTTTATTATATGGTAGGTCAGGTGATCATAGTGAGTGTACGTAATTTTAAGGTTTGTAGTGCAGAAGAAATGAAGAAAATAGACGAAGAAGCTGGCAAAGTTTATGGTATAGACCACGCTTTACTTATGGAGGATGCGGGAAGCGCTATTTATTCAGTTATACTCAAGGAGTTCGGTGATGTGTATGGAAAGAAGTTTCTCGTAGTAGCTGGTACAGGTAACAACGGTGGAGATGCGCTTGTTGCAGGAAGAAGGATATACGCAGCTGGAGGAGAGGTAAAGGTTGTTATTGTAGGCAATATATCTAAAGCTACAGAGCTGTGTAGAAGAAACCTCGAGCTTGTTAAGTCATTAGGCATAGAAGTTCAAAATATTTCATCCAACGAAGATATGGTAATTTTTAGGAACTACGTTGATTGGAGTCAATACATTATCGTGGGTCTCATAGGCATTGGTTTAAAAGGAGATATTAGAGGTATATATGGAGATATTATCGAAGAAATCAATAAGAAAAATAAATGCGTCATAAGTGTGGATATTCCCTCAGGTGTAGATCCAAATAACGGTTTAATCCGTGGAGCTGCTGTTAAATCCACTATAACGGTAGCCTTTGGTCTCCCTAAATATGGAAACGTACTGTATCCCGGTTATAGTTGCTCTGGAAAACTCTACATATCATTTCTATCCTATCCAAGACGACTACTCGATGAACCAACTGTAGAGTTAAATATTCCTCTAAAACCCCCAGAGAGGATTAGATGGGGACACAAAGGGACCTTCGGCAAATTCCTCGCTGTAGCAGGGTCTAGGTACTACTATGGAGCACCTTATTATACATCATATTCTTTCCTAAAAGCTGGTGGCGGTTACTCTAGACTTGCAGCCCCAAAATCCGTTATACCGTTCATTGCTGCTAAATGTAGTGAAGTTGTTTACGTACCTTTAGAAGAGACGGAGGAGGGCTCTATATCGTTTAATAATTACAACCGTATAATCGAATTAATTGAGGAATTAGGAATAGATGTAACTGCCATTGGACCTGGAACCTCTCTAAATGAAGAAACACAGCTGCTGATAAGGGAGCTTATCGAAGCCATTGATAGACCTACTATAATAGATGGCGATGGGATAACAGCTATATCAAAAGACGTTGATAGGGTCAAAAAGAGGAAAGCACCTACGGTTATCACCCCTCACCTTGTTGAGTTTTCAAGGTTAACAGGATTAGATATTAAAACTCTCCAAGAGGATCCTATTGGAAGCCTTAGGAAAACATGTAAGGATTTAAACGCATACATAGTTTTAAAAGGTGCTCATAGCCTTATTGGTTACCCAGATGGAAGGATCTATATAAATATGACGGGGAACCCAGGAATGGCTAAAGCTGGCTCCGGAGATGTGTTAACAGGTACTATAGCTGCTATGTATGGAATAGGTTTCAAGGATGTAGGAGATGCAACAAGAATGGGAGTACTAGTACATGGATTAGCAGGGGATATAGCTGCTCAAAAACTTGGCGAAGACGGTGTAACTCCGGACGATATATTAAATAACTTGCCAGATGCTATTAAAATACTTAGAGAGAACATAGATAAAATCATGGAAAATTACTTCCCAAAAATAACGTAATAAAAACACAAAGGTACTAAGGTTGATTACAGCAGCAATTCTCGCTGGTGGTTCTTCAACTCGTTTTACGTTTAATAAACTTTTATACCCAATAAAGGGTAAACCACTATTACAGCATGTTGTAGATAAAATTAGGAAATGTAAGAGTATCACAAAAGCAGTTCTTGTTGTAACACCATTACATTCAGGAACGTTCTCCGATATAGATGTAGAAATGGTCATCGATTTCCTTGGAATAGGACCCATAGGAGGTATATATACTGCATTAAAGATGTTCAGAGAGGTAATAGTGGTAGGAGGAGATATGCCTTTTATAAACTGCGAATTCATTGATACTATACTTAGCTTCTGTAGAGAATATGAGTACGCATGTTTACCTATATGGAGAAAAACAGGATTTTTAGAGCCATTAGCAGGGGTATACAGCAAAGATTTTATTTCATTACTTGAACAAGCTATATCGATTAATGAACTAAGCATTCAGAGAGTAATTAAGAGATTCAACCTAAATATAAAAATAGTCAGTATAGAGGACCAAATGAACGAAATCTCAAATGTCTTCATAAATATAAACAGATTTGAAGATATTAAAGAAGTTGAAGAAAAACTTTAGTGAATTATATTCTATTTAATTAAGCTATATATAAAACTAACCGATTATAAACTAGATAACACCTATAACTAAAATAAATGCTGGATAGTAGATGTAGGTTTACTTCACCAAATATGGTTAGTACAGCATAGGAGTATAATAAAGTTAACTTAACATTGTCGAGATCAAAATAGTCAAGGTCTCAATTCAATTAAAAACACAATAGAAACTTATTAAACCGCTATAAAAACTATATAGATTTGGCTATAGGAATAAACTAATACTAATGTCTCACTTCTTCTAAGAATCAATATATTAATCAATAGATCTCTAACACCTTCATTCTAAAATATTATATTCTTGATTGTAACACCAACTCTAAATATCAAACGCATTTAATGTTATAATAATATAAATATATGTGTTCATGAGCCTAGCTGAATGCATGTTTATTTACTAAATATGGAATGGATAACATTCGTATTGTGGTACATCTACATTAGATAGCCATTGTGTTATCTATATGTTTCTAAATTGTGCTAAAGCTTTGTTTGCTATTTAATGGAGATTACCTTAAAATTTTTGTTTTCTCTAATAATGCATAGAAGAAGCCATTTACTCCATGCCTATGCGGCCAAGATCTCATGGTTCCTCTAAGGAAGCCAGGGTCAAAAGGTTTGTCTATTGGTACTAGGGTTAGCGCTCCTTGGTGTTTATCGAGAATGTATTTTACTACATCTTCTCCTTCTTCTTTGAATACTGAGCAAACCGTATAGAGTATTCGTCCCCCTGGTTTAATAAGCCTAACCGCTGTATCTAGTAACTCTATTTGTAGCGTTTGTATATCCTCTACCTTTTCGTATCTAACTCTCCACCTAAGTTCATGATTTTTAGCCAGCGTTCCGGTGGATGAGCAGGGGGCATCAACTAGAATTTTATCTGCTATTTCTTCGCCTAGTAATTTTGGAGCTTTCCTTCCATCCATATGGTGTATCTTAGCAATTGTTACACCTGCTCTATTTAGCAATTTCTTCATTCTTCGAAGCCTTTTTTCATCTACATCAAAAGCGTATATAATGCCTTGGTTTCTCATTAGCTCAGCTATATGCATAGTTTTTCCGCCTGGTGCTGCGCAGAGATCGACAACTATTTCACCGGGTTTAGGGTTTAGTAGAAGCGATGCTACAGCCGATGCTTCTTCCTGAATAACTATCTTCCCTTCATTGAATAGCTTAGAATTGTTGAAGTCGTAAGGACCCTTGAACTTTATGATGGTTGGAACGTATTTCCCTATAGTTGGTCTAACTCCTTCTTTCTCGAATTCAGAGACGACCTCTTCAATTGTTGATTTAAGCGTATTTACTCTTACATTGATAGGTGGAATCTTGTTGATAGATTGTAGAAATCTTTTGGTTTCTTCTTTTCCTATTAAGTCTACGAGTTTTCTGATTATGAATTCTGATACCATGTATTTGTACTCCCATCTAAGTATAAGGTCTTTAGGGTTGTAACTGTAGTTGATTATCTTATCTATTACTTCCCAGAAGTACATACCTACATAGGGATGGGTTGCATTGGATAAGAAAGCAGCTACAGGTCCTTTGAGGTATTTAATATATGTTTGTTTTGCTATTTTATCTCTATCCTTGATAAATCTCTCAAAGACCAATAGCTCTATAGAAACCCTAAGTGATGCTCTTAACCATGGATCTAGAATGGCTATATCTTTTACTCCCGTGACTTCAGATGCTATCCTATCTATAATTCCTACTCTTTTCCAAATATCGTAGAAAATAGCTGTTAATATTCTATCCTTATATGTGCCAGCAATACCCTCTTCATCGAAGACCTGCCTTTTAGCTTGCTGACTAGGTTTAATTTCTTCGCCAAGTTTAGCGGCTTTAATTAACGCTATTATATCCCTAGCTACAATCGTAAGCACACTCATATATTATCCCATTGTGCATAAGGTAATATATACATCAACACTTATATACGCTAACAACGTTAAATCACATGAAAGAATTAATAGTAGACTATGACGACCTAATACTAAGTTTATATAAGGGCTAATTGCAACTTTTAATTATTTTAGAATAGATAAATTTAGTTTTATCAAATGCATTCTATCAGCTATCTCTATAGTCCATGCGGCAAGATCTTTAGCTATAATTTCTCTCGCTAATATTGTATCTACTTCTTCACCTAAAACTTCTTCAACGGCTTTCTTAGCTGCTTCCCCTATAACCCTAGGTATAAACCTACGAGTTAAAGCTGAAAGAGCTTCAAGCAAACTGATTTTTCCTTCGTAAATAGCTTTAACCAGGAAGCTTATATCATCTGATGTAGGTACAGAAACCGATTTATCTATACCCATTTTCTCGAGTGCCTCGAAATATTTAAGTAGAAGGCTTTGATTTTTCAACAGCTTTCCACTTGCCATAAATAAGCTATGCATAGCGCTATACCTTCAGGGAAATTGTTCTACATCTTATAAATAAGCATCAACATTTATTTATCCAGTTAAAAAGTAAAATACTGATTGGCTCCTCAGACACTCCACGAAGTGGAGAGTGTGAAGAGGGTAGCCGACGGGGTCGAACACCACATCTCATCAAATTAATGCAAAGCATCAATTCATTTACTGATACATAGATTTCTTAGAATCTTCAGCGTATCTCCAGCAAACCACATAGCTATTTCCTACCCATACCTTTGGAGGCTGTGTAGTTAAACATAGCTCTAGTCTCCATGAGCACCAGCTGGCTATAGGGCATGCGCTGTTGTTAGATAAAGTTATTTTTTCTGTTATTTTTTCTGGATTAATGAGGGTCTTTGTGTATGGGTGTAGAGGTTCATTTAATATTTTCTCGGCATCGCCTTCTTCAACTATTTTACCTGATGCTATAACGGCTATTCTATCAGCTATATAGCTTACAACATCTATATCGTGGGAAACAAATAAGTATGTTAGTTTAAGGTCTTGCCTAAGGTCTATAAGCATGTTGAGGATCTGTGCTTGTATAGATATATCGAGGTTGCTCGTAGGCTCATCTAGGAGGAGGAGAGAGGGCTTTGTTATTATAGCTCTAGCAATAGCTATTCTCTGTAGCATACCTCCACTAAGCTCTTTAGCGTACATATTCTCTACGATTGGGTCTAGGTCAAGCGTTTCTAGAACATCCAGTATTCTCTTCTCAATTTCGTTTTTCTGAAGTTTGATAGGTTTTAGGGGTTCGACTAAAATATCTCGTATCTTCATTTTAGGGTTTATTGCTTGGCTAGGTTCTTGAGGTACGTAACCTATGTCTCTAGCTACCTCTATTCTCTCTTTGCTTCTTAGCTTTGTAAGGTCAACTCCTTTAAATTTTACTCTACCTTTCTCTACTTTAACAAAACCGAGGACCGCCTTCAATATTGTTGATTTTCCGCTCCCACTACCACCAACAATTCCCAACGCTATTCCTTGGGGAACCTCTAGGTCTACTCCTTTAACTGCCCAAACCTTTTTGTAGCCGTACCTAAGATTTCCTACTGGAACAATGTAGCTTACGTACAGATCCTCTATTTTTAAAATACTACTCATTGTATCTCCAGCACCTAACCATCCTGTTGTTGACTTTGCTCAGCGAAGGTTCTTCATATTTACATCTATCGAAAACATAGGGGCATCTTGGATGGAATTTGCAGCCAAGAGGATATCTGCCTGGCGGTGGGGGGATCCCGGGGATATCAACCAACTTCTCCCTAGACAGCCTATGGGGGGTCGCTCTCAATAGAAGCTCTAGGTATGGATGTTTAGGCGTATTAAATATATCTTCAGCTTTACCAAGCTCAACTATTCTCCCCGCGTATATAACAGAAACTATATCGCATGCATGCTTAGCTATAGATATATCGTGCGTTATGAAGATCATGGTTAGCTCCCACTCTTTCTGTAACCTCTTTAGCAATGATGAAATAGTGAAGCGGAGATAAGCATCTAGAGCGGAGGTAGGTTCATCTGCAACAACAATCTTAGGCTCTGGCACCAAGGCTAATGATATAGCCGCTCTCTGTTTCATCCCACCGCTAAGCTGGTGGGGATAGAGGTCGTAAACCTCTTTATCAAGTCTAACTTCGCTAAGAAGCTCTAAGGTCTTCTCTTTTACTTCCTTATCTGTTAAATTAGGAAAGTGATTTCTTATAGCTAAGGAAAGTTGCCCCCCTATAGTCATGAATGGGTTTAATGCTGACGAAGGATCCTGAGGTATTTTAACAACGATTTTCCCTCTAATTCCGTTAAACATCCTATTATTGTTATCTATAACTTTTTTACCCAATATAATAAGTTCTCCGCCCGTCTTTGCATAAGGCGGTAGAAGCCCAGCAATAGCGTTGCCTATGGTTGATTTTCCGCAGCCGGATTCTCCCATTAGACAGTAGGTTATTCCTTGTTCGACACCAATATCTAGGTTTTCCACAACCCATAATGCAGTTTCCTCTGATTCGTAGCCTACGCAAAGCTTTTTACCCTCTACTACTAGAACCATAGCCACCATCTCTTCTTTAAGACAGGATGGTATTGCTCGTAGATTAACTCGCCGAACAATGTAAAAGATATAGCTATGATGGTCAAGGTTATAGCTGGGGCTATGAAGGTCCAAGGAGCGGTTGTTAAGTCTCTTAGGCTATAGGCTATAATCATGCCTAGATCCGGCTCCTCGATTGAGCGTATACCTATACCAAAAAGAAATGTGATGGTTGAGATCTCTAAAACTACACTACCCATATCGCTTAGAGCTTCTATAAGCATCGGAGCAACTATGTTTGGAGCAATATGCTTTAACACTATGTACCACTTAGGTAAACCGTAGTATATTGGGATTTTAACGAAATCTAGTTCCCTTAGACTTCTAGCCTGTAGATATGCTACCCTACCGTACCAAGGAAACCAAGTTACAATTAATGCTGTAACTATGCTCTCATATGTACCTCCCATAATTATCGCTAGGAGAGCTGCAAGAAGTACTGAGGGTAATGCAAGTAACAGCTCAACTGCATAGGATAAGAGTATTTCTAGGTATTTAGGCGCTAAAGCCATGAACGATCCTACGAATAAGCCTAGTAGGAAACTTATGAATACAACTACTATGCACGATGTAATAGCTCTCTGAAGAGCAAAGAGAATTCTGCTTAACACATCTCTTCCTAGGTTGTCTGTGCCAAGGAGATGCTCCAATGAGGGGGGCTGAAGAGCTTTTGTTCTATCTATTTCTATTCCTATCCCTTGTCCTGGGTAGGGAGCTACATAAGGACCGATGGTAGCTAGTAATGCTATCAATGCAATTGTTGTGCAAGCAACTCTAAATACAATTCTCTTCCTCCACGTCTTCTTGATCATCGAGAAAATATCTTGCAATGTCGAGTATAATTGTGCTGTCATAGTTGAACCCTTGGATTAGTTATAGCCTGAATTATATCGGCTAAGGTGTTGGCGATTATCAGAACCATTGCTGTAAAGGCTGTTGCACCAACGAGTAGAGGATAATCAGAAGCTACAATAGCGCGCGATATAAGTGTACCTAAGCCTTCTCTAGAGAAAACATTTTCAACAACCATGGTTTCTAGTAATAGATAGGAGAAGAGTAGACCTGAGAGCTGGGCAACAACAGAAAGAATATTAGGGTATGCGTATTTCCTTACAACAATTTTCCTCGGTATACCTAACGATATTGCCTGTCTTACATACTCTTCTTCGAAAGTTTCAGCAAGCGAGACCCTGATAACACGCGTTATAACACCTATAGGGTAGCTTGCCAGAGAAATAGCTGGGGGTAGGATTCTTAGTAGCGAATCTATGAACATACTTAGGTTACCGTTTAACAGAGTATCTAAAGTTATGAAGCCTGTGTACCCAGTAAAAGTGGCGTATAGGGGGGATATTCTTAGGCCTAGAGAGCTATACCCAGTAATATAAAGAACTAAATATAGAAGTGCAGCTATTAAAAACCTTGGTGCTCCTGCTATTATTACGGATAGAAAGTATATTACTTTATCAGCTAAACCTCCTCTAGATAAAGAAGCTTTTGTTCCAAGCCACAAAGATAAGGGCATTGCTATAATAAAAGCGTACACTACTATCTCCAACGAGGCTACAAAGTTCCTAACAACGAGAACTAGTACTTGTTGCTTAAATTCAACAGATACACCCCAATCCCCAACAAAGAATCTGTACATATGAAGAGCAAGACGTTGATGTAACGGCAGATCTAAGCCTAAGTACTCCCTAGCCTTAGCAATAGCTATTGTAGCACCGGGACCTCTAGGTTTTCCAGCCCAAATAACAGCGGGGTCTCCTGGCGTAAATTGCGTTAGTACGAAGGTTATAGATACGACTCCAAAAATAAGTAGAACAGATATAAAAAACCTTTTTACTATGTAATTAAGGGTTAACATCGCTTACTCCTACTTCAGCACCTCAACATACTGGAAGAATATTGTATACGTATACAGAGGGTTGAACGCTTTACTCTTAATAACCACTTTTTGTGGATTATACACATAAATATGTTGCATATCCCAAAGGTTTAAAGCAGGCATATCCTCTAAAACAATTACCTGCAATATATCGTATGACAGTAGCGATGACTTGACATCGCTAAGAGAGACCTTATAAGCATGAGCTAAAAGCTCGTCGAAGTCTTTATTACAGTAGCCAGCCCAGTTCCAGTAATTTATAATCCCCTCTTCTGGCTCTAAACACTCTAGAAGACTGAAATAATCATATGGGACTAGATATGTTGGCCACCAATCGTTTATTATTATATGTGGTGCTTCTTCAGGGTTCTCCCAAACAGCTTGTCCTATACTCTTCACTTGTTCCCATGGTAAAGACTTGATATCTAGCTGAACCCCTATTTTCTGGAGCTCAGCTTTAAGCATGTTAGCAAATATCTCTTCTTCTTCGTATCCCTGTGTTATAACCATTTTAAGCTCAAGTTTGCATGGAATATTAATGCTATTAAGTAGCCCTCTGGCTTTATTTAGGTCTTGTTGTAAAGCCCATTTAGTATTGTAACCTGGGAAGCCATATGGTATTAAGCCGCTTCCTTTTCTACCGTAGCCCATTAATGCTTGGTCCACTATTTTATCCCATGGAATAGCGTATGCTATAACTTTCCTGAACTCTGTTATATTAGTTGGACATCTCTTTACGTTGAACATAATTATAAAGTTATGGAAGGTATCTGTAACAAATACCTTAAACCCTGCTTGTTCAAGGGACTTAAGCGATACTCTAGGCACAGACGATGCAATATCTATACCACCTGTTCTTAGAAGTCTCTCTTGCTCACCTGGATCTTCTACAATTCTTATGATGACCACATCAGGGGCGTTCGGGTTGTTAACTATTTTCCAACCCCACCAGTTCTCAAATTTTTCTAAAACAACTTCGTTCTCGGGTTGATACTTAGCTAACTTGTAGGGCCCTGATCCAAGAGCATTTCCTTGGTTAAACCATGTTATGAGATCTTCCGATAGCATATCGTTAATTCTGCTTAACTCTAATACTTTTCTACTATATATAAAAGCTCCGTAGGCTCCAGCTAGTGAATATCTTATATCGCATTTATAAGCGGTCTTTATATCTACTGTTTTATCGTCTACTACCACTATATTGTCTACACACTCCCATATATAACCTAAACCTCTACCTAGTTTCTCGTACAGTAGCTTAGTTCTCCAGATGCTGAAGTTAACATCGTACGCTGTGATAGGGGATCCGTCATGGAATTTAGCGTCATCTCTTAGTATGATTCTCCAGGTATTTTCATCTAATTGTTTAACTTCTTTGCCGAGAACATAGTCGTACTCTCCTGTTTCTGGATTATATCTAAGTATTGTTTCGTAGACGAGGTGTAAAATCATGATACCTGTATCGTCTTCTACACTTGGATCTATACCTGTTATAGTGTCTCTATAGGCGTAGACAACAACTTTTTTCTCTTCTAGTGGTGTTGTAGTTGGAGTTATTGTTTTTGTAATTGGGGGAAATATGGATGGTGGAAAAAGAAGGAGAACTGTTGCTATAACTATTACTATTATTAGTACGCCAATACCTATGTAGGTGTATTTTCCTACCACTTTGGATCAAGAGTTGTTGTTGTGCTAAGCTTTATAAACCTTAAATATCTTTGCTTATGTTATTTCTAGTCTTTAGCTCTCTAAGTTACGGTGTTGATAACCATACGTAGTATGGTTTAATTAACTGTTGGAGCTAAATTTATTTCTTCGGTGTACAGCATATGGTGGTATATGTTGGTTGTTGTGGCTTTTGTGTAACCAGGTCTAAGTATTACCTAAGTTTTAATGTTGTAGAACTTCAGGAGACGTTCTACGATTTGCCTGATATAGATAAACTTAAGAGGTATAGATTAGAAGCTCCTCAACACTTCGTATTCGCTATAAAAGCTTGGCAAGGTATTACACATCCTCTTGATTTACCTACATGGAAAAAAGCTAAGTTTGTGCCGGACAAATCTCTTAGCAATAGGTATGGATTCCTAAGGCCAACTAATGAGGTTTTCAAGGCATGGGAAAGAATAGTTGAAGCAGCAAAAACATTGAATGCCAGAGTTGTTGTGGTTCAAACACCACCAAGTTTCAACTATAACGAGGAGAACTATAGGAACGCTATAGAGTTTTTCTCAACTATAGATGCAGGAGATCTCGTTGTAGGGTGGGAACCTAGAGGTACATGGATTCAGAACTTAGATAAAGTAACAGATATAGTTTCTAGGTTTAAGAATGTTATCCACGTTGTTGACCCGCTAAAGTTCTTACCTGCTGTTGATAAATCTATAGCATACTTTAGATTACATGGTCTTGGCCCTGGAAACGTTAACTATAGGTATAGGTATACAGACAAAGACCTAGAAAATCTATGTAACGTGGTTTCCAATATATTTAAGGAGAAGAAAGATGTGTACATATTGTTTAACAACATATATATGGCTCAAGATGCCGCTAGGTTTATACAAATATGTAGATACGCTAAGTAGAAACCTATATTAGTTTCCTAGATATAACCACTTTATCGGGGTAGCCTATAACTACTACATCAACTAAATCCTTTGTAAAGATACCTGTTTCTATAACCCCTGGAATACTCTTAATCTCTCTATTTAATTCAAACGGATCGTAATTCTGAGGCACTATGACATCAAGTAAAATACCTCCGGTATCTGTAGTAATAAACCCGTACTTACCTTCCTTAGACTTCCTAATCTGAACACTAAACCCTTTCTCACGTAGCTTCCTATAGACTATTGAAAGTGCTTGTGAAAGGACTTCTATAGGAATTGCATGTTTTTCGCCTAATCGTTTAACAAGTTTGGTGAAGTCTACCATATATATCCTAGAGTTAGCCGCTGAAGCTAATATCTTCTCTAATGTAGATGCCCCTCCTCTGCCTTTCACCAGGTTTAGCTCAGGGTCTACTTCATCAGCTCCATCTATATAAACGTCTACTACATCAACATCCGAGATGCTAAGAACCTTGAAACCTGCTTCTGATAATCTCTTTGCTGTGTACATTGATGCACATACAAAGTAAGATTCTATAAACAGATGGCTAGATATTGTAAGTAGATCAATGAATAGATCTACTGTAGAGCCTGTTCCAATACCTACGATATCCCTTTTATAATCTAGAACAATCTTTATGCTTTCCTCAACAGCTTTCTTTTTAGCTTCTAAAACTGGATCAACCATTTAATTCATCCTCTTCATCTTTACCTATAATACTGAGCTTTAAGCTTAAAATGTTTAATGTATTCAATAGCTCTAATCGCAATAGATAAGGTGTTGCCAATGCTTAAAGCTCTGTACGGCTCAATTATACTACTAATAACAACGGCTCTCTGGGGTAGCTCTTTTATCTTCATAAAACTTACAGTAAGCAATATATCTGGTTTTAGCTATACATTCTACAGAACATTAATATCAGTAGCAGCTTTAACCCCGATAATCATACTCAAGTATGTTAGAGAATCGTTGCAGAGAAGAGGCATTGTAAGTGGGCTAGTCACAGGGGCATCGTATTTTCTTGGGCTTCTACTTCAAGGAATAGGAACAATTCATACATCTCCGTCTGTTAGTGCCTTTATCACAGGTCTCAACACGGTACATGTCCATGTATATTCAGCGTTTACCAAGAAAAGATACAGTTTGATGCTCTTTGTATCCCTTGTTTTTGCAATCGTAGGGCTTTACATGATTACAGATCCTGTTAATGGCTTAGGGTTTGGCGAATTCATGGTCTTTCTAGGATCTATTGCTTGGGCTTCAGAGATACTTCTTGTATCTAAGTATGCTAAAGAAGGAGTCAGTAGAGTAGAATTTCTCTACGGTTTGCTATTGCCATCACTACTGCTTGCTCCATATGTGATAATATTCGAAAAAACAACAAATTTAAGTTTAACAACTTGGGTTTATCTAACTTACTTAGCCCTTGTGTGTACGTTATTTGCTGTACTTCTACAAATTATCGGTCAGAAATATGTAAGCGAAGCTACTGCTGCAATAATCTATATCCTTGAACCTGTTTTTGCTATGATATTCTCCTTGATATTTTACCATGAAGAAATTACGTCTAGAGGTGTTGCTGGGAGTATCTTGATGTTAATTGCCTCAGCGATAGCTGTAATAGATGAGATCTGCGTAAAATAACATCATCTATTTTGCCTATTGAATTAAATAATTTAGTGCTTTACTCTAGGATTTTTTACTTTTTTGCAGAGGAACTAGATGTCTTGGCTGGATATAACTAAGACAAGGGTTAAAATAAAATACTTTCAGTTTAAACTCCTACAATAAATTTTGATTAAATACCAACAAAATTAGGGTATCACCTCTATAATGAATATTTGATAGTTAAATTGAATAGCAAGGTTAAGTTATATTATTAAACTTACAAAATCAAGCTCATATCTCTTCCTTGCTATGAATTTATATATAGATACCACAGAATATAATGTAGAATATAATGAATAAGTCTGTAATTAAAACACTTGATATGAAATTCTTAAATCGTAACGTTAAGTTTTATATCTTCCATATATTTGTAATTTTACTAGTGGAGAAGAAAAACATAGTATAAACAAACTAGGCCAAGGTGTAGAAATATGTTAAGTATTGAAGAAAAGGAGAAGATTCTGAGAACCCTAGAAATTGATAAAGAATTCCGGTACGCTGTTATGGGTTTGATTGGATACAAAGAAGTTTTAGAAGGAATTATGGCGCTAAACGAGAGGGTGATTAAGCTTGAGGAGAGATTTGCTGAACTCTCTGAAAGAGTTGCAAAATTAGAGGAAAGGTTTGCTAGATTGGAGGAGAGGGTGATTAAGCTTGAGGAGAGATTTGCTGAACTC